>Ga0118677_10012611_pt1 | contig 12354 bp, 10 predicted proteins | sample AliMusrvi5mmetaG_FD_86154 | JGI IMG/M metagenome (GOLD analysis project Ga0118677, IMG submission 86154)
ATCCATCACCCTCTGGTCATCCGCGGATTTCTCTCTGATTTCCGGTATACGCTCTTTTGTCACCACTGGTGGCGAAACACGTTGGCTGTTCATGATGTGGAGCATTGAGGATTTCGACAGCCTGGCCGACCTTCTCGCCGCGGAGGGTCGCAACCACGACGGCCAAGGCATTCCCGATTTTCCCGATGGTCCGGCCACTTTCGCCATTGTCGGCACACCGCCAGCCGATCCATCCGTCGTGGTTCCCATCCAATCACTCCACGATATCTACAACAGCGAATACCAGCGGCTCAAAACCGCATGGGAGGGCCGCGAGCGCGCCCGCCTCCAGCAGGAGGCCGAACTCAAGGCCCACCCGCCGCAACCGAAGAACCTCGTCGTGAACTTCTGGACCACCGACACCCCGGCCCCCGCGAAAAGAGGAGGTGCGAAATGAAGTCCCACTTCCTTTGCCCCCTGCTCTTGGCGCTTTGCCCTCTACCGGCATAGGCCATCCTCGATACCAACAACAACGGCATGAGCGACGTATGGGAGCGCATCCACAACAACGGCAATTTGTTTCCTTCAAGCTTTCACTCTGATGACGACGACGACTCCGATGGCTGGAGCAACGCCGAGGAAGCCGCTGCCGGCACCGATCCCAGAAGTTCCCTCTCCACCGGCGGCATGCTGCGCCCGGAAGTCACCATCCTGCATGACGTCATCCTGAATCTTGACAATAACGGTAACGAGCTTTATGCCGAGGTGGCCACCATCACCTGGCCTATCATCGCCGGAAAATTCTACACCTTGCTCTATTCACCCGATATGTCCGAAAACAGCTGGATAACCCTCCAGCAAGCCGCCGCCATCAGCGACGGCACCCGGACAGGCAACTTCCCGGTCTCCCCAACCGAAGACAAAAAGTTCTGGCGCGTCACGGTCGAAGACATGGATTCCGATGGCGATGGACTGACGGATGCCGAGGAATACAAGCTCGGCACCGATCCACACAACGCACAAACGATTGCCGACATCCCCGACTTCTGGCTCGCCAAGTATTTCACCAACGTTCTCCTGGCCGGGAATCTCAATATGATCGACCCCGACGCCGATCCCAACAACGACGGGTACACCATCATGCAGGAGGCATACCTGAATGTCGACCCGATCAACCCGAACAATCTCAACATTGGCAAGGAAGCCATTATCAACGGCGACTTTTCCGATCCTGTAATCGGCACCCATAATGGTCTGAATGACGTTCAAGCAGACCCCGGCTGGGACTACTGGGGTGAAGGTGGTGTCACGGGCTGGACTGCTGTCTTCGGCCATAACATCGAACTGCAAACCCTTGCCGCTGAAACAACTGGAAATCAATACGTTGAGTTGAAAGCCCATCCAGCAGGCCATTACGGCATTCAACAACAAGTTGCCACGCGTAAAGGAATGACCTACTTGTTAGCGCTTCGTTGCAGGGACCGCGCGGACGTTCCAGCAGCGGACAGCAATTTCAATATCCTAATCGACGGAGCAGCCAAGTGCAAGATCAGCTTCGACGATTCCATCGAAGCAGACAACTTGACCAGATTCATCTCCCCAGGAGCATGGAAGACAGTTCCCTTGCTCTTCACTGCCGAGGCACCAACCACCTGGATTTCGCTGGTGCCAGCGGCCCCCCCCCAATGACACAACTAATTCCGTCAATGACACAACTGGTTGCCTGGTTGACAATGTGATGCTTACGCCGGCGGACATGACCGTCAGAAAGAAAACCGAAACTGACACGCCCCCTACCGGATTATGTGTCAAAAAAGGCACCACGATCACTTTTGATTTCAATGGCACCAGCCCTGCCAGTGCATTTCCCCTTGCTCCATCAACGGTAAAATGGCGCACCAGGCAGATCCAACAGGATGGAAACTTTGGAAATTGGGTTGATGTTCCTGGCGAAGGCTGCGAGCTTGACTTTGACACACCTAATCCGGGAATCTTCATAGTCAGCGCAATCCTGACACTCCCGAACATCGATGTGCGGGAATTTCCGTACCGACCTGACAATCTTCTCAACAAAATCCTCCATTCCGCGGCCGCGAGTTTGCCCTTTGATCGCACTGCCGCGTCCGCCCTTGAGCCGCTCCACCAGCACATCAGACCAAAGGAGCGGACGGTTGACGACTCCGGCCATTTTCTCAGTCAATCCGAGCTTGATTAGAGCTTCGGTGTAACTCGCCTTATCTAAGCGGTAGCGGGTGACACCGGTGCCCTTGTTGATCTCATCATTCTTGAACGATTCCTTCAGGCTCAGGATGAACTCATCCTTTGATTGATCCAGGAAAAGCCGGATGACTGTGAAGGCGGTTTCGTAGTCAGTATTCAGCATTGCCATTACGTCGCCGGCATCGTAACTCTGCTTCGTTGGCAGGGCTTGGATCATTTTGATCACCTCTTCCGCGTGGTCGTCGAGCCAGGAGGCCTCGACTGGAATGAGAGACGTTACAATTTCCTCGAAGGTTTGGCGGTAGCGCTTCATGTGCCTATGACGAGATATTCCTGGACAAGGTTCCTTTTCGCGGCGGTGTGGGTTCCGAAATGATAGCGGTGCTCATGTTCAAGCACTTCCACCGACCGTTTGTATCGACCCATCAGTGAGCGGAGCGTTTTCAAATCCGGAAAGGCGTTAGATGAGTATGATAGAACGAGAGTGGAATCCGCGAAATGTTTGAACAGGCGGTCAAATGCATCCAGCGCGGTGTTGCGGTAGGAAAACGGCGTAAAGGGTTTGGCAATCTTGCGGACTTTCGTGTTCATCATGATTTCCTTGCCCTCCCAATAGCAGGCCAAACCTTCAAGGAAGTGATACCTCTTGATGTAGCAGTTATCGTCGGCCATTGGAACGTATGGGGGGTCCATATAGACGAGATCACTTCCCTGCAGAACATCGAAGACATCCCCACAGGTCACGGAATTGCGCTTGCCGTTCGAAAAAACAGCGGCGTTGTAAGAGGCGGACTGCTCAACAAAATGCTCGCGGAGGGTCAATTGGAGATCGCGGCGGCCATCTTGGTACCGTCCTGGATCACTGACGGTGAAAAGACCGCGCGGCTGGCGCTTGATGGATGACCGCAAAATGGCGGCGAGAGCAACCGCTCTCTTGAAAGGGGATTCCATCTCACGAATGCCCGCCCAAAGGTCGTCAAGGAAAGCAAGCTCGGCAGGGGTATAAAAAATACCGTCAAACGTCCGGCGAATGAAGCACTCCTCAGCCCTACGGGCTTTGGAACCGAGAAGGAACTTCAGATCAGCGGCATCAAGGCGGGTGGCATTGTTCGCAACGGTCGCGGCGGTCAGAACGGACGGGAATGCCAGAGAATCGTTTGCCCGTACCTGCTTGTCCATGGCTTTCAACAGGTAGGACACGACTCCGGAACCGGAAAAAGCATCCGTGGCGGTTTCAAAATCGAGATCCACGAAGGCGTTATGGAGCCACGGGAGCAGTCGGAATTTGCTGCCCATGTAGCGAAAGCGCGGGAAGTTCCCGAGCGCGGTCGGGAGTCCGGTGGTGCCGGGAATCAGAGGAATCTCAAGTTCTGCCAGTGGCTTCATGAAGACAAATTACCGAATACTGTTCTAAAGAACAACTAAAATCCATGGGCACAGGAAAATTTTGTTGTTCTCTGGAATGTGATCGGACAGGAAAAAGCTGCCTGACCTGTCCTGTCTCGTCCAGCGTATTCGCAGGTTGGGTGCCGCGAGTTTCCTGCGCGGCCAGTTCGCCGCACTGCGGGTCAGGGAATTGCAGGATGACCGCGCCGCGTCGGGCAGCCGGTCCGGGGACGTCTTTGTCACCACTTGGCAAACGGTGGCCACGCGGGTGCTGGACAAGCGGAACATGCGCCGCGAAAGCGAGCAGAACGATTCCATCGACCGGATGGTGGCCAAGCTGCGCCAGCAGGGTCTGCGCATCGGCGTGGTGGTGGATGAGGCTCACCACGGGTTTCATGCCGCCAAGAAACAACTGCCGGACGACTTGCGATACGGCTATGTGTTTCTGGCGGACCCGACCGCGCAAACGGGCATCGACCTCGCCGGACAGCGCCTCAAGCGGATCCAAACCGAGTATGTCAAAGTCAGCGAGAACACCACGGTCGTGCCCGTGGGCGGACGTCTCACCGTGCAGGCGGTGGCACCCGGCGGGCAGTTCTCGCTGTTTTCGCCGGAGCCAAGTGGCTTGGCGGTGGGCGACGATGTCACCGAACCGGCGGATAGCGTGCCTTCCTCCGGAGGATCAAGGTCGAAGCGGTGCTGCGGGAGGAATTCCTCGACGAGGCCAATGATCCGGCCGCCGTGGGTCGCATGCTCGACACCTTGCTCGCGCTGCATCCGGAGATGCTCCACGAGGCCCAGCGCTCCGCCCTCGCCAAACATGCCCGCATCATTCCGGCCGAACCGCTTCCGCTCGCCTGGGATTCCGATGAGGCGTTGGGGGTTTCCAGCAGAAACGTTTATGGCATCATGCCGGCGGATCTGAATTCGTGGGAACAAAACTTCGCGCAGGTGATGGACCACGACACCAGCGGCACCGTGAACTGGTGGCACCGCAACCAGCCGCACAAACCGTGGGCGGTGAACGTACTGCTGCCCGACGGTCGCGGGTTCTTCCCGGATTTCCTCGTGGGCGTGAACGGCCGCAAGACCGAGGACCATGTCCTGCTGGCGGAACCCAAGTTCCACTTCGAGCGCGCCCTGGAAGCGCCCAAGGCGGACGTCGCACACGGAAGCTATGGGAAGGTGCTCGTGCTGCACCGCGACGGCAACGCCGAATGGCGCGTCGTGCTTTTGGAAGGAAAGGACCAGAGGCCGGTACTCGGCGACAAGATGCGCGTCGCGGACCTAGCCGGATGGGGACTCTGACCTTGGTACGGCTTCACGATCAAACGACCTGCAGCGCGGCGGCGGCGTCCGGTGTCAATTCCGTGACCTGCCACGGCAAGCCGTGGGCATTGAGGTCCGCCATGAAGGGATCCGGGTCGTGTTGTTCCATGTTCCAGACCCCCGGTTTCCGCCACGATCCATCGAGCATGCGCATCGCGCCGATCATTGCCGGCACGCCGGTGGTATAGGAAATCGCCTGCGATCCCACCTCAGCGAAACACGCCTCGTGGTCACAGATGTTGGAAACATAGATCGCCTTGAAGCGGCCGTCCTTGAGGCCGGTGATGATGTTGCCGATGCAGGTGCGCCCCTTGGTCGTCTTGCCCAAATCGCCGGGATCCGGCAACACCGCCTTGAGAAATTGCAGCGGCACGATTTCCACCCCCTGATAGATCACCGGATCAATCCGGGTCATGCCCACGTTGCCGAGCACTTCCAGGTGTTGCAGATAGTTCGGCGAAAACGACATCCAGAATTGCGCGTGGCGGATGGTCGGGATGTGTTTCACCAGTGATTCCAACTCCTCGTGATACATCCGATAGATCTCATAGGTGCCCACGCCATCCGGGCAGGTGAACGGCTGGTGCAAGGACATCGGCGGCGTGGTCACAAACCGGCCGTCCTCGTAGTGGCGGCATTCCGCAGTGACTTCGCGGATGTTGATTTCCGGGTTGAAATTGGTGGCGAAGGCTTTGCCGTGGTTGCCGCCGTTGACGTCCACGATGTCCAGCGTGTGGATCTCATCGAAGTGGTGTTTGAGCGCCCAGGCGGTGAACACGTTGGTCACGCCCGGGTCGAATCCCGAACCCAACAACGCGCTGAGACCAGCCTTTTCAAAGCGCTCCTGATACTTCCATTGCCAGGAATACTCGAACTTCGCCACCTCCTTCGGCTCATAATTCGCCGTGTCCAGATAGTCGCATCCTGCCGCCAGACACGCGTCCATGAGGTGCAGATCCTGATAGGGAAGCGCCACGTTGAGCAACAATTTGGCCCCGGTCCTGCGGATCAGCGCTGCGGTTTCCTCCGGGTTGTCCGCATCCACCCGGGCGGTCGCGATGGTCCGCCCGGTGCGCTCCTTCACCGCCGCGGCAATCGCCTCGCACTTGGCCAGTGTCCGCGATGCCAGAGTGATCTCCCCGAACACCTCGGGCACCATGGCACATTTGTGGGCGACGACATTGCCGACTCCGCCGGCACCGATGATTAGGACTTGGTTCATGATGGTGTCAGCCACTAGGGGTGCGGCAATCCGGCGGCCTTGGCAAGAGCGAAACCAGCTCTGGAAAGATCTCGATGTGCGGCGCTTCCAGTCTGCGCAGGGCGGCGCGGAATTCGCTGACGGCGGATTGGCGATGGATGGATTCCAGGGCGGCGATGATTTCGGGTTTCGCCTGATCGAAGGTCCGGGGTTCGGCGGGTTTGCGGCCGGTCACTTCGATCAGATGCCAGCCGAGGTGGGTTTGCACCAGCGTCGGCTGGTGCAACTCCAGCGCGAAAACCGGCCCGGTGAAATCTGCGGGCAGGCGCTCGCGCGTCATCCAGCCGAGCGAACCACCGGATTCGCTGGTGGCCGGATCCTCGCTGAGTTCCCGCGCCAGGGTGGCGATGTCCTTGCGCTTGGCTGTCAGATCCGCCAGCGCGACCGCGAGTTTCGCCCGCGCTTCTTCCGGCGGGTGTTCAAGGGTGGCGATGAAAACATGGCGGGCCTCGACCCGCTCGGGGATCGCGAGCGATTGCCGGTTGGCGTCAACCCATTGCCGCGCATCCGCCTCGGTGACCACGGCCAGCGGGCCGATGCGCGATTCGACATACTTCTCCTGCCGCAGGCGCGCGGCCAGCATGGCACGCAGTTCGCGTTCGCCGCCGATCCCTTGCGATTCCAGCGCGGCAAGCATGACCGCAGACGATTCAAACCGTCGGCCAAAGCGCTTCAGCCGCTCGTCGAGTTCCGCGTCACTCACCGCGAACCGCGGGTCGTCCGCCCCGGCCTTGGCCCGCAGCAATTCGTGATCTATCAAATCATCGAGCGCGGCGTTTCTAACAGCATTACGGTCTTCCGGCGTGAGTGATTTTTCCGATTTTCCCTCGAGCCACAGCCGCTCGCAAACGGCGCGTGCGAGCTGGCTGCGGGTGATGGGATGCCCGTAAACCCGGGCGACGAGATCCGCCGTGTGGGTCTCAGCCGCGCGGGTTGTCGCCGACCACAGCATCACCCAGCGGAGCACCGGTCCCCGCGCCACGCCATCACAAATCAGATAGATCCCCAGCGCCGTGGCGGCGAGGTGGGTCAGGACTTTTCCGGAACGGTGCATGCGAAGAGAGTAATCAGTTATCAGTAATCAGTAATCAGTTATCAGTTATCAGTAATCAGTTATCAGGGATCAGTTGCCGTCAAAATGCTGGCACTTTCGGATATTGAAGGGAGGCTGTCATGAGATTGAAATGCTTACGCCGGTTGCCCAGCCATGTCTTGTTATGCCATTTTACCACTGGTATGCGTATTCCGGGGAACTCTGAGGGTCTGGGCACATGGTTGACGCCGCGTGTCTTATGTCCGTGATACGTCAACGCAAAATACGCAAAGCAAGTCCCGTCTGGAGAAACGCTGCAACCGTCCTCGTAGATTCGGCCGTGAAACCATGAGCCCGCATGCATCGTATCGTCCGCCGTATTCCATGAGAGCAAGCGCACCCATTTGGTGGGTCCTCGACGGAGAATCGCCGCAACCGGAGATGCCGATGAAAACTCAATGTGAATGCGTGGAGTCGAAAGCTGATTCATTTCAGGCATAACAGTTGTCTGTGATTGCGGGTGGGAGCCAAAGTGCGGTGCGCAAGCGCCACTGATTACTGATCACTGATCACTGATCACTGATCACTTTTCTGTTCTCTGTTCTCTGTTCTCTGGTCTCTGGTTTCTCCTATCTTATCTCCACGGTCGCACCAGGCCGGATGAAATCGGGCAGGCGGATGGCGTCCCAATTGGCGAGGCGGATGCAGCCGTGGCTGCGGGCGCGGCCGATGGTTTCGGGGTTGGCGGTGCCGTGCAGGCCGATGCCCGGTTTGCTCAGGCCGTTCCAGATGACGCCGACCGGGCTGTTAGGGCCGGGCGGGATGTTGAGCGAGTCCTTGCTGCGTTTGCCGGTGTCGAGCAATTGTTTGTCGTAACGCCAATACGGCAGTTCGATCATGCCGCGGAGTTCCCAGGTTCCATACTTGATGAATTTCGGCTGGCCCGGTGTGATGGGAAACGAGGCGATGAGTCCGCGGTTGGCGCGGGTGGTGACATGGGCCGGGGCGTCGGCGCCGGGTTCGGCGACGACGAGGGCGGCGGGCATGGCCTCGAAGATGCGGCACTGGTTGATCTTGGTATCGACCACGACGTGGCGCTGGCTGAGAACCGGATCGGCCTCATGGCGGATTTCGGCGAGTTTTTCGACCTCGAAGGGCGTGATGTTGGGCACCATGATCGAGTCCCTGGCCTTGAGGTTTTCCATTTTCTTTTTGCCGTTGACGGCGATGAGGTAATCCTCGCTGCAATGGTAGCGCTCGGACATGAATTCGCAGACACTGCGGTAACTCATGCGCTTTTTCTTGACCTGCTGGCTGGGTTTGGTCGGCAGATCGGGATCCAGCCAATCCTTGACGACATCCGGCACCACGGCGACGGCCTGCGGATTGGGCACGGCCTTGCGGGCGGCGGTGTTGACCGCGATCCAATCCTCGACCGGGTAGCCATTGACCTCGTTCCAGGCATACACGGCGAGTTCGGTGAAACGGCCGGGTTTGCCATCGATCACGCCGGGCCCGAAGTTCGATTGATCGAGAAAGATCTGCAGCCGCAGCGCGTCATCTCCGGTGGGTTTCGCGTTGAGCGGGTCGGGCGGCTTGGCCGGTGGCGGTGAAGTCGGCGGTTTGGCGGCGGCGGAAGACAGCGCGCTGGAGTTTGATTTGGAGGTGGCGGCGGATGCGGTGAGCGCGGCGGCAGCCGCCTTGGCGATGGCGGCATCGTCACCGCCGACAGGCTCGGCGCGGAGGACGGGACGTTTCGCGGGTTGTGCCGAAGCCGGTTGGCCGGCAGCAGGTTGGCCATGGGCGGAAAGTGCCGCCGCGAGCAACAAGGGAAACAGGAATCTGAGCATGTTTCGGACCGGGAATGGAATCAGGTGGACGGATTGGCGAACGCTTCCAGTCGTCCCGAGATGGTTGGTGGAACGACGGCGCGAATGAGGATATCATCTCCTTCGTAATCCGTCGAGAGCACCTTTGCCTCGCGATGGAGCAAACTGACGAGGTCCGCACGCTGCTGGGGGATCCGGTAATCCCTGAGACCCACCCGGTGGGCCATCACCTCCGCACAGGCGGCTAGCAGGAACTCCAGCCCCTGGCCTGTCAGGGAGGAAACCCGCAGCGCGTCCGGAAACGTCCATTCCAGCGCGGCCAGGGTCGCGGGATCGGTCACCAGATCGATCTTGTTGAGGACGGTGACGATTTCCTTGTCCTCCGCGCCGAGTTCCTTGAGCACTTCGAGGGTGGTGTCGTGGAAACGTTCGATTTCCAGAGCGGTGGCATCCACCACATGGATCAGGAAATCGGCGAGTACGGCCTCTTCGAGGGTCGCCTTGAACGCCTCGATCAAGCGGTGGGGCAGCTCACGCACAAAACCCACGGTATCGGTGATGAGCAAGGCCTGCCCATCGGGCAGCGCAATGCGCCGGGTAGTGGTATCGAGGGTGGCGAAAAGCATGTCCTTGGCCATCACGTCGGCACCGCTGAGAATGTTGAGGAGCGATGATTTGCCGGCGTTGGTGTAGCCGACAATGGCGGCCAGAGGCGTGCCGACGCGCTCGCGCTCCTTGCGCTGGGTCTTGCGCTGCTTGCGGACGATTTCGAGTTCCCGCTTGCAGCGTTCGATGCTCAGGTTGGCCAGTCGGCGGTCCACTTCGATCTGTTTTTCGCCCATGCCGCGGGCCGCGCCGCCACCGCTCTGGCCGCCCGCACCGCCGCCCTCACGGTCGAGGTGCCCCCACATCCGCGTCAGCCGCGGCAATGCGTATTGCATGTGCGCCAGCTCCACCTGCAAGCGCGCTTCCCTGGTTTGCGCGCGCTTGGCGAAGATATCGAGAATCACCTCCTCACGGTCGATCACACACAAGTCGGCCAGCCGTTCCCACTCCCGCTGTTGCGACGGAGCCAGGCCATTGTCGATCACGATCACGTCGCACTCGTGGGCGCGAGCCAGTTCCGCGATTTCAGCGGCCTTGCCCGTGCCACAGAGGAACTTCTTGTGCATTTCGCGGCACCGCGGCAACACCGACTCCACCACCTCGATGCCCAGCGTTTTGACCAGTTCGCCGAGTTCGTCCAACAACGACCCCGCCTCGATCGCCTCGCTCGGATCGAAATAGAACCGCACCAGCAGGGCACGCTCGACCATCTCCGGTTTCGCTCTGACTTCAAACATCCGCCGCACAGCTAGCACGATCAACGCCGTCCGGCTATGGCAAAATTTTTCAGCCGTCCACCACGGTGCCGGCGTTGGGGACATCTGACCGCGCAAAGCATCTGACAGTGCCACAGAGGAATAATAAGGAAAGCGCTTGCGTGCTTGCGAACTCGCCCGGTTTCCATGGTTCTTCACGACCATGGGCAAGGGAGGGGCATGAACCACTGTTGCTGTTCCACCAAACCGTCGATAAAGGGGGCAGAGGTGCGTTGCGGAGGATTTAGCGTCTTGAGTTCGGGCGGTTTGCTCGTAGAATTCCTTGGTGATCGCATTGGCTACCCCCATGTCCACCATCCAACAAACCATCCACCAAATGGGCCGCCAGGCGCGGGCTGCGGCGTACCAACTCGCCCAGCTCACCAGTGCCGAGAAGAACACGATCCTGCGGGCAATGGCTGCGGCGATCCGCTGCAGCGCGCTTGACTTGTTAGAGGCGAATGCCAAAGACTTGGCCGCAGGTGTGGAGAAAGGATTGTCGGCGGCGATGCTCGACCGTTTGAGGTTGGATGGGGCGCGGGTCGAGGCGATGGCCGCGGGCATCGACCAGGTGGCGACCTTGCCGGATCCGGTGGGGTTGGTGATGGAAGCATGGGAGCGGCCCAACGGCATGCGGATCGAACAGGTGCGGGTGCCCATCGGCACCATCGGCATCATCTATGAAAGTCGGCCCAACGTCACCGCGGATGCGGCGGCGTTGTGTTTCAAGACCGGCAATGCGACGATCCTGCGCGGCGGCAGCGAGGCAATTCACTCGAATGTAGCCATCGCCGCCGCGCTCGGCACCGCCGGTGCGCCCGAGCACGCGATCCAGCTCATTCCCTTCACCGACCGCGAGAGCGTGGCGGCGCTGGCCGGGATGGATCAGTGGCTCGATCTCATCATCCCGCGCGGCGGCAAGGGCCTCATCGAAACCGTGGTGTCGTTGGCCCGCATGCCCGTCATCAAACATTACGACGGCATCTGCCATCTGTTCGTGGACAAAGCCGCGGATCCCGCCATGGCCATATCTCTAACAGTGGATGCCAAAACCCAGAAATGCGGTGTCTGCAATGCTTTGGAAACCTTGCTCGTCCACCGCGATATCGCCACCACGTTCCTCCCGCAGGTTGCCGCCGCGCTGCGCGCCAGAAATGTCGAACTCCGCGGCTGCGCGGAAACCCGGACGGTCCTAACAGAAATTGGGCCGGCCACCGAGGATGACTGGCGCACCGAATACCTCGATCTCATCCTGTCTATCAAAATTGTGGGATCGCTCGATGAAGCCGTCGATCATATCAACACCTACGGCTCGCACCACACCGACACCATCGTCACCGCCGATGTGGCCGTGGCGGAACGCTTCCTGCGCGAGGTGGATTCCGCCTGCGTTTTTCACAACGTGTCCACCCGTTTCGCCGATGGTGGCGAGTTCGGCTTCGGCGCGGAAATCGGCATCTCCACCGACAAGCTCCACGCCCGCGGCCCGATGGGCCTGCGCGAACTCACCAGCTATCAATACCGCGTCCGCGGCAACGGACAGACCAAGGGGTGTCCGTAAACCTAAAGCCGGGAATGGAAACCACTGATTACACTGATTATACTGATTTTGAATACGTTATGTCGCAGTGTCCGTTCACCCAGAAGGTGAACGTCCTAACTGCTATTTCCAATCCGATTCTTTCAGTAAAATCAGTTAAATCAGTGGTAACTGTTGCCCGGCGGACCGATTCCATTTTCCCATTTAGGGTAAAGGACGATCGGCCCGTTGGCCCTCTGGAAGTTGCCTGGCCGATGGCATCATGCCATCTTTCAAAATTAAAGCTACATGTTGGCCGGGTGGACGGAGGGCTAGCGGCCAGGGGTCAGGGGTCATGGGTCAGGGGTCAGGGGTCAGGGACTAGCGAAGAATTTGCTGCTCTTTTCTAGCGAAGAATTTGCTGCTCTTTTCTAGCC
>Ga0118677_10012612_pt1 | contig 12353 bp, 12 predicted proteins | sample AliMusrvi5mmetaG_FD_86154 | JGI IMG/M metagenome (GOLD analysis project Ga0118677, IMG submission 86154)
TCTTCAAGGGAACCGTTCGTCATAACCTCCTGCTCGGATCAGGATCGCACCAAAGAGATGGGGAGATCATTGATGTTCTCGCCGCGGTCGGGCTCTCGCATCTCATCGCAGACGGCCTTGATGCGCAGCTCGCCGAGGAAGGACGATCACTCAGCTCCGGCGAACGCCAGAGGATCGGGCTCGCTCGGGTGCTGCTGCAGGGCAGGCAGCTCGTCCTCTTAGACGAAGCGACCTCCCACCTCGACCCATTGACCGCGCGACTGCTCGGAGAGCAGATCACACCGTGGCTCAGCGGCCGGACCGTCGTCGAAGTCGGACATCGTCCGTCGTTGCTCGGCGACGATGCACGACGTTGGCACCTCACCAAAGGACGGCTCAGTCGATGACGAACGGCCCGCTTCGTCGTTGGTGGCGCCGTGCTGCGCCGTCGCGCCGTCAGGTCGTTCGTGCGGTGGTGCTGGCCGTGCTGGCCGCACTTACCTCGATCCTCCTGCTCGGCGGCTCTGGACTCCTGATTGCAAAGGCCGCAGGTGGAGGAGGTCTCGTTGCGCTCGGCGGCCTCCTAATCCTCATCGAGCTCGTGGCGTTCCTCAGATCACCACTCCGACTCCAAGAGCGCCTCAGCGCCCATCGGATTGCCCTCGCCTCGATGGTCAGGTGGCGGACGTGGCTCTTCGACACCCTCGCCCTGCGGGCTCCTGCCGGTACCGCCTTTCTCTCGAGCGGCGACATCCTCGACCGCACCATCGAGGATGTCGACGCTCTCCAAGATCTCTACGTTCGCATCGCCATGCCCGTCCTCACCACCCTCGTCACCGGTGTGGTGGCAGCGATCGTGATCACGCCATTCCTTCCCCTCGCCGCCGGCGTCTTGTTGGCAGTCCTGGCGTTGAGCGCGCTCCTAGCGATCGGGCTCGGCCGAGCGGCTGCTCGACAAGAGGAGAAGGGTGTCGCGGCACGTGGCGAGGTGGCTGGCCGCAGCGTCGACCTGATCCTCGGCCTCACCGACCTCGTGATGGCTGGCGCTCTCCCCGATGCGACACGTGCACTCGAGCACGCTGAGGAACGCCGGCGTCAGGTCGCTCGACGACGAGACGATCTTCGCGGCATTGGCACGGCGCTGCTGGGCATCCTTGGTGGCGCCGGTGTCCTCGTCACCGCACTGCTCGCCGCGAACGCCCACCGCTCCGGAAGCCTGACCACGGGTGAGGTCGCGGCCATCGTGCTCGTCGCTGTCGCCGGCCAAGAGCCTCTGGGGGGGCTCCTCGCAGCCGCTCTCCGAGCACCTGAGGTCGCCACCTCCGGCCGTCGACTCGAGTGGCTCGAGGAGATCCCACTCCCCGTGGACGAGATCGACGCACCGCTCGACATTCCCGATGCTCCGCTCCACCTCCGCCTCGAGGGCGTCAGGGCTCCAGCTCGGCCGGGCGGCCCTCCGGTGCTCGACGTCATCGACTTGGACATCCCGCCTGGCAGCTCGCTCGCCGTCCTCGGATCGAGCGGTGCCGGCAAGTCGACACTGTGTCGGCTCCTCCTCCGATTCATCGAGCTCGATGCTGGAGAGTTCGCGCTCAACGGCATCGACGCCCGGCGTGCGTCCGGCGACGCCGTCCGACGCCGGATCGCCATGCTGGACCAGTCGCCGAGTCTCTTCGGCGGCACGCTGCGCGACTGCCTCCGGCTCGGCGACCCTTCTGCAGACGACGAGACCTTGCTCGAGGTCCTCCGACGTTGCGAGCTCCAGGACCTCTGCGACACAGCCGACCCGCTCGAGCAGCACATCGCAGAGGATGGAGCGACGCTCTCGGGCGGCCAGCAGCGTCGCCTTGCGCTCGCCCGCACCCTGCTCCGCAAACCTGAGGTGCTCGTGCTCGACGAGCCGACCGCAGGCCTCGACGATGTCCAGGCGGCCGCTGTCCTCGCCTCCTGCCGCGCTGCTGCGGGGAGTGCGAGCGTGGTGCTTGTCACCCACGAGATCGCCTTGACGACAGGCTTCGATCAGGTGCTGTGGCTCGAGGATGGTCGACTCGCGCCGATCTCCGACGCCCAGCGCGCGGCGCTGCGATGAGCGCTCAGCCGTCGAGGTGCGCCATCGTGGGCGCCGGATACCGCTCGCCGGCGGCCGACCCGCGTGGCACCGCCGCATCCAGACGTGCCAGCGCCGCTGCATCGAGCAGGACGTCGAGCGCTCCAAGGTTCTCCTCGAGGTAGCGCCGACGTTTCGTCCCTGGGATCGGGACGACATCGTCGCCCTGCGCGAGAACCCATGCCAGCGCCACCTGCGCCGAGGTAGCCCCGAGCTCGGCTGCGATCTCCGCCACGCTCGCAGCCAGTGCCACGTTCGCATCGAGGTTCTCTGGTGCAAAGCGGGGCATCCCACGTCGCCAGTCATCGCTCGCCAAAGCATCGAGCGACGTGATCGCCCCAGTGAGCAGTCCACGGCCCAGCGGGCTGTAGGGGACGAAGCCAACACCGAGGCGTCGGCACGCCTCGAGCAGGCCACCCTCTGGGTCGCGCGAGAACAGTGAATACTCGGTCTGCAGTGCTGCGATGGGGTGGACCGCCACAGCGCGCTCCAACGTGGCGATGGACGCCTCCGACATGCCGAGATGGCGAACCTTGCCCGCTCTGACCAGGTCGGCCATCGCTCCGATGGTCTCCTCGATCGGGACCGTGCGATCGACGCGGTGCTGGTAATAGAGGTCGATGACCTCGACGCCGAGGCGCTGGAGCGAGGCATCGCAGCATGCCACGACGTACTCAGGTCGCCCAGAGATGCCCAGGAACGCGCCTGACTCATCTCGAACGTTGCCGAACTTGGTGGCGATGATGACCTCATCGCGCCGATCCTGGATCGCCTGGCCGACGAGCCGCTCGTTCGTGAAGGGTCCGTACATGTCGGCGGTGTCCAGGAGGCTCACCCCTCGATCGAGCGCCTCGTGGATGGTCGCGATGGCTTCACCCTCATCGCGGTCGGCGTAGAAGTCGCTCATCCCCATGCAGCCAAGCCCGAGGGCAGACACCTCAAGACCGTCACCGAGCATCCGTCGCACCATCGCTGTTCCTCTCGTCGAAGGCCCCGTCGACGGGGTCTGAGACGAACCTAGGCGAAGTGTCGCAGCAGTCCGTCCCCCGCCTTGCGAGGACGTTCTTGGGGCGTTAGGTTCCTGCCACTGGCAGGGGGGGCCAGGTACTCCGGGCGCCCGTCCGTGAGCTTCGGCTCCGGACGGGCGACGGAGTGCACCTTGTCTCGAGTCAGTCGACGCTGCTGTCGTCCTGCGTGCTGATGCGCCGCCTGATCTCCACCAAGGACGGGGCTGGGTACTCCGTCATCCCGGGCCGCCATCCGAGCGCCAGCTTCGCCATCCCCGCGCCGTCTTCGGCCCAGAGATGACAGGTATTGACCAGCCAGGATCCCCCGGCGACCGACTCGCCGACCGCAGTCGGATCCGGGAGCCTCGATGCCGAGGAAGGGATTGCCTGGATCACCACTGGTCCAACAGCACGTGCGAGGAATTCAAGATGAGAACACCCCTGCTGTCGCCCAAAGCGCTCCTGGACCGCCCGGGTATAGCCGCGCGCAACTGAGAGGCCCACTAGGTCATCGAAGGCGGAGGTGATCGACGGGCACTCCGCGTGTGGGAAGTCGTCCATGGCGGCGGTCGCCGCCACGATGGTCATCGACGCTCGATCGACCTTGAGTCGTAGCTCCATGCTGTGGATCGCACTGGGCTTCGAGACACCGTCAGCCCACGGCCGTCGATCCGCGAGGCGCCCGATCACCTCGAAGCGATCGCCGTCTTCAAGGACGATGACCTCGATCGACCTCACGTGCACAGGGTCCGGCGAGTCCCCGTCGATCAGCCAGCTCGTCTCGTCATCCATGTCCCCAAGCATGGCCTGTGCGCCCATGGGTGAGCCAGACGGTGCTGAGAATCAGGCGAGCGACGGCACCTCGTTGAAGCTCAGCAGCTGCGGTCCAGCTGGACCCATGGCGATCCTGGTGACCGAACCGGTCGAGAGGCGTAGGCGCCACGCTGTGAGATCGCCGGTACCGAGCGCCCAGGCCACTGCTGCCTTGATGGGAGAGACATGGCTGACGATGACGACGTCGCCCTCCCTCGACCGAGCTCCTGCGCCATCGGCTTCGAAGAGCTCTTCCATCACGTCGCCGACACGAGCACCGAGCGCCGAAAGGCTCTCGCCTTGTGCCGGGGCGAAGGCGGCGTCCGTCATCCAGCGGCGCCACAGCTCTGGATCGACCTCTGCAAGCGGCATCCCATCGAGCTCGCCGTAGTCGAGCTCGATCATCCGGGGTTCGACGACCGCCTCATGGATGGTTCCGAGCAGTCCAGCCGTCACCCTCGTCCGTTCGAGTGGGCTCGTCCGCAGCTCGCTCACGGCATCGAGCAACGTTCCCGCGGCTCGAGCCTGCCGTTCACCGAGCTCGGTCAGCTGGGGGTCGAGATGTCCGACAAGACGGTTCTCCTTGTTGAGGACCGACTCGCCATGGCGGACGAGGATGAGCATCAGCCCTCGAGCTGCACGGTCCGCAGCAGGAGCCGCCCGCACTGCTCACATGTCGCCAGCTCATCGACGGCGAGGTGGCGAAGTCGGTCGAGCTCAGCTGACGGCAATTGCAGGTGGCACCCCGCACAATGGCCGTCGACGAGTCGTGCTGCACCAGATCCCTTCGCACCACGGGCTGCTCGCTCATAGCGCTCCAAGAGCGTCGGCTCAAGCCGGGAGGCCATCTCGGCTCGCTCAGCGCGTCGGGCGAGCAGCTCCTCCGCGTTGGCACGCTCCTGGACAGCAAGGTTCGCAAGCTCGCTCGCTCGCTCCGCCTCGATCGGGCCCAACGCGTCGCCGATCGAGCCAAGCGCCGCATCAAGAGGCTCGATCTCCTCCATGAGCGCCAGCTCGGTGTCCTCAAGCTGGGCGGTGGCCTGGCGAAGGTGCTGTGCCTCGGTGTCCATCGCCACGAGGTCCTTCCCGCCGCCAGTGGCCTGGGCGAGGCGAGCCTCCACAACCGACCGTCGCTCTTCGAGATGGGCGACCTCTTCCTCGAGGCTGCGCAGCCTGTCGGCAATGGGGCGCTTCAGCTCCTCGAGATCGCGACGCTGGCGGTCAAGGTCTGCGGTCTGCTCCTCAAGGCGGGCCAGTGCCAGTGCGGCAGGGAGCGTGCCAGCCGCATGCTCGAGACGAGCGATCTCGTCGTCGAGCGTTCCGAGCGCATCAAGGGTGTCGAACGGCGTGGTCACGCCTCAACCATGGCACGCCAGCGATCGCCATGGAGACGCCAGAGCTGCTCGAGCCGGCCGATCGCCCCGAGGAGGCCGGGATCGCCAAGCGCGCGGGCCGAGTCGAAGTCAAGCCAACGCACGTCCTGGCTCTCATCGGGTGGCGGCGCCGGATCCACCGCACCTGCAACGAACAGGTAGCGAAGATCGAGGTGGGTGTGGCCTCGGGGGCCTGGGTGGACGTCGACGTGGACCAAGGTGGGCTCATCCTCGACGGGCAGCAGGCTGAGGCCGGTCTCCTCCTGTCCCTCCCTGAGCGCAGCCTCCGATGGGCGCTCGCCATCATCCACGTGGCCACCGGGCTGGACCCAGATGCCGAGGCGGCGATGACGGTGGAGGATCGTCCCTCGCACCCCGACGATGAACGCCGAGCCCGTGAGGTGGACCTCGCCCGCTGTCTCGTCGAACGGTGCCCCAAGCGTTGGGGCGATGGCGAGGATCTGATCGATCGAACGGCGCTCTCTGTCATCGATGGGGTCGAGGAGACGAACGTGAGCGAGAACGGCGTCGACGCGTGGGTCATTCACGACCAGCCACCGAGCCTCCGCACGGAGTCAGCGACCGGGACCTCCCCTCGGCCGACAGCGCCGTCGGGTGCATCGATGGGTTCCCCCCACGCCACCTCGAGAGGGACGACGCCAGCCCATACAGCCGAGGCGATGTCCTCGGGGTCGTCCTCAGGTGGCCCAGCCGACAGCTTTGCCGACGCCTCCTCGATCACCACCTCGACGACTGCGGTCCGCCGGAGCTCAGCCGCGCTCGACGGTCGCACCTCTGACGATCGGCCGGGCAGGATCCCGTCGATGAGGTCGTCAAGCGCCGCAGCGCGCTCGTCATCTCCAAGCAGGCGAGCCGGACCGAACGCCACTGCCGATCGATATGCGATCGAGGAGTTGAACGTCGAGCGCGCAACGATCAATCCGTCGACGAGGGTGGCAGCGACACTGACGGTCGGCAGCTCGACCATCGAGCGAAGCAGCCGACTCGAGCGAGAGCCATGGAGCAGGAGCGTGTCGCCACGTCGGACATGGAGGCTTGGGAGGACCAGTGGGGCGCCATCGACAATGGTGCCGACATGGCAGACGCTCGTGGCGTCGAAGATCGCATGGACGACGTCGGCATCGTAGGAAGCAAGCCCAGGGAGCCGCCGAACCCGGGATCGCTCTGTCCTCCCGCCGATCGCATCGCCCATCTTCCGCCTCCACTTCGATGGCTGCGCGTCCAAGCCTGCCACACCCCCTCGCACCGCAGTCCTAGCGTGGCGGGCGTGGCGCCATCGTTCTCCCTCGCCAGCTGGAACGTCCACTGTGGCGTCGACGGATGGGGGCGACCGTTCGACGTTGGCGCGCTCGGCGCTGATCTTGGCGCCGACATCGTCTTGGTGCAGGAGAGCTGGCGTCCATCGTCAGGACTCTCGAGCGCCGGCATCATCGCCGAGGCGATGGGTGCCGAGCTCGTCGAGACAGCGCTCGCACCAGGGCGACGAGGGCGTCCGCATCACGACGCTGGTCCGACGTGGCACCAACCGGGTTCGACGTTCGGTGGTGACCACTCGTTGTACCTCGATCCGCCGACGGCCTCGACGCAGCGGTCCAATCCGCCAGCACGCTACGACGAGGCGGAACCAGGCGACTGGTGCATCGCCATCGTCTCCAAGCTCCCTGTCGTCAACGTGAGGACGTTCCCCCTCGGCCAGCTTCGGCGTGATGCCGCCAACCGAAAGCTGCTCGTCGTCGACGCCGTCATCGACGGACGGCCCGTGACCGTGGCAACGGCACACCTCGCCCACCTCACCCAGGGCTCGCATCGTCAGTTCAGAGCCCTGCGCCACACGCTCAGAGGGCTTGGCGGCCCTCGCTCAGCAACGGTGGCCGGCGGTGACATGAACTGCTGGGGGCCGCTCGTCTCGTTGCAGGTACCCAGATGGCGACGGGCAGTTCGAGGTCCAACCTGGCCAGCGTGGCGACCCCACAGCCAACTCGACCACCTCCTCGTCGGTGGTGGGCTGCGAGTCGTCAGCGGAGAGGTCGTCGAGGAGACGGCGAGCGATCACCTGCCGATCCGAGTCGCCCTCGAGCTCGGCGACGACTGAGCCCTCCCCCGGCCTACGATCGAGGCACCCGAGCCAAGGAGGGCCCATGAGCGGCTTGCCGTACGACGATCGCTTCGCCACCAACCGCTCCCTGCCACCCCAGGGGCTGCCCCGCGAGGAGGTCCTGACGACGCTTCGAACCATGGCAGCCGCCGAAGACCCGACGTGGGAGTCCGGCAGGTGCTCAGGCACCATGTACTGCGGCGACCATGACCACTATGAGTTCATGACGGAGGCCTTCAGTCTCTTCGCGCACGTCAATATCCTGCAGCGAGACATGTGCCCAAGCGCCACCAAGATGGAGGCAGAGGTCATCGCCATGACCTTGAGCATGCTCGGTGCCGACCAGATCACCAATGGCAATCCCTGCGGCCTGCTCACCACAGGGGGCAGCGGCTCGATCAGCCACGCCATGCTGGCGTACCGCGAGCATGGTGCCGCAACCCGTGGCGTCCAGCGGCCAAACGTCATCAAGCCGGAAACTGCGCACCCTGCCTTCGACAAGGCGTGCCACCTCTTCGGCATCGAACTTCGTCGGGTCCCGGTCGACCCGGCCACCACGCTGGTCGACCCGGCCCAGGTCGCCGATGCCATCGACGATCAGACCGTGGCCATCATCGGCTCCGCCTGCAACTACGGCTACGGCACCGTCGATCCGATCGGCGCCTTGGGAGAGGTCGCCCTCTCGCATGGCGTCGGGCTGCACGTCGACGGCTGCCTTGGAGGCTTCATCCTCCCCTTCGGCCGCGAGCTCGGGTGGCCTATCGAACCCTTCGACCTCTCGGTCCCGGGTGTGACGTCGATGTCTGCCGACACCCACAAGTACGGCTACGCCTTCAAGGGCACGTCGGTGCTGTGCTTCAAGGATCGGGCGCTCAGGAACAGCCAGTACTTCTACCTCACCGATTGGTCAGGCGGGAAGTACTGCTCGCCTGGGATCGAGGGGAGCCGGTCGGGTGGCCTCCTCGCTGCCACGTGGGCCTCGATGATGAGCCTTGGCCATGATGGCTATCGCAGCTACGCCGAGAAGATCTTCACCACCGCGGCGGCGATGCGCGCATCGGTCGAGCGGCATCCCGAGCTGCGCATCATGGGGAATCCGACGTTCCTGTTCAGTTTCACCTCAGATGCCTTCGACATCTACCACGTCAACGATTTCCTCCGTACACGGGGGTGGCGTCTCAATGGCCAGCAGTACCCGAACGCGCTCCACATGGCGGTGACCCGGCCGCAGACCCAGCCAGGAGTGGCCGAAGCCTTCGATGTGGACCTGGCGGATGCCGTTGCCTACGCCATCGAGCACCGAGACGAGCCGGCAGCATCGTCGGCCATCTACGGCGGGGTGGCAGGTGGCCTGAACGATGAGGCCGACCAGTTCATCCGGGCGGTCATGGCCGACATGATGGACAAGCAGCTCGATCTGCCGGGCGTGTGACATGACGACACCACCGGGCTGCTGCCTTGCGATCGACCTCGGCACAAGCGGTCTCAAGGTCGGTCTCGTGGCGCTCGATGGCTCGCTCGTCGATGTTCGTCAGTCCGAGATCCACACGCACCTCGGCGACCACGGCGAGGCGAGCCAGGACGCAGCCGGCTGGTGGGCGACCATCGCCGCCCACGTCCGCAGCCTCCTCGAGCACGTCGACCCTGCGTCGATCGATGTCGTCGCTGTCAGCGGCCAGTACGCCTCGGTGATCCCCGTCGACGAGGAGGTGCAGCCCACCGCTGAATGCGTGCTGTGGATGGACACGCGCGGAGGAGCAAGGGTCCGCAAGCTCATCGGTGGTCCTGTGGCCGGCTACCGGCCAGGGGCCGTGGCATCGTTCGTCCGCCGCACCGGCGGCGCACCGTCGCCCTCGGGCGCCGACGGTGCCGGCTCAGTGCTCCACCTGCTCAACGACCGGCATGACGTCATCGATCGAACCCGTTGGCTGCTCGAGCCCGTGGACTACCTCACCGCGCGGTTCACCGGTTCCCCCATGGCGACCCATGCGTCGATGTTCGGCTGGTGGCTCACCGACAATCGAGCGCTCTCGACGATGGCCTACGACGAGACCCTGCTCAAGCGCCTCTCGATCCCACACGACCTCCTCCCCCCACTCGTCGCGTTCGGCTCGATCGCAGGCGAGGTCAGTACGACAGCAGCCCACGAGACCGGTCTCCGGCCAGGCATCCCAGTCGTCACCGGCATCCCCGACCTCCACGCAGCCATCGCCGGCACCGGGACGCTGTCGCCAACAGGGCCAGGCCATCTTGCCCTCTCCACCACGTCATGGATCTCGGCGCCGATGACGAAGAAGAAGACCGACGTCCTCCACTCGATCGCCACGATGCCGGGCCTCGACCAGGACTCCTACCTGATCATCGACAACCACGAGATCGGAGCCAAGGCTCTCGACTGGCTGGCAGGTGCGCTCGGCGTCCGCTCCCCGATCGACTACAACGCTCTCGTCTCGGAGGCCAGTGACGCCTCCCCCGGCTCTGGCAAGGTCATCTTCACGCCCTGGCTCGCAGGCGAACGGTCGCCGGTCGAGCGCCACGACGCCCGCGGCGGGTTCCACAACCTCTCGATCACGACGACGAGGCCCGACCTCGTCCGTGCGGTGCTCGAGGGCGTCGCGTTCAACAGCAAGTGGCTCCTCGAGTACGTCGAGCGGTTCGCCGGCCGGAGCCTTGGTCCGCTGCGCCTCGTCGGCGGGGGTGCCAAGTCGCCCCTGTGGTGTCAGATCCATGCCGATGTGCTGGGCACCCCGGTCGATCAGGTGGCTGATCCCCAACTGGCGCAGCTCAAGGGCACCGCTCTGCTCGCATTCCGGTCGCTTGGGCGGATCGATGACGACGGCATCGGGGATCTGGTCACCATCGAACAACGCTACGAGCCCGACGAGCACGCCGCCGAGCACCTCGCGCCGCTCTACGCCGAGTTCCCTGGCCTGATGTCGTCGCAGAGCAAGATGTTCCGCAGGCTTCAACGCCGCCGCTGAGCGCGACGCACGCCAGCCACGAGCAGGCCGCCAGCCGCTCCGACCGACAAAACCGACGCGACTGATCCCAGCGACCCGATCGAGAAGGCGCTGCCGATCGAACCAATCGAACAGAACGAGCCGACCGAACCAATCGAGAAGGCGCTCCCGATCGAACCGATTGAGCAGTAGGAGCCGATGGAGCCGATCGACCTGCTGCTCGACAGCGAGCCGAGCGAATGAGCATCCTCACTCGGTGCAGAGGTCTCAACGTCACTCATTGCGGCCATCTGCCAATCATCCCTCGGTGGCACCCAGCGTGCCGGCCAACTCAATCCCGCGAGTCTCAGGGAGTCTGGTGAGGAGCCAGAGTCCTGCGAGGATCGGCAGCGAGACGACCAGCGCAGCGACCTCGAAGGCGCCCCACCGGTCCGCGACGAGCCCGAAGCTCACCAAGCCGACGGCGGCGCCGATCACGCCTGCCACGATCCCCCACCCCGCCACGGTGGCTCGCACCTGGGTGCCGAAGAGCTCGTTGGGATACGCAGTCCCAGCGGGAGCGATGAAGCCGGTCGAGAGGACGATGAGCAAGTACCCCACCACCACCGCCTCCTTCGAGCCTGAGTAGAGCACCATCGCCGACAGGGCGATGCCTGTGATGCCGAGTGCGATCGCCGGCCGGCGACCCCACCCGTCTGCGACACGTCGGCCGAGCAGCAGCCCGATGAGACCGGTTGAAGCGGCCGCGATGATCATCCCTGATTCGATTCCCTTGGAGAGTCGCACGATGTTCTCGCCGTAGACGAAGACGAAGCTCGACGCGGCAGACGAGGTGAGCGAGGTGGCGACGATCAAGCCCATGACCTTGAGCAACCGGCCGCCTTCGCCTGGGGCGACTCGCCCGAATCGAGGACGGACCATGCCGGCCTCCTCGAGTCCGATCACCGGCTCAGGGACCCAGCGGGCGACCGCGAGGACCGCCACGAGCGGCACAGCGCACGTCAGGAACAAGAAGCGGAACGACGCCTCGCCCCTGAGCACCGAATGGACCAGCGCGTTGAGTCCCGCCCCGATCCCGTACCCAGCGCTGACGATCGCAAGCGAGCGGGCTCTGTTGGCAGGTCGCGAGACCTCGGCGGTGACCACCTGCGCGAGCGCGGCTGCCGCCGAGAGCAGCGGTCGCCCCAAAGCGAAGATAGCGATGAACCACCAGTACGACGGGCTGGCAGCGGCGGCCATGGTCAGCGCCAGACCGAGGAGGACCCATGCCACCAGCGTTCGTCGACGGCCAAGTCGATCCCCGAGCGCCGAGAGCGGCAGGCCCCCGAGCGAGGCCAGCCTCAAGATGGCGAGGCCGCCGCCAAGCGCGACGCCGCTGAGCCCCGCCTCGGCTGCGATCGACGTGCCGCCGATCGGGTGCCCGAACGACCGTGCGACCTGACCAAGCGCGGCGACTGCGCCGAACTGTCCGTAGCCGGCGGCGAGCGCGAGGACGACGACAGCTGCGAGCGCTCCGGAGAGCGCACGGGTGGACCTCACGGATCGCTCACCAGCACCAGCCCTTCGGGCTCAGGCGACTTTGACGAGCACCTTGCCCGTGTTGCCTCCGGTGAAGAGGAGGTTGAGAGCGTCGGGAGCGTTCTCGAGCCCCTCAACGATGTGCTCGGCGTGGTGGATGCGCCCCTCGGCCAGCCAGCCAGCCACCTTCGCCTGGGCCTCAGGCCATCTGGCGATGTAGTCGAGGATGATGAAGCCCTCCATCCTCCCTCGGCGGATGATCAAAGACGTGTAGTTGGCCGGTCCAGGGCGAAGCGACGAGTCGTTGTAGCCGGCGATCGCACCGCACAGCACGACGCGGCCACGCATCGCGAGGTTGGCGAGTGCCGCGTCGAGGATGTCGCCGCCGGCGCCACGGGCTCGATGGTGGGGCAGCTGGCGAAGATCAACGGCGCAGCCTCGGTGGTCGGGATCGCGGGAGGACCAGAGAAGTGCGCACAG
>Ga0118677_10012613_pt1 | contig 12352 bp, 10 predicted proteins | sample AliMusrvi5mmetaG_FD_86154 | JGI IMG/M metagenome (GOLD analysis project Ga0118677, IMG submission 86154)
CATTTGGTATAATCAATTGTTGGTTTCCAATCGATCTTTTCGCGTTCAACTCCCATGAATGTAGTTTCGCTCATTTCGGCTCCTCCAATTTTTCAAGCGCTGCACTAACTTTTTCAATCGCCTGATCGGTCTTCATATCCCGCACATCAATCGCGGTTAAATCTTTGTTTACATCCAGACCGGCTTCTGCAAAAGCGTCCTTGAACATCTTGCGCTGCATATTCAGAGCACAGGCTCCGATAACAACTTTCCGATGCGCTTTCAGATAATCATTTAAAAACCGGTCACCGTCTTCTTCGCAAAGTTGGGGATGGATAAATCCATACTCGACCGGCAACTCGATTCTCACTCTGTTTATAAAGTCCCATATATCCATTTGCGAAAATCCGGGACATTTCCCGGTGCAAACGCACATTATGAAACCAGGTTTTTCTTTTTCTGACATAAATTCAATTTTTATTTTGGTTGTTTGATTCGTTGTTCGTAGAAAGACGAAATTTTTATTCAAAAAAACTCATGGTTTATTTTTCCTGGGCCTTAACTGGCACATGCATGAACCGGATAATTTTTCACTTTTGTCAATAATAAGAGGCAATTCATCCCGTTCCCATTCAACAAGCCCGCCCGCCAGGTTTGCGACCCGGGTTCCAAAACCTTTGTCAATCATGAACAATACGGCTTCTTTACTGTGTATTCCGGAAGCATCAGCAAAAATCAAAGGTTTCTCTATGGGGAGATTCATGTAAAATTCTTCCAGTATACTAAAGGGACAATAAATTACCTCAGGGACATCCATAATTTTGAAACGGTTCATAAAATCCTCACGCACATCAATAAGGACCGCACCTTTTCGGCAAAGTTCCAAAGTTTGTTTGGGAGTAAGATTGAAGATTTCTCCTGTAAAAAAACCGGTATTGGAAAATAGATCTTCCATTTCTAAATGAAAAATACTTTGATGTAATAAATTCCAACTAAGATAAAAAGTACAGCAACTATTCTTCTGAACCAGAGTTCAAATACTTTGATCCGGTCATATAGTTTCCCCACATTTCCGATTGCATAGGCAAGAAGCCAGGCAAACAGGATCACTGGAAGCCCAGTTGCAATTGCGAAAACGACAGGTAAATACAAACCGGTTGCACTGCCGATGGTCATAGGGATGAGCATGGCAAAAAAGAGTACACCGCTGTATGGACAGAATGCCATAGCGAATATCATCCCAAGCAACAGGGTACCCCAGTAGCTTCTTTTGCTGTGTTCACCCATTTTTTCAGTCAATCCGGAGAAGCCCGGAAACCTTAATTTAATAATATCCAGCATGAAGATCCCAATCAGGATCAGAACAGGGCCCAGGAGCTTTTCCCCCCATCCCTGGAAGAGCATAGAAATATGCATTTTACTTGCACCGAGAAAGAGGATTAAACCTAACCCGGTATAAGAAACCGCACGACCCAGTGTGTATACCAATCCCTTTATAAAAACCCTTCTTCGGTTTTCTATATCCCGGCTGATAAACCCGATTGCCGAAATATTGGTCGCCAACGGGCATGGACTGATCGCTGTCATCAAACCCAAAATGAAGGCTGTCAGTGCAGAGAACTGAGAATTTTCAACAATTGCCTGAAGATACTGCATATGGGTTACTATTTCAACATCTCATCAACTGCCTTTTTGATCTCGGCAGTCAGCTTTTCAGGCTTATCGTTGGCATACATAAATCCCTTTTCAGTCAGATCAACGTGTTTACTGCCACAAATAATGATTAAGGCTTGACCTTCAATTTTGTATTTAGCGCCGATAGCTTCTCCTGCTTTTTCATCAAGATTAACACTTCGGAAAGAGATATCACCACTTTTAACTTTCCCGGGATATAATGTCTCAACTGCCTTTTTTGATACATTTTCTACATTTTGGCATGTCATGCAACGACGTGTAAAATGGAAGTAGTAGACTTCAATTTTTGAAGTTGGGGCCGGGTTCCCGGCAAATAAGCCCGTAATCATAAATGTTGCCAGGAAAAATAATATGCTCTTTTTCATATGCCTGAATTTATTTGGTTAATAATTGTTTGAGTTCATCTGAAGAAGGAACGCGGCCTTTAACGATCACCTTTCCATCCACAACCAATGCGGGGGTCGTCATAACTCCATATTTCATTATTTCCATGATATCTTCCACTTTGGTGATCGTGGCAGTGATACCATTTTTCGCAACAACCTCACGGGTAAGTTTATCCAATGTCTTGCAATTGGAACAACCCGGACCTAAAATCTTAATTTCCATATCTTTCGTTTTATTGTATTATTGAATAATAGCTTACCGCTGATAGAATAAGTTGAACAGGTCTTTTGCCTTTTCCCAATTTTCTTTGTTGATACAATATTTGATATAGGGAGGATTTATCTCTCCCTGGATCAAACCTGCTTTTTTCAACTCCTTGAGATGTTCGGAGAGTGTTGACCTTGCAATAGGGAGTTCTTCAACCATGTCGCCACTGTAACAGCATTTATCAATGTTATCTGCGAGAAAGTCCAGGATGAAGATCCTTACCGGATGCGCCATGGCTTTTGCATACCGTGCCATTTTTTCCTGATTCTCAGTATAATATTTCTTTTCGTCAATCATTTCATTTTGTATTTCGTAGAACAACGAAACAAAAGTATAGTAAATTATCATCCCCCTGTCATAAGTTGTGAAATTTATAACAGGTCTAAATAGACTATCGATGATTCTTTTTTGAACGACCTTCCCGGCAATGTCGATCCCTGCGGCGAAAACGGGGAGTATCACAGCTTTGTTTTTGAAGCCCCCTTCTTTTCCGGTCCGGTTCAATTTGAAACAGGTGAAGTCGTTTACAGAAAATATACCGCTCCGGCAAAGGACGATCCGGCAATCAAAGCAGATGGCCCGTTTGACAACGGGTTTTGGTATTGTGACCGGTTACCGTCATTTGAATAATCGAATAAATGATCAACGAGGTGTGAAATCAGATTGGAAGTCAGAATTCATTGAGCACTCTCCTTTATTAAGCGATCATGGATTAACATTGTATTCAAAAGCACAATTGTTCACAATTGAAATCCGTAACAATCCGTGTCATCCGTGTTCTAAAAAACCACGAACTACAAACCACGAATGACAAACTGAACGACAAACTCTTATAAATCAGATCAATCACGCCAATTTCCATTACCGCAAATACAAAATAGTGCAATGGAAATTTCTCAGTGTCTCTGCGCCTCCGCGGTAAAAAAATACCAGCTCAATATCTCAATATCTGAAAAGCCAGGACCTGATAGCCGCCTACGGAAGGGAGGCCTGTACCGTTTCACTTTACATTGATATTAGTTGTGGTCAATGTTACTTTATCATCCGGAGTAGTTGTTGCCGGATCACTCTCGGCAGTGATGAAAATTCTAACGGGCTTCACAGCTGTGGTTGTCTCAAAGTGTGCTTTCAATTTAGATGATAAATATTTAGTCCCGCTTATAAGCTGCCCCAGGTTTTTAGATTCAGTGCCGGTTACCATCCAGATCACGTATGCTTTCCGGGCAGGCTGAAGCCGTTCAACAGGCGCCAGGTTCGAGACTTCCAGTTCGATCACATAGTTGTTGTTTTTATCTTTTGATACATTGACATATCCAATGGCTGCCGGATTATTTGCCGAAACCAGGAATTCGAATTTCTTTGCAAAAGCATCAAAAGAAGAAAATATCAGGGTTGCAAACAGGACCGGAACGAGGTTCCTTATAAGGATGTTTATTGGTTTTGTTTTCATCTTGTAATTTATTTCTGGTTTAACATATGGATCTCTTTTTTTGGATCCGTTCAACTTCACAGGAACAAAGTTAAGTTCAGAAAGGCCTGTTTTGATAAAAAAAATCATGAATCTGGAAATTCAAGATTTTGGATCTACGTCGCAACCCCTTGGTCCCTGGCTGACTTCTAAAACAGATCCTACTTCAAAAATCGTTGTTCCTTGTTCGATTATTCCGTTCTTCCTTCCTTTCCTGAATAATTGAATAAATGATCAACGCGGTCTGAAATCGGAACGAAATGTTGTTTGGAAAAACCGAAGTACCTGAGAAAATCATAAACAAACCAACGCGATCAGTATTGATTCTTTAAATTTGCCCGTTTTTAAGCGGATGAACTGATCCGATTGGATCAACCAAAACTCACAACGATGACAACACGAAAAGAATATCTTTGGCTGGGGGCAATTATGATCCTGTTATTTTTCCTGTCAGGTTGCAGTTTTAATAAAATAGGTCTCCATCCGGAGAAATTCCAGAAAACAAAGACGAACGTAGTATGGGTTGATTCCAAATCAAACCCCAAAAATTACACTGCTTCAGCTTCATGGAAATGCCGGTACGTTAGTATACTATTTGCAAATGTCTTCCCTTCTGGAATATGGATTTCAGATATTCATGTTTGACTATAGTGGGTTCGGTTTCTCACAAGGGAAAGCCACAAGAAATAATGTTCTGACAGACGCTCTTGCTGCTTTTGATTATTTGAAAACAAGGCAGGAAGTAAAAGGAACAAAAATGGTGATTTACGGCCAGTCTCTCGGTGGAAATTTAGCGCCGGTTGTGGCCTCAAAGCGGCAAAACGAAACAGATGGTTTGGTTATTGAAGGTGGCTTTTCTTCGTATAAAGATATGGCCGCAATAAAGTACGGATTCCTGGGTCGTATTCTGATCGCTGAAAAATACAGTGCGATGAAATCAATACAGACCTACAGGAAGCCTCTGTTAAGCATACACAGTTCAGAGGGTCATACCGTACCGTTTGACTTAGGGAAAAAACTATTTGACAATGCCAATGAGCCAAAAACATTTTTCAAGATGGCAAAAAGATGCCATCTCTGCGGAACAGTTTATTATCCTGATGAGATTTCTCAAAAGATAAAAAGTATAGTGAAATAAAAGAAAGCCCACTCCACCCCATAAACCGACAACACCACCGCCCTGTTCATCAACCTGGCAGATCGTGATAAGTACAATTTACCCTAAACCACATAGGCCCGTAGCCGGAAGCTTTGCATTCCAGAATTTGGATGAACCGCGTCAATGTTCAATACCTGAACCCGGTAATTTTTAACGCTTGTGATTGATAACTTATAATGATTCTCCTTTTGTAATCGATGTAACAATTTTCGTAAGGAATAGAACAGGAAAGACTGCAGATTTCCTTTCCGTCGGCCAGGTTGATCGCCTTAATGCGTTTATCCATAAACAAAGTCATTGTATCATTTTCAATATGGACATCATAAAGAAATAATTTTGGCTCAGTAGCAGTCCATAATATTTTACCGCTTGTACTGTCAATCATGGCAAAAGAACATCCTTGGGAGAGGGATTGTGCTGTCGCCGGGGTTGTATTCCCCGGATCCGTTTTAAAAGTTTCCCCTCCCCATTGAACAAGGATCCCGAACCTTGTCTTATGGATCTCACTTAACGTGGTGGTGCTTATGGGATCTCCTAAGTCGGTGGTCCATATCTCTGCTGAATCAGCGATCCTCACATTTTTAAGAATATAGTTGGAAGTGTATTTCATTAGTTTTGAATGCGTGACGACCAATGAAGTCATGTATGCATGCTCCCCAAAAATCCTCGTTTTGACTTTATCAAATCCAACCCCGGCACTCAATGTTTTGCGAATAACTTTTTCGCCGGTTTTGTCATCAAGGATTTCAATGCCGGATGTTGAGGAAATAAAAACCCTGCCGTCATGTGTTTCAATATCTAACAAAGGTTTCGTTCTGAATCTGAAATCAAAATCCGATTTCTTAATATCGGCCCTTTTGAAGGGTATTGTAACCCAATGGGTCCATTCAGTTTGTTTATTTTCAGAATCAATTTTTTTAAGATTGGCTCCGGTAGAGTCATCCGCCAGGATGTACACTGATTTACCTGAACTGCATTCAGGGAAAGCTTCCTTGCATTTCAGGTTAAATGTATACGAGGGGATTCCCGATGAGGCAGAAATAACAGCGAATCTATGAATTTGCTTATTGGTCTTTTCCGGTTCATATCCCATTAAAAATTTGTTGTCATCGAAAACTCCCACAGAATTCAATGGCAAATCACTGTCGGTGTTTTCCTTTTTCCAGGCTATAGACCCTGTATTCAGATCAATACAAATAATGGAGTTATTGGGTTTGCCTTTTTCAAGAAGCAACACGTAATCATCGCATGTATAATAATCAAAGATATTACTGAAATTATCGAGTTCCCAGGCGATTTTCCGGGTCTTTACGTTGATAGCCTCTGCTCCGTTCTTGCCGATGACTATAAAGTTTCCGTGTTTAATATCGAATACAATGCCCTGGTTTGCACTGCCTATAAAGGAATTAACCTTACAGCCCAACTCCTTAAACGTCAGCCTTGACACTATCTGGCCGCTGCTGTAATCAAGGACATTTATTCCTTTATAATTGGCCCCGTAATATAATGGCTCGGCAAACGGTATGAAGTATTTCGTAACGGTTAAATTGATATCGAAAGCAGGTTCACATTTTTGAGAAAAGAGGGATTCAGAACCAAGGATAAAAATCAAAAAGAATAAAACCTTTTTCATATTGTTCAGTATTTGTGTGGTTTTAGCGCCAACTACATTTCAGGTAAATATAAAGATAATTCACGAAAATTATTTACCTGGTCCTGTAAAACTATGCACTAACCAGCGCCGTCCTGCAGGACCACTTCCGTCTAGATCACCCTGAATGTTCGTGAATTATTATCCGGCCAAAAGTATTTGGAGTCATTAAATCCCACGTCACCGGGAAAAAGCGGGAGATAATATTCTCTGTTTTTTTCTTTTCTGCTAATATTTCTTTTGCCGCTACATATTATTGGATTGGATCATCCGGTGATAATGTAAGTACTTCCGGTAAATGGTCATTGTCTTCTGGTGGTGGATCACAAGCACTAGTTCCTGGGGCTTCTGATACGGCTGTATTTGATGTTGGTGGTAATACTAGTGCGGTTGTTACAAATAGTTGGAGTGTAACAAATCTAACAACTACTTCCGGATATACTAACACTATTACGATTAGTTCAGGGAAGACAATAAATATCGCTACAACTTTAACGGTTGGTGGCGGTATTCTTAATGGATCATTTACTTATGCCAGTGGTGGCGTTATTGCATATACTGCTGGAGATATGACGGCAGCAACTTTTACACAGAACGGTCCATATAACTACATGGATTTTAATTTGAATAATTCCACTGCTACAATAAGCGCCATTATAATTAATGGTGGTTATGGAGTAAGAGTGTTGACTGGTAGTAATTTAATTATTACCAGTACGACGACTGTTAATGGTAGTAATTTTGTTGCTGGTGCCGGATATCTCGGGGTTTTTAATTTTAAAGGGGACTTGGTAATAAATTCTGGTGCTGGTGCACCTTCCTCTTCCGCCTATTTTACTTTTAGTGGTTCAACCGATCAAGTTGTTAATGACTTGAAAAATAATGGATCTGCTTTTATCACGATTAATAAATCAGGAGGAACTTTGATATCTTCTTCAACCGCTGGTTTTACAACCGCTGGTCTTACTTTAACAGCCGGTACGATAACTGGAAGATATCAGTTATCAAACGGAGTGGTTACTTATAACGGTGGAGATATGTCCACTGCAACTTTTACACAAGTTGGCCCATATAATTATTTAGACTTCAATTTAAATAATGGTACGACAACTATTTCATCTGTTACATTAAGTGGCGGGTATGGTTTAAGGGTTGTGACCGGAAGCGTTTTGATTATGGCCGGAGACTTAATCATCAATGCCTCAAACTATGTTCAAGGGACTGGTTATGTTGGTACATTAATATTACGCGGCAATTTAACCTTAGCGTCCGGAGCCGGTGTTGGAACTGGTGTACTTACTTTTAATGGTTCAAATAGTCAGACCATTACAGATAATTTGGGAGCCGCTAGCAATAATCAATACACAATAAATGTTAGTAAAACTGGAGGTGTTTTAAACTCTCCATCAGTATTTACCAACCTCGGTGCTTTTACAGTTAATTCAGGAACTATGACTGGCACATACAGCATCAGAGCCGGAACGTTTAAATATATTGCTGGCGACATTTCTGCTGTAAATTTAGTTATTTCTTCAAATGGTAATGGACAAGTTTATTTGGACGCAAATAGTCAGTCGGTCTCTATTAGTAGTTTCACTAATAGTTTGAATGCTTGGGGTGTATATATAAAAACAGGATCAATTTTTATTGTTACGGGTACTACCACTTTAAATGGAGGTGGACCATATGGTCAAGCGGCTGGTTATTTAGGTGTTTTACAGGCCAACGGTAACTTTGTTGTTGGTGCTTCATGTGCGGCCGGAAATGGTTTAATAACTATTAGTGGCTCAAATAATCAAACTATTTCCACTGCCAATAATAATCTTTTAAATCCGATAACCGTAGCTAAGACAGGTGGAGTGCTCTCTGCTACAGGTACTGTTACTTTTGCTGGACCTGTTGTATTAAATAGTGGAACGACTACTGGTAATATAATTGCTAACGGAACATTTACTGTGTCAGGCGGTGTATTTAATGGTGGGACCTCAGATGTTTTTAATAGCACTTTTACTTTTTCTTCAGGTGTTTTTAGTGGAGGAGACAGTAATATTTTTACTAATAATTTTACTATAAATGGAGGTACATTTAACGCTGCGGCAACCACAACTTTTAATCATTCACTTAGTGCTACGATTACCACTAGGGGTGCAACTTTTAATAATCTTCAATTAATCGGTTATGAAGCTTGCAGTGGTAATTATACTGTATCTTTTGTGGATAGTTTTACTGTTGCTGGTAATATGACCGTCCAAAATAATGGTGGTTGTAACGCGACTTTTACTTGGACATCCCCAACTGTTCAAACTATAACTTTGTTGGGTAATTTTAATTATAGTGTTTCCGGTGCAGGATCTGCAGTCTACGCCTTCGGTAGTTCAAACTTAACCTTAAACATGACTGGAGCGAGTAAATCTTTCACGGTGGTAGGTGGGCAGATAAATGGCAATATGAATTTTACCGGAACCGGAACTACAACCCTAAATAAAGGTGGTACTAGTGGAATAAGCGATTATGTCACAGTTAATCCAACTTCTGGTATAGTGGCCCTATCTGGTAATAGCTTATTTTATACTCTAAAAATTAAAAATGGCAAGACTTTAGATGTCTCACCTGATGGCGGAGTAACTTCATATGGTATGACAATTTTTGCTAATTTACTTAATGAATCGGGGGCAATATTTACAGGAAGAAATGCAACCACCACACTTAATCACTCGATCACTGCAACTATTACAACAGGCGGTGTTACTTTTGGTAATTTAAATCTAATCGGGTACAGTGCATGTAGTGCTTATCCAACAATTTCTTTTACCGACAGCTTTACTGTTTCAGGTGACCTTACTGTTCAAAATAGTGGAGGTTGTAACTCCAACTTTATTTGGTCAGCGCCTACAGTTCAGATTATTACTCTGCAGGGTAATTTTAACGAAGTTATAATTAACCCTGCAAGCGTTGCATATATTTTTGGTAATGCGAACCTGACTTTGAATATGGCCGGTGCAAACAAATCTTTTACAGTTGCAAGTGGTTACTATTACGGAAATACAACTTTTACTGGTACAGGAACTACGTTAATAAATACTGGTGGTATTGCTTGGTCAGCTGGAACCACTACAATAAATCAATCCTCTGGTTCGGTCGCTCTAGCAAGCTCTAGTGCTTTCTTTAATTTAATAATAAAAAATGGTAAAATTTTAGATGCTTCACCAAACGGGGGAGCAACTTCCTATGGACTCACTATTTATGGAAATATGACCAATGAAGTAGGAGCTATATTTAATAGTTGGAATGCGACAACTACTTTCAATCACTCTCTAAATGCAAGTATTACAACTGGTGGCATTACTTTTAATAATTTAAATCTTGTCGGGTACACAGGGAATAGTACTTATTATACTTTATCTTTTAACGATAGCTTTACGATATCTGGTAATCTAACTGTCCAGAATAATGGTGGAGGTAACGGTACTTTTACTTGGTCATCACCGACAGCACAGACTATAACATTACAGGGTAATTATAATCAGATAATTTCTGCGGGTGGATATATTTTTGGTAATGCCAATCTAACTTTGAATATGAACGGCGGTAGTAAATTTTTCACGGTTATTAATGGAAGTTATAATGGCAATACAATTTTCACTGGTACAGGTACAACTTTGGTAAATACTGGTAGCATTGTTTGGTCTACCGGTACTACAACAATCAATCAATCTTCTGGTTCTGTAGCTCTTGCTAGTTCCAGTGCTTTTTTTAATCTAGTAATTAAAAACGGTAAGACTCTAGATGCATCTCCTAATGGTGGAACTTCATCATATAACCTGACCATATATGGAAATATGTATAATGAAAGTGGCGCCATCTTTAATGGAAGGAGTGCTACAACAACATTTAATCACAATACCAATGCTTATATTAATACTGGGGGTATTACATTTAATAATCTTCTTTTACTTGGATATGGTGGTTGTAGTGCGTATCCCGTTGCTTCTTTTCTTGATAGCTTTACGGTTGCCGGTGATCTTTCTGTCCAGAGTAATGGAGGATGTAATAGTACTTTTACTTGGTCATCACCAACTGCACAGACCATAACCTTGCAAGGTAATTATAATGAAACAATAGCCAATGTGACAGTAATTTATATCTTTGGTAATGCCAACTTAACTTTGAACATGACCGGATCCGGAAAAACTTTTACAGTCGCTAGCGGCCAATTCAACGGCAACGTCAAATTCAGTGGTACCGGCACCACTCTCGTCAACAAAGGCGGCACCACCGGTACCAGTGATACGGGAATCATCAATCAAACCTCAGGTTCAGTAGTCCTCTCTGGTACTAGTGCTTTCTATAATCTCTCGATAGCTACAGGCACAATCAGTCTGGCTGGCTATAACCTAACTGTCGGTAATACCTTCACTATCAGTTCCATCGGTACCTTACAACTCCAAGGTATTGAAACCATAAGCAAAGCACCAACCTCAAATACTGGAACCATCAGTTACAATGGAGTCTCGGTTACCCCTTATACTCTAAAAAACTATACCTATTCATCCTTAGCTATAAACGGGGGATCAACCGCTGTCTTTAACTTACCCGCCACCTTATCGGTCTCAACTACAACTATCAATTCCGGAACTCTAAGCCTTAATAGTTATGGTTTCACCACCACTGCCTTATTCAACAATTCTACTCTAAGATTAAGAGGTGATGAAGCGGTAACTATTTCTACTTCGACTCTGTCGGGGACGATTGAGTATGTGGGGAATGGGAATGGGTCGGCGGATACGTATTACGTTGATACCTCAATTCCATTTTATAATTTAAAAATAAATAGTGCCGATGCTGGTGATATTTTTGACGCCTATAAAAACACTAACACGGTAATTAGCAGCAGTACTTTATCAGGATATTGGAAACTTGATGATACCACTGGTACTTCAACTGATTCATCAGGTAACGGTTACAATGCCACTTGGTATGGAAACCCTACAGCCACCACTTCAGTTCCAAGTCAGATTAAATTCTCTAACCCTCGTGCTATGGCTTTCAATGGTTCAACTCAATATGCGGATAACACCACTTTCCCAGCCTATGATGGGCCAACGACAGTTAGTGTTTGGATAAAGTCATATTTTAGAGTTGGGTCGGTTGGTGACGATGTGCAAACTATTTTTTCTAATCGTGGGGCTTCACATACTTTTGCCTTGGATGCTAGTGGATATCCAGAGATGGCAGCATTTTCTTGGTATAAAGCTACTTCAACCATTACCTATGGAGTTTGGACACATCTAGTTTTTGAACATACTAACGCTCCAAATACCCTTTGGTTTTATATTAATGGTAACCTTGTTACCACCGTAGCTGGTGCTGCTCCAACCGCTTGGGGAGCCGCTGGTGTTAGAATTGGACAAAGAGGGGATGGTAATGGTGGCGGTTACGCTTTTAATGGTGCTATTGATGATCTCCGTTTTTACAAGCGACTTCTATCTCAATCAGAAATTAATAACTTGTATTCTGGTATTGCCACCACATCTATTTCTCTCCGAGGTTCCCTTATCGTTTCCAACGGCACCTTCAACACCCCAACCAACTTCAGTGTCGGTGCTAATATCACCCAATCAGGCACCGGCACCATCTCCGCCACCTCCACCTCCCTCATCCTCGTAGGCTCCGACCAAACCATCTCCCTCTCTGCTACCACCACCTTCGGTTCCTTAAGCAAAGTCTTAGGTACCGGTAGTACCAC
>Ga0118677_10012614_pt1 | contig 12351 bp, 8 predicted proteins | sample AliMusrvi5mmetaG_FD_86154 | JGI IMG/M metagenome (GOLD analysis project Ga0118677, IMG submission 86154)
CAATACTGTTTACTTAGCAGGAGGACAGGCGTCCCCGCCTGTCTGGGCCGACGGGCTTCCAGCCTGTCGCTTCATGGGCGGACAGGCGGGACGCGCTGTCTTCCCTAACAGGCGGGACGCCCGTTTTCCCGGCAAAACGTCCTAAGTAAACAGTATTGGGCATCCTGCCCGGAGCCCGTCTCTTGCCTAGCAAGGTTTAACATCCCTATCTTGATGTGTATGCCTGCCGCGGCCGAATGTCATAAACCGATTCGACCCCGGGCTGATCCCTGCCATCCCTCCGGGATGCGTGGACACAGGGCAGGGCAAGAACCGGCCCTGAGGAATGGCGGCGAAAAAACGCCTTGCTCTGGTACATGATGCCGGGCAGGGTCCTTGGCGTGGAAGAAAATCCCATCTATCAAAATAGCAACATGCGGTTTCAGTCATCCCTTATGGCGCCAGTCCGCCGGAAGCAAGTTTGTTCTAACATGGCACTGTTCGTGATGGCCGTCATGGGGGTATTAGGGTTTGCGGCGTGGTTGCCGCTGCGGGCGATGGAGCGCGAGGTGGTGTTGAAGACCGAGGCGAACCGGATGGTGGAGATCCCCTTGACGGCCGCCGGCGATTATCGGGACCCGTTCAACCAGGTGACCCTGGACGTCCTGTTTACGGATCCGGCGGGGCGTGAACTGCGCGTGCCTGGGTTCTGGGATGGGAAGAATTGTTGGAAAGTTCGTTACTCGTCCCCGGTGCCGGGCACCCACCGGTTCCGCAGCGTCTGCTCGGAGCCGGGCGATTCAGGGCTTCACGGAGTGGCAGGAACCGTGAAAGTGGTGGCCTATCAGGGTGGAAATTTGCTGTTCAAGCATGGGGCCTTGCGGGTGGCCGATGACCGGCGTCATTTTGCCCATGCGGATGGCACGCCGTTTTTCTGGTTGGGTGACACCTGGTGGATGGGGCTGACGAAACGTCTGGTTTGGCCCGGGGATTTTCAGGCGTTGGCCGCCGACCGGAGCAAGAAGGGGTTCACGGTGATCCAGATTGTGGCCGGTCTCTATCCGGAAATGGCCGAATTTGACGAGGCGGGCGCCAACGAGGCCGGGTTGCCGTGGGAACGTGACCATGCGCGCATCCGGCCGGAGTATTTTGCTGCGGCCGACCGGCGCATCATCTATCTGGCTGAGCAGGGGTTGGTGCCGTGCATTGTCGGGGCGTGGGGCTTCCATCTGCCGTGGCTGGGCGAGGAAAAACTCAAGCAACACTGGCGGTATCTGATCGCGCGCTGGGGCGCCTTGCCGGTGGTGTGGGTTGCGGCCGGGGAACTCAGAATGCCATACTATAAATCCACCACCCAGGTTGAGGATGAAAAGCTCCAGATCGACGGATGGTCCGAGATCATCCGCACGATGCGCAGCACCGATGCGTTTCACCGGCTCATCACCACGCATCCCTGCAGATATGCCAGGCGCGAGGTGACCGATCCTTCGCTACTTGATTTCGAAATGAACCAGGGGGGTCACAGCAGCACGGGCGCCAGTTATGGCGTTCTTGCGTTGGAATGCTGGCGGGAGAAACCCACCATGCCGGTGATGTGCGGTGAGTCCTGTTATGAGGGTCTCGTGTTGCCCACGCCACTGCCCGCCGCCGCGGCCAGGCAGGCATTCTGGGCCCATAACATCAACTCGGGCTTTGCCGGACACACCTATGGTGCCAATGGCATCTGGCAGGTGAACACGCGCGAGCATCCTTATGATGCATACCCGCACGCCATGAAATGGGGCAGCATGCCATGGGATGAGGCGATGCATCTGCCTGGCTCCACGCAAGTCAGCATTGGCAAGCGCCTGATCGAATCCCTGCCGTTATGGCCCAAGCTGGAACCCAGGCCGGAGTGGGTGGCCGGGGGCTCGGAACCATGCCTGCCGCTCTGTGCCGCCGTGGGCGACCAGTTGCGCGTGGTCTATCTGCTCAGCCCCGGCACCGTCAAACTGCTCGCACTCAAGCCCGGTACCAGTTACACGGCCTCCTGGTTCAACCCGATCACCGGGGAAAAACTGGCTGATTTCTCCCTGACCCCTGATGCCGAAGGCAATGTCAGCACCGCGTCGCCAGCCGCAGATCAGGATTGGGTGCTGATTGCCACTTCTCATCCTTAAAATCCCTTTGTCTTTGGCTTGGCCAGGGGGGCCACTTCAGATTATCTTGACAGAAACTGTCGGGATGTGACAGCTTCTTGCAGATGCAGCGCATGACGGAACTTGCCCAGATTCATGCTTCACGTGGCTATTTTACACGCGGGGAGGCAGCCGTTTGGGTGCGCGGGAGCAAGGACTCGCTGAATGCGATGCTGAAGCGGGCGGTGGCCAGCGGCGAAATTCTGCGGGTTTGTCGCGGGCTGTATGGTCTGGACCGGCGCTATTTGCGGGAAAGTCTGCATCCTTTCGTGCTGGCACAGCCGATGTATGGACCCAGCTACATCAGCTTGGAATCCGCGCTTTCGCATCACGGATGGATTCCAGAGGCCGTGCATGCGGTCACCAGCGTCACCGTGAGGCGTACCGCCAGTTTCGACACCCCGTTCGGCCCATTCAGTTTTACCCGGGTTGCGCAACGCACCTTCTTCGCCGGGGTGGAGCGGGTGGAAGTCGGTCCGGGCGCGGTTTTCCTGTTAGCCTCGCCGCTCAAGGCGCTTGCCGACTATGTTCACGTTCACGTTCTGGCCACGATGCCACCCGCGGATTTGATCGCGAGCCTGCGGGTGGACGAACACGAGTTGGCGGCACAATCACCCGCGGCATACGCCGAGGTGGATGCCGCGGGTTACGGAACCGCGGTCAGGCATTTCATGAGAACACTCGAACGACTCCAGCACCCATGAGCATCCGCATCATCCAGCAGAGACTAACCGATTACCACTGCCAGTCGGCCCTCGAGGAGGATCAGGCATTGCGCGAGATTACCCAGGAAATCGTGCTGGCCGCTCTGAGTCGCAGCGGGATCTTCGAATACGCGGGATTTCACGGTGGCACCTGCCTGCGCATTTTCCACGCCCTGAACCGGTTTTCGGAGGATCTGGACTTCGCCCTGTTAGAACACGGTCCGGATTTCTCCTTGGAGCCGCATCTCAGGCGGGTGGTGGAGGAACTGGCGGCTTTCGGCTACCGGATCGAGATCGACTCGCGGGGTGATTCCGGCCTGGCCGTGCAGGCCGCATTCCTGAAGGATGACTCGATCGGGCGCCTGTTGCGGCTCGATTTCCGCCCTGGCACCGGTCCGGCACGCAAACTGCGAATCAAGTTGGAAGTGGATACCCGTCCACCCGCCGGCGCCACCTATGCGATGCCGCTGGTGGATTTTCCGTTTCCTTCTCCGGTCAGGGTTTTCGACCTGCCCAGCTTGCTGGCGGGGAAGCTCCATGCCGTGCTTTGTCGGTCTCATCTCAAGGGCCGGGATTGGTATGACTTCCTCTGGTATGCCGCCCGCAGGATTCCGGTGAATCATGCGCTGCTGAGTGCCTCCCTCGACCAAACCGGACCATGGGCGGGCCAAGGATTGAGCTCCGATGATTCCTGGTGCGCCCGGCAATTGCGGGAGAAAATTGCCACGCTCGATTGGACTCGAGCGCGGGAAGATGTGCGTCGTTTCGTCAAGCCAGCTGAACTGGCTTCCCTCGACTACTGGTCCGCCGGGTTCTTTCTCGCCCAGTGTGCCAAGCTGCTTCCGGAGTCAGGGCAGGATGCGAATGAAAATGCAAGGGACGAAGGAACCCGAAAATCATAAAGACAGGCAGTGACGCACCAACATCAAGAACCCGCGGGCAGACAATCGTGAAAGTCGTGCGGGGGCAGGATGGGTTGTTTCATCCCTGCGGCAATAGCGCTGGTTCTATCAGGAATCCTCATCCGCAACGACCACCGTCTGGTTGAGTTCCGGCGCGGCGGTCGGCCAGCGGAGGGTTTCACCGTTGGCGGTGCGCGCCTCGACGTGGTATTCGAAGTCATCGGTTGCGGCGGGCAGTTGTGCCTGATAGACCGCGCGGGCGAGATGCGTGGCCGCCAGCGTGCGCCATTCGCCCCGGCCCAGCGGGCGGAGGCTCACCGTCACGGACGCGACCGGGTGGGGGGCGAGGGCGATGATTGGCAGCACCAGTTCCTCGCCTTTGTTAGATGAACCGCGTGCCGTCATGACCACCAGGCGGCCCTGGCCGCGGTAGTCCTTCCACGGTTCGGTGGTGGCCGGCAACGGCGCACCGAGAAACAGTTCCAGGCGTGTGTCATGTGCTGTTAGAAATTGGGTCCGCAGCAGCGACTGCTGCTCGATATTGACCAACGTTCCAAGTTCGCTCGACTTGTTCAGGGTGGCTAACAGACATTCAACCATCTCGCCCAGGAGTTGGACCATTTGTTCGCGCAAGGGCAGGGCCTGTTCACGGGCCATGCGGCGCTGCTCGGGTGGATCCGCTTGCTCGTCAATTTGCGCCATGGCCATGTCCAAGGCGCCGCGGAGGCATCCCGCCCGGGCCATGGCCCGCGCGAAGCGGAACGTGTTGAGCCACCAATCGAAGCGCTCGCGGTTGGCGGCGCCGCGAATGTCGGGACGGCACGCCGCCAGGTCCTCGACGAAGCGATATTGGGTGGCGACCTGATCCCACGGCTGGCGGTTGACGCGCATGACCCCGGGGCCGAAATTCCAGTAGCAGGCGCGCGGGAATTTCCCGTCGAGCCGGGTGAAAATCCCCGCGATGGACGTGGCGGCCTGCGTGCCGAATTGCGCACCGGCCCAGTCTTGATAGAAATCCGCGACCGGCAGGAAGCGCGGGGCGCTATCCTCTTTCGGTGTGTTAGCCACAGCGGCAGGCCGGCTCCACGCCCCCTGTTCCCATGCGGCCTGGGTGAGGGCGGAGATGTTAGGGCCGAGGATCCGGGTGCGCCAATGCAGGCCCATCAGGCCGGTGCAGCCATAGGTGCGGGCGTCCACCGCGTCCTTGCGCATGCGCCCGACCCACAATTGGGGCGAGCTCAGCCCGTCATCATCCTCGAGCCACGGGATTGCCCATTTCTGGCGGCCTTGCAGCCGGCCGAAGTTTGGTGAGACCGGCTCGTTGCCGAGCGCCATGCTGATGGAGCTGAAGACCACATCTTTCGGCAGCTCCTGGTCGAGCGCCGGAAAGTTTTGGGTGATCCAGCCCCAGCCGCAGACGCCCAGGCCGAAGGGTGCCTTGGTTTCCAGCAGTGCGGCGCGGGCGCAGCGGAGGTTGGTGAGGAACCGTGCCTGGTCAATCTCGCCCTCGTGACCCCAAATCCAATAGTAATCGACCGGGTAGGCGCGCATGATGCGCTGGAACATGCCCTCATATAACTTCTGGACGGTGGCCGGGTCCTGCGGCGGCATCCCTAACTCCTTCAGCCGCGCTTGCACCACGTCCGGGATGTCGAGCGGGGACTCGGTGCCGACGCACGTTTTCATCCCGCGCCGGCGCGCCAGTTCGAAAACCGCGCGCAACATGTTGCCCGTCCGGTTGATCATGGCCACGTTGGCCGCCGGCGATTTTGGAAACGGGAAATCGTCCGGGCCGCTGACTTCCGGGCCGATGCGGTCCGCCGGGAAAATCTCCGCGCTGCCGAAATTGTAGGCACTGGTAAGTTCCGGCCGGTAACAACCATAGGGCTGGATTTTCTGGTTGTTATACCACGAACTCACATCGCTGCGCCGCACCGTGCCATCGGCATTGACGTCTTCCGGCAAGCCGATCCAGACCGTCGGCTCTGGTCCGAACTCCTTGTGTTGGAACGGATAGGTGTGCAGGCCGATGAAGTTCATCCGCATTTTTGCCGCCTGGTCCACCAGCGCTTTCCAATCATCCAGGGTCCACCAGTCCGGGCCTTCGGGGAAATCGTGGAACGGTTGGAGGCCGCGCAGAGCGAACAGCGGCTGGTGCGTCTCATCGAGCACCGGCAGCACCCACGGCACCCGCGCGTCCGGGATCACATCGCCGTCGATTTGGAACCGCACGCCCAGCTTTTCAACCAGGGCATAGGCCCCGTAGAGCACGGCCACATCACTGCCGGCAGAAATGGTCAGCACCGGCCCTGAGGTTTTCAGCCGGAATTGTTGTTGATCTAACGAGTCATCGGTTGTCAGCCGGATGACCGTGCCGGTGGCGGCGCTGGCGGCAATGGGCAGCAGCGTGCCGGTGCGCAGATAGACATAGCGGCGGATTTCGCGGGCGGCCAGTTTCACATTGGCCACCGCACCGGCCGGACAGACAATCACGCTGCGCGCGGCCGCACTGTCCCCGCCGTCCTCGCCCCGGGCCCGGTGAGGGAGCAGGGCCATGGCAAGCATCAGGAGTGCGACGGATGTTTTCATGGGTGCAGGCGCTGGTTTGCGTTTTTGCTTGGAGCAGGTGACTCGCTTGAGCTAGAGACAGGACGTGACGCATCAGAATCAGGAATCCACGGGAAGACAATCACGAAAGCCGTGCCGGGACCGGATGGGCGGATTTATCGCCGCCGCGATGGCGATCATTCTATCAGGAGTGGCACCCACCCGCGGTGCCGCTGCGGAATCCACAATCCACATCATCCCGCAGCCCCGGAGCATTCAGCCAGCCGCGGGGGTGTTCGTCTTGACGCCGGCCACGGTCATTCTCGTTAAGACACGTGCCTTGGATGGCGTGGGCCGGTATCTGTCGGAGCTGCTGGCACCGGCCACGGGCATACGCCTGGTGCTCAGGGCGTCCGTGGTGGGCGCGCAGCGCTGCATCGTGCTGCAACTCGATGCGGGGCTCGCCGAGCTCGGGCCGGAGGGTTACACGCTCGAATGCACGCCGGCTACGGTGACCCTTACCGCCGCGACGCCGGCGGGCGTGTTCTATGGCGTGCAGACGCTGCGGCAGTTGTTGCCCATCCAGATCGAGAGCCGGCAGCCGGTGGCAGACGTCGCCTGGAGCGTGCCGTGCGTTTCTATCAAGGATCAGCCGCGCTTTGGTTGGCGCGGCTATCTGCTCGATCCGGCGCGGCACTTCCGCACGCCCGATGAGCTCAAGCGCATGATCGACCTGCTGGCCATGCAGAAACTCAACGTCATGCAGCTCCATCTCACCGACGACCAGGGTTGGCGGATCGAAATCAAGAAATACCCCGGGCTCACGGAAACCGGCGCGCGGCTGGCGGATTGCAGCGGCAAGAAGGGCGACCACTGGTTCTATCGGCAGGAGGAAATCAAGGAGCTCGTGGCCTACGCGGCGGTCCGGCAGGTGACGTTGGTTCCGGAGATCGAGATGCCCGGCCACAGCGGCGCGGCCACTACGGCGTATCCCGAACTGGCGTGCGGTGGCACGCCCTCATCCGCGCTCTGCGTCTCGCGGGAACGCACCTGCGAGTTCGCCCGCGACGTGCTCGACGAGGTGCTGGCGTTGTTTCCCTCGCCCTATGTCCATATCGGTGCCGACGAGGTGGCCCCGGACCGCTGGCGGGCCTGCCCGCAGTGCAAGGCGCGCATGGAAGTGCTGGCCCAAACCGCCCTGCCAGCGGAGGTGAAACCCTATCGGCTCCAGGCACAGATTGCGGCCGGCCTGCCGTTCCAGGAAGACATTGCCCGCCTGCAGGGCGAGTTTGTCCGGAACATCGACCGGCATCTAACATCCAAGGGGCGGCGCATGACCGGCTGGGACGAAATCATTGAGGGCGGGTTGCAGGCCGACAGCCGTGCCGTGGTGATGGCCTGGCGCGGCGCGGAGGCGGTTACCGGCGCCACCGGCCAGCAGCGCGATGTGGTCGTCACGCTGTACCCGGATCTCTATCTGGACAACGCCACCCCGTTGGAGCGGACCTATGCGCTTGAACCGGTGCCTTCTAACATTCAGGCCGGTCAAGCGGCGCGGGTCATCGGCGTGCAGGGCAACATGTGGGGGGAAGCCACGCCGACCCTCCAGCGCGTGGAGCAACAGACATTTCCCCGCCTGTGCGCCATCGCCGAGATCGGATGGAGCGCCCGGCCCAGCCGGAATTTCCAGGATTTTTCCACCCGGCTCGCGCCATTCTGCCGGCGGCTGGAGTTGCTGGGCGTCGGGCAACCGCCGCGCGAGCCACCCGCGCCCTAGGTTCTAGCAAACAACCAATTCCTGAACCACACACGGGTCTGGGGCGGGGCCGGTTTCCGTTAGACCACATTTCTCACGTTCTGGCAGTTTTCGGTCTGCATGACCGTTTCATGTCCTCAGGCTGGCACGAGGCGCAGTTCCACCTTTCTGCCAAGGGCGGCAGCGGCTTTCCCAAGACTGGCCACGGTGAACGAGGGATTCAGTGGATCGAGAAGCCGGTCCAGCGAGGCCCGACTGGTTTTCATGCGGGTGGCAAGCTGGGTCTTGGTGACATGCTCCTGCTCGATAATCTGCTGGAGTTGGAGTGCCACCACGCGTTTCAGGGCGAGTAATTCCACTTCGGGAAGGAGTCCTTCTTCGGCAAGAAAATCCCGGAAGTCACTTCCGCGGTGGGCGTTTTGAGGTGCGTGTGTTTTCATTTTTGAGGTCAGTTGATTGAATGTAGAGCGACTGCCGTTTACGGGCGAGATCCAGTTCCTGTTTGGGGGTTGTTCGGGATTTTTTAATGATGCCGTGGAGGAGGATGATTTCCTCAGCGATGACGATGAAGAAGACCCGGGCGATGCGTTCTCCGAGAGAAGAACGCACTTCCCACAGCCCGCCGCCCAGCGAATCCACCAAGGGTTTGCCAACGGGCCAAACCCATTGGACGGCAAGGATGTCAGCACCAATCGTTTGCTTTTCTGCGCGCGACAGGTCGAGAAGCCAGTCCCGGACCGGCTCATTTCCGGCATCCGTTCGGAAGAATAAGACGCGCAGTGGGCGAGAGGCGGGCATGGCCATGGCGCGAACGTATCAAAAAAGATACATTCGTCAAACGGAAACTTCGAATGTTCCGGAAATAGTTCACAACTCGTCAAATTCTTCCACATAAGATGGAAGTTCAAAATCGACACGGCATCCCGGAATGACTGAACCTGTTTTTCAGGTTGATGCATTGTCACGGAGCGCATACGCCCTTGCTCGGTCCGGCACCATGGCTTCATTCGGCCTGAAAAAACTCGCCAAACCAAGCATTCCATCCGTCATGACAAACTTCACTCCCATGAAATTCGCTTGCCGCCAGTTTTCCCCATGCGAAAGTTTTGTTAGAACAACGGCAGGGCCGCCGGTTCTTCCGCATGGTTGCAGGCGGTGGCTCGCCGCCGGACTGATGGTTTCGGGGTTCGCAGGTCATCATCGGCTCGCCGCCGGGCCTTGCCACCGGTGACATCGCTGCGCAACCGGTGCCACCCACGCTCGACTGGAAAATGTGGGCCGGTCCCGGCACGCCGGTGGACTACCGCGATGTGATCGTCGGCGATATCCCCGGCCAGGGGTTGCGCGGTTGGTATTTCATGAAACGATTCTCGCCATCCGGCTGGGTCGCGGGTTTTGGGGTCCATGATATCGACCTCGCGCACTGGGGGCTCGGCCTCGAACACACCGGACCGGTGCGCGTCGAAGGCCGCGGGACATTTCCCAAGCAAGGATTGTTCGACACGGTGCTCGATTACGAACTCACGTTCACTTATGCGGATGGCCGGCAAATCCTCATGACCGATACCGGCAAGAACCGCCACGGTGTCAAATTCATGCATGAGAACGGCAAGGACTGGGTCTTCTGCCGGTCCGAACTCGATGCCAGCAACCGCGACCTCCTGCGCCCCGAGGGCAAGAAAAGCGACATCAAGTTATATGAATCCAAGCTTCACGAACTCAACTTCATCGAGTGCATCGCATCCCGCAAGCCGACCATCACCCCGGTCGAGGTGGCCCACCGCTCGACCAGCGTCTGCCATATCGGTGCGATCTGTCTCGATCTTGGACGCCCGCTCGAATGGAACCCCGCCACCGAGAGGTTTGTCAACGACGACGAGGCGAACAAGCGGCTCGCGGTCTAGTTGAAATCCGGAAAGCACGAAAACGCTGGCTCCGACGCCAGGTTCTTTAGGACTGAAGACGAGCCATCGCCGCTTTCCGCGGCCGACAGATGCACCGATCAGCCGATCATCTCATCAGGGCCACCTCCCTTCTGGGGCAAGCTGAAGTGAAGAAAGCGAGGGATTCGCGAATTCCGGCGGAAATGTGGCGGCGGTTTCCAACCGCCCCGCCAATCGTTCCGGCCCAACGGGCCGACAGAGCCAAGCCCAAGGCTGAGCGAAGCGATACTAGATGTCATGACGAGGAACGGCACCCTTACGGACGGTTTCATCAACATGGTCATGCGCCGGCATGATATGCGAGGTCTGAAAGCCCGTGATATGGGGCGTTTGGCGGCCAAACCAACGTTCCATGGCGGCGTGAACCCCAAATTCAGTGGGAAAAGTGCAAGAAATTTGAGGATTTGTCCATGGTAAACCCGTTGATTTTCAGGCATGTTGAAACCCGTTCGCTGCGTTTTCCGGATAATTCCGCACCCGCAGGATTCGTCCGGCACCCAATCCAACATCCAGTTACCCATGAAAAAACTAGCCAAACCAAGCATTCCATCCGTCATGACAAACTTCATTCGTCCGTCCCGCGCAATCCTTGCGGCCGCCCTGTTCGCGGTCGGTGCAGGCAGCGTCTCGGGCACCGGGACCACTTGGGATGCCGTCCAGACCGTCAACCTGAGCGATCCGACCCAAGTTATCAATGAAGGAACCGTGGTCGGCACGGTCGTCATCGGATATACGCCGACGGTCAACGGGGTCGACTTTTCCATTCCCGGCGACTTGACGGCAACCCATACTTGGGTTACCGGCGGCCATTACATCAACTACCCAGTCCCGGATACGGAACCCTACGCCCAATTGGTGGACGCATACAACTGGGGCGACCATACTTTGGAGGTCACCGGTCTAACAGTCGGTCAGCGCTATCTCTTCCAGCTTTTCGCCAATCTCGGGAGCGGATCCGCCACGCAAACCGTCACCAGCGGCGGCTCTATCTCACCGACCATGACCCTGGGCAGCCCCACCTATCTGGTCGGGCGTTTCACCGCCGACAGCACGTCGCGGAGTTTCAGCTTCGTCGGCTCGGGGATCTACAACGCGGCGCAAGTTCGCCTGATCCCCCCCCGCACCTTGACCTATGACGGCAATGGCAGCGAAGGGGGTAGCGAACCCGTGGATTCCAACAGCCCGTATATCGACGCCGCCAGCGTGACGGTTCTCGGCAATACCGATCTGAGCAAATCCGGTTTCACCTTCCTCGGCTGGAACACGGCCGCCAATGGCGCGGGCACCCCCTACAACCCGGCCGACACCTTCGCCATCACCAGCAACACGACGCTGTATGCCCGCTGGCTTCCGGACGGCAGCTCTGCGGTGATCTATAACGGCAACGGCAACACCGGCGGCACCCCGCCGGCCGACCCTAACAACTATTTGCCGGATGCTACGGTGACGGTCCTGGGCAACACCGGCGGATTGACACGGTCGGATGGCTATGCGTTCTCCCACTGGAATACCTCGGCGGATGGCACCGGCGTGCCCTACAATCCAACCGATCCCTTCACCATTTCGGGTACCACCACGCTTTATGCCCAGTGGATCGGCGCGCCTCGCGATCTAATATGGGACAATGGCGATGGCAACTCCAACGGGCTATGGAACGGCACCGCTGCCAACTGGACGGGAGCGACATGGGACAATGGCCGGCCCGACAACGCGTTCTTCACCTCGGTGGGCGGCAACGTGACACTGGATGCGATCACCGCCGGCTCGGTCAAAGTGGGCAATGTCGCCATCAACAATTTTCCCTCCACCACGTTTTCCGGCACCAGTCTGACTGCGGACTCCCTCACCGTACAGGGCTACGAAGGTGGTGGCGCCAGCTCCACGCTGACCCTGAACTTGGCCACTGTCGCCATTGCGGGCGACGTGGCCGTTGGCCGGGCCAACCTCGCGATTTCCGGCGGTAATGTCTCTGCAAATCGGATCATCTCTTCCGCAGCCAGCGCCGACTGGGGCCGGTTGGTCATCGCGGGCGGCACGGTGACGGCCACCAACGGGGTGGACGGTTCGGTCCATACCGAGGCGACCTTCGAACTGGACCTCAACGGCGGCGAATTGCGCACTCCGTCCATCCGCGTCGCCGACCGCGAGGACGGGGGCAATGCCTGGCTGACCTTCAACGGTGGCAAGGTCACCGTCATCGGCGCGGACAATCCCGACTTCATCACCCTCTATGGTGGCAATGGTGTCAACCAAAACTGCTATGTCGGAGCGGGCGATGCGATTATCGATACCAACAATTTCAACATCGGCATCGGCGTGAACCTCAAGGCGGCAGGTGCCGGC
>Ga0118677_10012615_pt1 | contig 12351 bp, 5 predicted proteins | sample AliMusrvi5mmetaG_FD_86154 | JGI IMG/M metagenome (GOLD analysis project Ga0118677, IMG submission 86154)
GGGATGAAGCTCGAAATCGGCTACCCCAACACGTTCACGAATCGATTGGAGATTTTCGCCTGCATCAATTTGGTGCCGGCCACCTGGTCTCTCCTCGCGACAAACCTTTCCACGGCGGGGACCAACACGATCTACTGGACCGATACCAACATGACCGCCAACGTGTTCTATTACAACGCCGACAATGCGGACGTGGACAGCGATGCGGACGGCCTGACAGACGCCCGGGAGCATTTCATTTACCACACGTCGGAAACGAACATTGATAGCGATGGTGACGGCCTGGTGGACGGTTACAGCGGCGTTGTCAGCACCAACGCCTATCCAGGCGGCGCCACGACCAACGGCGGGCGCTACGTCGAAGGCGAGATGACATGGGGAACCAACCCGAAACTCTTCGATACGGATGGCGACGGAATGGGCGACGGCTGGGAAGTCAGCCACGGGCATAGGCCGCTCGACCCCAACGATCCGCCAAATGTCCTCGGCACGATCTTCTACTCCGGCCGCCAGACCGGGACCATCTGGGTCATCGCCGTCACCTCGTCGAACAGTTGGTCAACGAACTACTGCAAGGTGCTGACCAACTCCGTCACCTACCAGATCCCCAACCTGCCCGGCACGAATTATTGGCTCAAAGCGTGGCTGGACACCAACAACAACGGCACGAACAACGCCGCCGAAGCCTGGGGCGCCTGCACGAACAACCCGGTTCTCGTAACCAACCAGGTGACCGGCCGGAACATCACGTTGACCGACCCTGACGGCGATAGCGACAACTTGCCCGACTGGTGGGAGATCAAGTATTTCGGGGGCACCAACGTTACCGCTGGCACGAACGATGTCGACGGCGATACCTACAGCAATCTTGAAGAATACCAGGCGAACACCGATCCCACGGACATCACCAGCCACCCGTGGAACATCAGCGGCACGATTTACTATGCCGGCCCGCAGACGGGCACCATCTACGTGATTGCCTCCACGTCTTCCACCGGCTGGGTCGCGGCCCAGTGCACAACGAACGCCTCTCCTGGCCCCTTTGCAATCACCCACTTGCCCCCGACCAACTACTGGGTCCGGGCTTGGCGGGATACGTACGCCGACCACTCAAACACGTTCTGGGAAGCCTGGGGCACGAACTCCGGCGGTTCCATTTACCTCGGTCCCAATGCCACCAACGCCAATGTTACCCTCTTCGATCCGGACAGCGATGGTGACGGCCTGCCCGATTGGTGGGAGGTCAAATACGGCCTCGATCCCTTCAATGGCAATGGCGCCAGCGCCGCCGCCTGGTGGAAGTTCGACGAGGGTAGCGGCACCAATATCCAGGATTCCACCGCCAACGCCAACAACGGCGTGCTGTACAATGCGCCTTCCAATGCTTGGACCTATGGCGTCATGAGTAACGCCGTGACGTTCAACGGCACGAACACATACGCCCAGTTCCAGAACAGCGCGAGCCTCACGTCCACAACTGTCAGCGTGTCGCTCTGGATCAAACCGGCCCACGACTACACCAACGGCTCGGCGGTCTTCTTTTCCAAGAAGGACCCAACCGCCTCGACGGGCTACCGCCTCTCCTACGAGCAAGGCGCCCTTGTCTTCCTCATCTGTGCCTCGGGCAACAAGACCGTGAGCCTGCCCTACGCGCTCACCAATGGAGTCTGGCATAACGTGGTCGGCACCTACGGTGGGGCAAACCACCGACTCTACGTGGACGGTGTTCTCCTGGTTAGCACCAACTACAATTGGGACCCGCCCGGCGCTGGCAACATTGTCCAGGGAACGACCGCCCCCCGAATCGGCGCCTCGACGGACACCACGCCCAGCAACTACTTCGCGGGCGTCATCGACGACACGCGGGTGTACGGCAACGAACTCACCAGTAACGAGGTGCATGCGGTCTACGAACTCGGTGCCGACCCCGATGGGGATGGCCTGTCAAACTTCGACGAATACCGCTACGGCACCTGCCCCACGAACAGCGATACTGACGGCGATGGCATCTCAGACGGCACTGAAGTGCACGTCTACGGGACTGATCCCGCGCATACGATCAATGCGACCCTGCCTTTTGCCGCCGGCTTTGAGAGCACGAACGGCTATGCGGCGGGGGCTCTTGATGGCCAACAAGGGTGGACGGCGGCCCCGGCGGACGGCGTTTCGGTACAATCGATAGTCGCAAGATCCGGCTTCCAGGCCGTACAGAGCGCCGGTCTAGCCGCAACGTACTCTCACGGACTCGCCTCGACGGCAACCGTTGTCACGGCCGAAACATGGACTTTTTGGAATCCCACCCAAACCGCGCCGCCCACAAACTTGCCCGCCGGGGCCACAACACTCGTCAGTTTCAACGCGACTGCAGGGGTTGTCGCCTTTGACGGAGACGGACTGGGCGGCGGCAATTGGGTCACGGCCTCGAACACGCTGTTCGTTTCCCAGTGGGTCGACCTCAAAGTTGAACAGAACTACTCCAACAAGACCTGGCGCTTGTGGGTGAACGGCAACCTGAAACTGAGCAACCTGAAGTTCAAAGACAACATTCCCGCTCGATTGCGGGCCGTCAATATCAAGGATGGCACTGGCGGGCCGCTGTTCTTGGATGATGTGAAAGTGGAGGCGCAACCATGAAGCCGGAATGGATCATATATCACACGAACGTTGACCGTCGGCATCGTATGGTCGCACTTCTCCTGGCCGTGGTCGCCCTGGCAATGGGTGCGTCCGCACTGCCGACGCCTGGGTGGCACCGCCTGCGAACCGATCCGACCAACTTCGCGGGCTGGGGGATGCAGGCGCAGGGGGAGTCGGCAGGAACGCTGGTGACGACCAATGAAACAGAAGCCACACCCGAAGTCGTCTCACTCGCTCGATCACTGCAGTACGACCCGGTCCTCATCTACGACTATGTCAGAAACCACGTTGAGTTCGGCCCTCCCAGCGTAGGCGTTCATAACGGCGCTCACGGGTGTCTCTTGGCTGGGCGAGGAAACGACGCAGACCAGGCAACGCTACTGGCGGCGTTGCTGCGCGTTTCCGGCTACACGAATCGGTTCGCTCATGGGGCGGTCCTGTATGCCAAGACCGACTTGGCCAACTGGTTGGGGGTCGAGACGAACGTTGTTATCAACGTCCTTTCGGATGGTGGTCAGAACACGTTCTATCAGACAGCAACACAGTACGGCATTACGCGCTTCTGGGTGGAAGTGCTTATCAGCAACGTTTGGTGCCGCCTCGATCCTGCCTTTAGGGAATTCGGGCCGACGAACGGGATCAATCTGGCGACAGCCATGGGCTATAGCCAAACCCAGTTCATGGCCTCCGCCACGCAAGGAGCCACGTCGACTGTGGACTATGTCCGCAACCTGAACGAACCGAACATTGCAGCATCCCTGACCGCTTACGCTACGAATCTCCAGACCTACATCAAGGCGAACGGCCCGAATGCGACCCTTTCGGACTTGCTCAAAGGTCGTCCCAAGATCGCGTTACCCGTCACGTCGCTTACGACCAACCTCCCCCATGCTGCGTCGATCATCTGGCGGGAATCATTCGACCACTTCCCCTCAGCCCTCATCGCGAAGGTCAACATCCAGCACCAAGGCATCAACGCTACATTCACCGGCCCCCAACTTGCCGCCCGTCGCCTTTCGATCACCTACAACGCCGCCGACAGTTACCGGCCTCAACTGTGGCTCGACGGCAAGTTGATGACCAACGGCACGAGCACGGTTCTTAGCAACACCTACGCCTTGGCGATCAGCGTCGACCATCCCTACGACGACCCTGCCTATGCCGACGACACCTACTCGCATACATTGGCCAGCGGCTCGACGTACGTTCTCCTTTGCGACTTCGAGGGCAACTCACAGGCTCTCGTGAACAAATGCAATCTGGCGTTGTCCCGCAGCATCCAGGCGGGCGTTGCGTTCACGAACGAACCCGTGATGGCAGGCAGCCTCCAGGTGGCCGCGCTGACCGGCCTCAGGCAATGGCATCTCTCACGGCAACTACAAGCCGACCTGGCCCGTTGCGTCACCATGGCGCACCACTTCGAAGGCATCATCGGGCAGGAGCGCGGCTACTTCGTGGACTTGCCAGGCATCGCGGTCTCTGTGAAGTCGGTCACCGGAAACACGAATGACGAGACGGCGTGGTTCCGTTCGTCAGCCCTTTACTCCAGCGCGCTGGAGCACGGTGTTCTCGAACAAACCCAGGGCACCAACAAGCCGTGTGTCTCCACCATCAAACTCATCCAGATGGGCAACAGCACCACGGGAAAGACGTTCCTTGCAACAACCAACAACTGGTTCACGCTCGTGAGGCCAAGTCTCACGAACACCTACACGGCCCAGACTCTGGCCGATCTCGATTGGTACATCACCCAGACGAACAGTCTCATCCTGCCCCAAAATGGCAGTCTGCAACTGAACCAGTGGAGTGGATCCGGCTACATGACAGTCTCGGACGATACGATGCGGATGATTATCGGTGGCAACTTGAGCGGCGGCTACGGCACTTCAGCCGGAAGCTTCTCCCCGACGACCGCCCAGAACATCTCCGCCAACTCATTTGGTGTTGTGTACTATGATATTCCACGGACCACATCCATTGATCCGATCGATTTGCATTCGGGTGATGCGCTGGCGGAGCGAGTCGATCTATCAGTCGGGTCAGGCCCGGCTAACTCTCTCCAGATCACCCGCCAGTACAGCAGCGCGCGCGGCGCGAACAAAGGCACCTTGGGCTACGGATGGACCCATAACCACGATATCCGGGCCATTGTCGTCAGCCACGGCGACCTGGCATTCGGCGGCCGGCAGCCGACGGATGCTGTCGCACTGATCGTGCAGGGCTTCGTGACACTCGACCTGGTGCATGGTGCGCCGGACATCAAGCAATGGACCGCCGCAGCCCTGGCCACAAAATGGGGCATGGACCAGGCCATCGGTGGTAGCGTCCTCGTGCAGTTGGGTGACCGAGCCCTGGAATTTGCGCGCCTGCCTGACGGGTCCTACACGGCACCCCCCGGCGTGACTGCCTCGCTATCGAAGCCGAGCGCACAGTTCATGCTGGACGAGCGGTTCGGCGTTCGCTGGACATTCAACACGAACGGCACCCTTGCCGTGCGGCAGGATGCCGACAGCAATACCGTCCGGTACGCCTATTACCCAGCCACAACCAACGTCATGAGCGTCTCGAACAACTTCAACCGGGCGCTTTCTTTTGCCTATTCGGCAGATGGACTGCTGACTAACGTGACCGATAGTTCGGGCCGAACCGTCGGTTATCAGTACTCGGCCAGCAACCTCGTTACTTGCATCGACCCTGGCGCCAACGCTTGGACATATACCTACGATACGAACCATTGGCTGACTGCAATCCGGGATCCGCTTACGCGCCTGACCGCTAGCAACGCCTACAACAACATCGGCCAAATCCAGAGTCAGATGAACGGCGCAAGCAACGTGTGGAGTTTCTATATCAGCGGCTGGCGCGCCACGGAAGTGGACCCACAGGGCGGACGGACGGTTCACTTTTTCGACGACAACGGGCGGAGCCTTGGAACCCAGGACGCGCTAAGCAACCGGACCTATCTCGTTTACGACTCCCAGGGCCACCTCGTCACCAACATCGACGCCCGCGGCTCTGCCACAGTTCTTCAGTATGACAATAATCACAACCTGACAAACCGCATTGATGCGCTCACGAATACCACGGCGTACGCGTATGACGGCCAGTTCCACATGACGGCCGTAATCGACCCGCTTGGCCACACAACACGCTTCGGGTATGACTCCAAGCACCACATGACGAACACGGTGGATGCCCTGACAAACGTAACGTCCATGACGTACACGCCCATGGGCCTATTGCAGCAACTCGCGGCAAGTAATCGCACGGCCACGTACAACTACGACCCGTCGGGGAACCTGATCGCACTCGCCAGGACCGATGGCGGCACAACGAGCAACCGGTACGATTCGGTCGGGAACATCACTGCGGCTGTTGACGCGGACAGCCACACCAATACGTTCACATTTGATAATCGCCGCTTGCTCACAGCCGAAACCGATGCCCTGGGTTACACGGTCAGCAACACCTATGATGCAGGCGGCCTGCTTCTCATGACAGTTGACCGGAACGGCAACACAAACCAATTCACGTACACGCCGACCTTGAAACCGTTCACCATGACCTATCCCAATGGCGGCACCGTAACCAATCGTTACGACTCCCGCGATTGGCTCGTGTCGGTTACAGACCCGCTCGGGCACGTCACGAGCAACCGGTACGATGTCGCCGGCAGGAAGATTGCCGTCATCGATCCGCTGACCAACACCACGTCGTTCGCGTTCGATGCCAACGGAAATGTCATCCATCAAACAAACGCACTTCTGCACGTAACGCACTACGCCTTTGACCCCCTCAACCGCCTCACGAACACGTGGGACGTCGTCAATGGAGGGACGCGCTCCGTCGCGTCCGTTTTCGACACGGCCGGGCGACTCACCAGCACCAAGGATGCCGACGGGTTCACAACGCAATTCCAATACGATGCCCTCAACCGCAAGACTGCCGTTATCAAAGCCGACGGCACATCCGAACACTTTGAGTATGACCAGTTCAACGATCTAACGGCATTCGTGAACGGAGAAGGGCGGCGCACCGTCATGACCTATGACGGAATGGGCAGACAACGAACTGTTACCGATCCCCTGACCAACCGCGTGGCGTATGTGTTCGACCCGGTCGGAGACCTCATCGCGCGAACCAACGCCGACAACACCGTCGTTCAGTACCAGTACAATGCAGTCAACAGCCTGATAAAGACAATCTACCCCGGCCAGACGAACACATTCAGTTACGACAAGAACGGTCTCCTCACGAACACGGTCGACAACTTGGGGGTTTCCTCGTTTGCCTATGACCGGATGAACTGGCAGACGCAGGCAGTGAGCGGCGTCGGGTCCGTCACTTCGACCGTCGCGTTTGTCTATGACATCAAGGGCAACCGAACGCGCATCGTGTACCCTGGCGGTCTCACCGTAACGAACACGTTTGACGTTGCCGACCGACTCGCCAGCGTCACCGATTGGGCCGGGCATGGCGTGAGTTACACGTACAGCCCGCTCCACAGTCCCACAGGGTTTGTCTACCTGAACGGCGTCAAGGGGACCTTCGGCTATGATGACGTGGCCAGGCTGACCGGCGTCACATATTCCACGAACGGCACCGCGATCATTGCCCGGCAGTACACGCTTGATGCGGTGGGGAACCGAGTTCAGGAGGATGTGAACGCCGGCCTGATGCCGACTCTAGCGCCCCTCGTCCGCCGCCTGGTGCAGGATCCTGCCGACAAGTTGACGACCATTTCTGAGAGGACCACCCCCGATTCCCTTGCCTGGACCGCCTACACGCCCTCCCACGACCCGAACGGCAATATGCTCACGGATGGTTATGGGCTGACGCTGACCTATGACACCGACAACCGCGTAACCAATCTCCAGTCTGCCGTTCTCGGAATGCGCACCTTCCTCCGCAATGCTCGCGGCCAGGTGGCGCAACGCGTCGTCAATGGCACAAATGTTGTGGATGTACTGGACGGCACCCGGCTGCTCATGTCTCGCGCAACCAATGGCGCGGCATTGGTGTATTACCTCTGGGGCAACGGCCTCATCGCACAAATCAGCACGAACGGGGTGGCGCTGTACTGCCACGCCGACGGCCAGGGCAACGTCCTGGCGCTAACGACCACAAATGGCATCGTGACCGACCAGTGGTTCTACTCGCCGTATGGCCAGGTACTCAACCGCACCGGCACCACGGATACGCCCTACCAGTGGCTAGGCGCCCACGGTGTCGCCAGTGAAGGCGGCGGCATCAACCGAATGTCACACCGCTTCTACCATTCGGGACTGATGCGATTTGTGTCTAAGGATCCAATCGGTTTGAGCGGCGGAGTAAACCTTTACGTGTACGCGAATGATAGACCGCTTTCGTTTTTCGATGCTCTCGGGCTCTGCCCGGACGGGTATTTCGAGAACGCTACGCCCGACTTCCTTAAAGGTAGACCGCCAGTGGAAGGTCCTAGTTTCGCAGAGAACTTGTTGCCGATTGTGGGCCCTTCACACCAGTTCGCCGCTGACTTCTGGAATGGCCGACCAGGCATGGCTGCATTTTCCGCTGGAATGGTGGTTGCAGATATCGTGACAATGGGCGTGGGATCGAGGGCTCGGCCCGTGGAGCTCGCTGCGCGGGAAGCGCTTGAGAACGTGGCTGAAACAATTGTGCGGGTTCAGCATGTTACAAGTGTGGAGAACGCGGAACGTATCTTAGTAGAAAGTCAGTTGCGATCAGCGACCTCAGACCGTTTAGTGTACGGCCTGGTCGCCGATGAACCGGGCGTCGTTTCCCTGACGCGTGATGAGTTATTAGGGACTGGCGCGAGAAACGCCGACAGAGCGGTTGAGTTTGATGTTCCCTTGAGCGAACTACGGCGAAATGACATCGGCGATGTCGTCTTGCCCTCGCCAGTCGATCTGAGCGCCCGGAATCCACTCCTTTTGGATGTTCCAACGCATCGGTAGGAGAGCCCGTGAAGACCCATACAGCAAAATGGTGGTCAGTTGACATACCTGACACGTGGCAGATTGAACCGGCCAGGGATTACGTGAGGTTCGCGGCCGACGCCGGAGTCAGCATGAGGGTCACTTGTCTGAGAAAAGAGCGTGGCATCACATCCGAAGCGGAACTGGAGGCATACGCCGTTCCTTTTCTCGGCGAGGCATATGGGCGCTACGCCGTCTCAACGCTGGGCATGGTTGGCTTTGTCCTGGATTGCCCAAGTCAATCGGGAACCGGCAGCCGACAAATTGCTTATCTTGGCAGCGGAAGACTCATGTTTATCGTAACTGCGGAGGTCTCGCAGGGAAAGAAGGACGAAGTGAAGAAGAATTTAGAGACACTCCTGGCGGCATTGAAACCAAATGACGAGGAATCCGAGGAGGCGTCACAAACATGAAGACAACTTGTTGGTGTGCAATTGCGTCGCTGATTGTCGTGACGAAGTTCTCAGACCTTCATGCCGCCACGATCACCTACACCTATGACGCCCAGCACCGACTGGTGCAGTCGAGCTACGGCGCCTCAAACAAGGTCTTTTACGCCTACGATGCCGCCGGCAACGTTGACCAGCAGTCACCATCACGGACGCCAAGTACCTGCAGTCCTGGCTGTGGTATTTCTCCATGATCGATGGATCGTCAATGCCTGAGTCCATGCAAATGCCGTGCCGGTACACATATTACGACTTGGTGAAGGCCATCGTTGGGCACCGTTCGCTGGTGATGTAGACGCTGCGTAGAGCCGTATGGCACCCTTGTACACGTCGATGCGAATCCACTACGCAACGGTCGGCCTCTTGCTGGTGCTTGGCGCCATCCGAACGAATGCGGATGACTGGGTGCTGACGGCGTCCAACACCATCCCCTTCGCTTCGATCTGCTACGACGGCAATAACTTCATTGCATGGGGTGCAAACGACCAGGGGGATACGCTCTTTTCCGTCTCATCGGATGGCCGCAACTGGAATGGGGTGACATCGACTGTCCCCCTGGCGGCATTTGCAGCGTGGAAGGGCCACTATGCCGGAGTTCGCACCTCCGGCGCAGACATCACACTCGTCTTGTCCACAAACCTGACTAACTGGGGTGATGATTCCACCGTGTACACACTGTTGGGTTCGGGATCCGACACGGAAGGCTTCAGAAGCGCGATACTTGCGGTGTCCGAAAGTAACGTTGTTGTGCGCCTCAACATCGAGCCGACAGGGTATTACATGGACACGGCATGGCTGTTGGCTTCGACGAGTCTGCCGCCCAGCGCTTGGAAACACGAATCTACGACATGGACGCACTACCTCCTGTATGATGGCGCGTGCTTCTGGCGTTGCGCCGGACGATGGTGGGAGACGTCTGTCTATCGGTCGCGAACAGGTGCGGAGTGGGAACTATGCCCGCCGTTTCCATTCAGTCAATTCGCGGTCAACTCACTCAGTGTGGACAGAGGGTTGGTTATCGTTGGTGGCCTTATTAGGTCCATCCCGCCCAGCACACAGGTCGCGGTTAGTTCATTTCAAGGCGGGGGCCACATGATGCGACTTCCATACACGCACGATTACGGCACCGTCTTCTTCCACTCCCCCACCTTTTGCCTGACGGCATCCGACGAAACGAGCGGATCACCAATGCTGCTCTACACCTCTGACGGCAACGACTGGCGTCGTCAGATTCTTCCCGTAACTCTGTCGGCGTTCGCGGCATCCAGCAATAACATTGTCGGTGTGGGCCAGGGCCTGTTTTATGCGTTGGACAGGTCAGCCCAACTCGGCGCGTCTACGAATGCGTCGCGGGTCGCGTCCTTCACTACGGCGACCGATATGCAGTCAGTTCAGTTACAGATGGTGGCGCCAACAGGCACCGTAGTCGAACTACAGGGGACAACCGAGTTGGGTTCGCATGCTGAGTGGTCTCCGTTGTGGTTGCCATGCGCCTCCACGGGCGCCTACACGACGATCAGCATCCCTTTAACTGTTTCAACCCAGGTCTTCGTGCGCGCCGCTACGCTCGGCAACCAGTGAGCCGTAGTAACGGATAGTGTTCACGTCCGACTCGCAACACACGATTTTCGGCCGAAGTTTATGCCATGTTTATGCCGGGTGTCGGGTTAGAAATGGGGCAAAATGGTGCGGGGATGTGCGACCGCAATTTCGTCGCAAAACGCTTAATTGCAATATGTTGCGAACGCGTGCCGAGGGCTGCAAGAAGCCTTGTTTTGCTTTCGAGTCATGCGCATTCAACCAGGCTCTGCCACCCCTCCGGGACGGCGCGCAAGATGGAAAACCATACGAAAGACGGCCAGCCAAGTCAATAAAGCGCTTTTGGTGGAGTGCGTTATTTACGCTAGGACGGAATAGTGCTCCGCGCGTCACGGGAGCCCCCGGGCTCAGGAATTCCTCCCGCCAATCCAAGGATTTGCCTGATGGCACACGATGCCCCGCCCTGAAGAGGATAGTGTCAGGGTGCCGTAGGCAAACGAAGCCATTGGATGGCCTGCGCACTCAGGGACAGCAAGTGCGATGGGGCTAGATCAAGAGGCTGACGAAGGACAGCCAAGCGAGACGTGACTATGGCGGTGACGGACACGGCGTCGGCAGGCAAAACGCGGCAGGTACAGAGCCCGGGGCGGGAATGGCCTGCCTGGCATGACACCTTGTTGAATTACCGGACCGCCAGCGCCGGGATAGCCAGATGGCAACTGGTCACGGCCATTCTCCCCTACGGCTGCTTGTGGTATCTGATGATCCAGTCGATCCAGCGCGGCTATTCCTATGCGCTGACGCTGGGGCTGGCAGTGGTTGCCGCCGCGTTCCTGGTCCGGCTCTTCATCCTGTTCCATGATTGCGTGCACAGCTCGCTTTTCCCGGCCAAGGGCGCCAACACATTCTTTGGCTACGTGCTGGGGGTAATGGTTCTCACGCCGTTCGAGGACTGGCGGTTCAGTCATCTGCGTCATCACGCGAGCTATGCGAACCTCGACGCACGCGGGTTCGGAGACATCTGGACCATGACTCGGACGGAGTATGCGAACTCATCGAAGGCGATGCAACTGTTCTACCGTTTTTACCGTAATCCCATGGTGTTGATTGGGCTGGGCGCGCTGTTCAGTTTTGTTGTGTCTAAATACAAATCATACTTATAGGTACTCATATCTATTACATAGGTGAGCGTATGCCACACATTATTATTTGTCATGCCTGTATATAATGTCGGCAGCGACACGGTAGAAGTTGTTGCGGCTTCAGTTGCATTATATTGCGCTCCTACATCCGGATCGCACGTATTGTTGGTATATCTGCCTATGCTTGCCTTCTGCATAATGGTTGAAACAAAGACTCCGTTAGTACCGGCAAGTGTAATCTGTACGTTCGGATCAAGCAAGCCTGTTCCGTTAAGCAACATAAAGTCCATAGCCACTGTAGTCTTTCCGGATGCTATAGGCACAGAAATGGGAATGGTTATTCCACGGGTCGCTGATGTATCTGCTGTCCCGGGCGAGGTTCCATAAAGTGTCGATGTATAAACACGCGCAACCTGAAGTGCGTTATCGGTTCCGCTTTTTGTTACAATACTCATTTGCGGGTCAGGAACCGAGTCGGTTGTTACTGTTCCTGCTGTTGTCAGCATACCTACAGTACGCCCGTTGTTAAGTGTCATTACCGAAGAATCCGGACTATACGTGCCGGTTGAAATCGAATCAAAATTCTTTAAGTAATTAGGGATATAC
>Ga0118677_10012616_pt1 | contig 12350 bp, 8 predicted proteins | sample AliMusrvi5mmetaG_FD_86154 | JGI IMG/M metagenome (GOLD analysis project Ga0118677, IMG submission 86154)
ATCTGTTATGGATATGTCATTCTCTGACCAGGCCTTGACGGCAGAGTGGTTAATCAAGACCGCTGCCTCACTTGGAGCTGGATTACATGAGGTTCCAACCGAGATCGATAAAGAGGTTGCCCGTTTGAAGTTGGCAAGCATGGGAGTCACTATTGATACTCTCACTCCAGCTCAAGAGCACTACCTCAACTCATGGGAGCACGGTAGCTAATGACGCTAATCATGGTTGTCGATGACGACCAAGATTTAGCGGAGATGCTCGGGATCGTTCTCACCGGCTCTGGCTTTGAGGTTGACCTCGTCAACTCGGGTGATCAGGTGATGAACATTTTCAACTCGCACCAACCCGATCTCGTATTGCTGGACGTCATGCTTCCAGGCCTGAATGGCATTGAAGTCTGCAAATTGATTCGCGATAAGTCCATGGTTCCTATCGTGATGCTGACAGCAAAGAGCGATAGTTACGATGTAGTTAAAGGTTTAGAGGCTGGCGCTGACGATTACATGGTCAAACCCTTCAACCCATCTGAACTTGTTGCTCGTATCAAAGTTCGATTGCGCCGCTCCAACTCCGAAACGTCAACAACACTGCGGATTTGCGACATCATTATTGACCAGGTAGCACACACCATTATTCGTAACGGTAAGACGATCCCGCTCACTCGTTTGGAGTTTGATCTTTTAGTTGCTCTCGCCAAGGAGCCGGGTCGAGTTTTCACTCGAGATGCGCTCTTAAGTGAGGTGTGGGGTTATCAACATGCAGCTGATACTCGTTTGGTTAATGTCCACGTACAACGGTTACGTGCAAAGGTAGAGGAAGATGTCGATAATCCGCAGGTAGTTCTTACCGTGCGTGGAGTTGGGTATAAGGCGGGAACGAGTCAGGCATGAGATGGCTCGGCGTGAAATGGCGGAGTTCAATCCTCTTTCGCGTCATCACCACTACTTTTTTGCTCTCCATTATTTTGATCTCACTGGTTGGCAGCATCCTCTTTATTCAGATCTCCAATGGAATCTTTCGTGAGAAGACCAACGAATCTGTCTCCGAAGCTCAATCACTGTATGACTATGCACAAGGCCAACTTGATGCGACCTTGTATCTGCCCTCTCTCAAATTGCCGGTTGTTGTTACTCGAATATTGCAAGCTAGCGATTTAACCGTTGCAACTACCCCTCGAGAAGTTGTACTTATAGGTTCCCCTGTATTACACCGAACTAACGATAAATACGAGGGAGCATCTGGCAATGTAGATATCAGTTCAATCCCACGAACATTGCGTGCCTCGGTTCGTAAATCAGGTTTAACAGAGTGGCTGCTCGGGACAATCAGATTTAAGGATGGCACTCAAAAAGGTGCAATCATCGTGGGGCATGCCGTTGAAATTCCGCCACAATCTCCATACGAACTGTATTACGTCTTTCTTTTAACCGAACAGCAGACCATCGTTGATTTCATCGGAAGGCTTCTAGCCTTTGCCGGATTTTTATTAATCTTCATGATCGGTGGAATTTCTTGGTATGTAATTCGTCAAGCGATCAACCCTGTACGCGACGCCGCTGAAATCGCCGAACAATTAACTGCTGGAGATCTCAATCGAAGAATGCATGTGACGGGCCAAGATGAGATGGCACGCCTTGCCATATCGTTCAATGAGATGGCTGTTTCTATGCAGCAACAGATCTCTAGACTTGAAAATCTCTCGAGGTTGCAGCAGAGATTCGTCTCTGACGTATCCCATGAACTGCGTACCCCATTGACCACTATCCGAATGGCATCTGAAGTGATTGCAGAGAGCAAGGGAAAGATGGACCCCGCTGCCGCTCGAAGCGCAGAGTTGCTTCAATCTCAGATCGCGCGATTTGAATCCTTACTTACAGATCTCCTTGAGGTAAGCCGATTCGATGCCTCGGCTTCCATTTTGGAACTCAAAGAGACGGATATTAAAGGTTTGGTTATCCAGACCATCGATCAACTCCATATGGGAAATGTGGGTGATATTCGCACGGACTTCTCTGATCGCGCAGTAGTTGCGATGGTAGACCCGAGGCGCATCGAGAGAATTCTGCGAAATTTGATCTCTAATGCCATCGATCACAGCGAAGGTAAAGGGATCGACATAACTATTAGGCAGAGCGAGCGAGAATTTGCCGTCGGAGTTAGAGATTATGGAATCGGCTTTACAGAACGTGAATCAGAACGGCTTTTTGATCGATTCTGGCGCGCGGATCCATCGCGCTCACGATTGCGTGGTGGTACTGGTCTTGGACTTTCTATTGCACTCGATGATGCAAAGTTGCACCAGGGGACTCTCAAAGCCTGGGGCGCTCCAGGTAAGGGAGCAAATTTTGTTATCACCGTTCCATTGGCGCCCGGAATTCCATTGCAAGGGGAACCAATTCCAGTTAACCCCAGTGTTGAACCTTCCACAACTTTCTTAGCATTTGATGAGGATGACGTTTAAATCTCTGCAGAATTTCTGGGATGGGTGCCATCTCGCAATTGCTCTTTCCATCAACCTGTTTGCTGTGCGGCTCACCAGGACTAGAACTCTGCGAACGCTGTGAAAATAAAATCAAGAGAAACCAGCGGCCACTTCTCTTAACCGACACTCCGGTCTGGGCGGGAGCCTTATATGGCGATGAGTTATCTGAGCTGATCTTGCTCGCTAAGGAGAAGCACATCTCCCCAGCACGGAATTTTCTCGCCCAACTCCTTGTTGAATCTCTCATGCGAGCGCGTAGAGATCGAGAAGAATCTCAGCCCGTAGTTCTTGTTCCAATTCCTTCCAGCAAGAGTGCTAATCGCACCCGTGGCTATCGACACGCATACCTGCTCGCACGTGAATTGAGGAAGAGAGCACCGCTACCTCAAAGGAGTGTGATTACGGTGCACGAGGCGTTGGTTGTGAATCGAAGGGTCGCCGATCAGACCAATCTCAATAGGCAGGAGAGAGAGCGCAATGTTCAGGGGGCTTACTCGGTTACAAAGTTAACCGGGCTCGAGGAGCGGGCAGATCTATTCCTCGTTGATGACGTTGTGACCACAGGAAGTTCAGTGCGGGAAGCGATTCGCACGCTCAGAGAGGCTGAATTGAGGCCGATAGGGGTGCTGACCGCTGGGGTCTCACCGCGCCTTTTTTCCTAATACGATAGGGGACTAGCAAATGATAAAAGTTTCTGAAATGAGGGTTCGTGGCTGTTCTAGATAAAATTCTTCGCGCAGGCGAAGGTCGTGCGGTTCGAAACCTAGAGAAGATCGCTGAAGAGGTTAATACTTGGGAGACCAAGGTCTCGGCTATGAGCGATGAAGAGCTCCGCTCCCAAACTCAGAAATTCAGAGATCGCCTCCAGGCGGGCGAAGATCTAGATTCTCTTCTCCCAGAAGCGTTTGCAACGGTCCGCCAGGCTGCCATGAGAACCCTAGGACAGCGCCACTATGACGTTCAGATTATGGGTGGAGCCGCGCTTCACCTCGGAAATATCGCTGAGATGCGTACTGGTGAAGGTAAGACTCTGGTCTCGACCCTTCCCGCCTACCTCAACGCCCTCACCGGCAAAGGTGTCCATGTAGTTACCACAAATGATTACCTCGCTGAACGCGATAGCGAATGGATGGGCCGTGTTCACCGCTTCCTCGGTTTAAAGGTTGGCGTAATTCTTGCGAGCATGACTCCTGCGGAGCGTCGCGAAGCCTATGCCGCCGATATCACCTATGGAACGAATAACGAATTTGGTTTTGATTACCTGCGCGACAACATGGCATGGGCTTTGGAAGATTGCGTGCAGCGGGAGCACAACTTCGCGATCGTCGATGAAGTTGACTCGATCTTGATTGATGAAGCAAGAACTCCGTTGATCATCAGCGGACCCGCTGACAAGGCGACCAAGTGGTACGTCGAGTTCGCCAACATTTGTGGTCAATTGCAACGTGATGTGCATTATGAGATCGATGAAAAGAAGAAGACGGTCTCAATTCTTGAAGATGGCGTCACTAAGGTGGAGCAGATCCTTGGCATCGAAAATCTATATGAGGCGGTAAATACTCCACTCATTGGTTATCTGAACAATGGAATCCGCGCTAAAGAACTCTTCAAGCGCGATAAAGATTATGTTGTCATGAATGGTGAACTACTCATTGTTGATGAACACACAGGACGCATGCTCTCAGGTCGACGTTATTCCGAGGGTCTTCACCAAGCACTTGAAGCAAAAGAACGTATTGAAATTAAAGATGAGAATCAGACCCTTGCAACCATTACATTGCAGAACTACTTCCGTCTGTACTCAAAGCTTTCTGGAATGACCGGTACCGCCATGACCGAGGCTGCAGAATTTATGCAGATCTACAAGCTCGGCGTAATTCCAATTCCAACTAACAAGCCAACGGCTCGCGTTGACTCTCCTGATTTGATCTACAAGACAGAGGCTGCAAAATTCTTGGCCGTTGCCGAAGATATTGTTAAACGCCATAAAGCAGGTCAGCCCGTTTTGGTCGGAACCGTCTCTGTTGAAAAATCAGAGGAACTTTCTGCAGTATTAACTCGTCGCGGCATCAAGCATGAAGTCTTGAATGCCAAGCAGCACGAGCGTGAGGCTGCTGTTATTGCCCGTGCTGGAGCGATCGGCGCCGTCACCGTCGCTACAAATATGGCCGGCCGCGGTACCGACATCATGCTCGGTGGAAACCCAGAATTTATGGCTGACTTTGAGTTACAACGCCAAGGTCTAAATCCCGCCGAAAACCCAGAAGAGTACGAGGCCGCTTGGCCCGCAGAAATCGCTAAGCAGAAGGCGGCCGTTGCTCTTGAGCACGAGACGGTTGTCGCTGCCGGTGGTCTCTATGTGCTTGGCACTGAGCGTCACGAGTCTCGTCGTATCGATAATCAGTTACGTGGTCGATCCGGTCGCCAAGGAGATCCAGGAGAGTCGCGCTTCTATCTCTCACTACAAGATGATTTGATGCGCCGCTTTAACTCTGGACTCGTAGAACGCTTCTTAGGTGCTGCTGGAATCGCCGATGATGTTCCTATTGAATCAAAGATGGTCTCGAATGCCATTCGCTCAGCGCAGACCCAAGTCGAGTCACTTAACTTTGAAATGCGCAAAAATGTTTTGAAGTATGACGATGTTATGAATCGTCAACGTACAGTTATTTACTCTGAGCGTCGCGAAGTCCTGGAAGGGGCTGATATCAGCGAACAAGTTCAGAATTTCATGACCGATACCTTGACGGCTTACGTCAAGGGTGCAACGGCAGAGGGTTATCCAGAGCAATGGGATCTCGATGCTCTCTTCACTGCTCTACGTGTTCTCTGTCCTGCAGTTGTCTCTCCTGAGTCGCTCGCCGCAGAAGTAGGTGGTGTCGCAAACCTTGATGCAGATTTCATTCTCAATCGAGTATTAGATGATGCAACCGCGCAATACAAGGCTCGCGAAGAATCACTTACTCCAGAAGTGACTCGCGAACTAGAGCGCAAGGTGTTGCTCTCGGTTCTTGATCGCAAATGGCGTGAACATCTTTACGAGATGGATTACCTACAAGAGGGAATCGGTCTGCGCGCGATGGCGCAACGCGATCCACTTGTTGAGTATCAACGCGAAGGCTATGAGTTGTTCGCCGCCATGATGGATGGCATCAAGGAAGAGTTAGTGGGTCTTCTCTTCCATGTTGAGGTTAATGTAGAAGCGGTCGACGAGAATGGTGCACCAGTTATTGCCGCACCAGGACTTGAAACTCCGGCTCAACCTGAGGTAAGTCAACTTCGATATTCAGCAGCCGATGAAGATGGTTCAACTGTGCAGAGCGGTGGGACACCTAAGAACGCTCCTTGCCCATGCGGTTCAGGGCGCAAATACAAGCGCTGTCACGGCGCCGCTAATCAGGCCTAGTCAGCCGGTATTACGCAGCCCGGCGGCGACGCCATTGATCGTCAGCAAGAGGGCACGGCGGATAGTCGTGTCCGGGCTCTCACCCTTACGCACTCGCTCCAAGAGGGAGATCTGCAGTAGGTGTAGTGGTGCAAGGTAAGCATCGCGAACGCTCAGGGTGCGAGCCAAGATTGGCTGGTCACCCAAAATTTCGTTCTTCTGCGTTAGGAGCATGATTTCGCTCCGCGTGAGATTGAATTCCTCTTCAATGGTTGCAAGAAAGTGGTGCAGCGATGGATCAACGAGGCGCTCCACATATTTACTTGCCATCGCAAGATCGGTCTTAGCCAACGTCATCTCCACATTGGAAATGAAGGTCCGAAAGAAATGCCAATCCTTGAGCATCGCGGCAAGGACTGGAGCCTGACCAGCTTCGCGAGCAGCCTTAAGTCCTGAGCCGACACCGAACCAACCTGGAACGATCTGGCGTGATTGGGTCCAACCAAATACCCACGGGATAGCTCGCAGACTCCCTAATCCTCCTGAAGCATCAGGTCGGCGTGATGGACGCGAGCCAAGGAAGAGATCGCCAAGTTGTTCTACAGGTGTTGAGGCATAGAAATATGCTGGTAGATCTGGGTGATCAATCAGGGTGCGATATCTTGCGAAGGCGCTGTCGCTGACCAAATCCATACAAGCGCTCCAGCGCGCCAAATCGGCAGCGCTCTGACGAGGTGCGCGATTTAAAACGGTGGCCTCCAGCGCTGCAGCCAAGGTGAGTTCCACATTTTCGCGCGCGAGTGCAGGTAGCGAATACTTATCTGAAATGACTTCACCTTGTTCGGTCATCTTTACTTGGCCGTCAATTGATCCCCAAGGCAGGGCAATAAGTGCGTCATATGTAGGTCCGCCACCTCGACCGACAGAACCGCCACGGCCATGGAAGAGACGAAGTTTCACGCCATGTTTGATTGCAATATCGCGCAATTTACGTTGCGCCTTGTGAATCTCCCACTGTGAAGTAGCGATTCCAGCATCTTTATTGGAATCTGAGTAACCCAGCATCACCTCTTGAACGTCGTGACGGCTGCGCACAATGTCGCGATACTCCGGGTCAGAGAGCAACTGATCCAAGATGGTATCTGCAGCGCGAAGCTCTGCAACTGTTTCAAGGAGCGGTGCAAACCCGACCTTTGATTTTCCATCAACGATCAAGCCGGCATATTTTCCAAGCTCTACCGCGGCAAGGACATCTTTATGAGACTTGGTCATTGAGATGATGTAGGTCTCTATAACTTCTGGACCAAATTTATTGATCAGCTCATCGATCGCTTTAAATGTGTCAACGGTATTTTGCGCCGCTGCATCTAGCGCCGCCGGATTTGCTGCAATTTGGGCGAGGGCGTGATGATGGGCATCAGAATGTTCCCGTACATCCATCGTGGCATGTGTAATTCCGAAACTTGATACCGCGCGGATGACTCGCTCGAGAAGGCCATGGGCGATGAGTTCTCCTTTGTGGGCGAGAAGTGAGTCGCGCATCAAGGTGAGGTCGGCGAGCAACTCGGCTGTGTTGTCGTAGTCGCGGCCTGGCTGATGTGCTGCGCCGGCAGCATGACGCCTTTGCGTCAAGATCAGGCGGTGGCGAATCGCGGTCGCCTTAAGGCGGTAAGGCTCCTCAACATTAAGGCGGCGAAACCGAGCTTCAATCTCCGGCAGGTTTTCTAAATCGCGAGAGACAGACTCTTCGAGTTCGGCAGAAGCACCAGCAATTCTGGTCGACACAGAAAGGGCTTGTCGGAGTGGATCAAGAGCGGCCAACATGGCGCGAATAAAGTGACCAATCTGCAGAATGATGGCGTCGCGGGTAACTGATGCTGTGATATTTGGATTTCCATCTCTATCGCCACCGATCCACGTACCGAAAGAGAGTGGGCGAGCGGTCGGCGAGATAGTCACACCCAGGCGCGACAACTCGCGAGCGAAATCATCTAATACTTCGGGAACGGTCATTCCAAATAGGTCGTCGAGGTAGTACAAGGCATTGACTGCTTCATCAAGTGGTTCTGGTCGACCAAGTCGTAACTCATCTGTCTGCCACAATAGATCTACCGTCTCAGCTAAGCGCCGTTCACGTACTGAATCTTTCTTATCGTCGAGCAGATCGGCGATAGTTCCTAATTTGCTTAAAACCGAGCGACGGGCTGCCTCTGTTGGGTGCGCCGTGAAAACAGGTCGAACCGAGAATTCATCCATCCAACTTTGCAAATCAGATTGTGTGAATTCATGTCCGCTCTTCTGCGTTTCGATAATGCGATCTACGGCTCGTGAAATCCAAGAACCACTCACCTCGCGCTCATCGTGCAACACTCTGGCGCGGTGCACTTGTTCAGCAACGTTGGCCAAGTGGAAGTAGGTGCTAAAAGCTCGAACGAGTTGGACGCTGTCGTCGACAGATAAATTCGAAAGAATCTCTTCGCCACCGCCTTCACGTACCGCTTTGCGAACTGATTCAACGAGTTCAAGTAGATCGGGACCTTCTTGACGTACCAGCGTCTCGCCGAGTAATTCTCCAAGCTTGCGTACATCTCCGCGGAGAGCTTGATCATCGCGCGCGATTGATGTTTGTGGATCGCTAGCTTGATTAGCAGCTGGAACGAGATTGCTCATGCGCGCATTACCTCCGCGAATTAAAGATCATTTGCTGCCCACATCGGTGGGGGCGGGGCTTACGAGGGTAAATCATCCCATCTCTGGCGGGCTAGAATTCCACTAGTTTCTACCCCCATCTCTTTGGATATTGGGGGCTTTTGGCGTGGAGGGGGTATCAATGAGCGCTTTATTGCGGGCCTTTGCCGATATCTCCATTGATCAAGGTAGCGAGCATCTCGCGGCTCCAACCTCTACCACCGGTTACCTCCTTGCTGCTCGGAGCCAAGAATTCCCACTTATCATCGTCACCGCCTCATCACGCAGGGCCGACGAGCTCAAAGATGAGTTGGATACCTATCTTGGGAAGGGCACCGTCTTAGAGCTGCCTCCATGGGAGACCCTGCCCCACGAGAAACTCAGCCCCAAGAGCGATACCGTCGCTGCCCGTATCAAAGTTCTTTCAAATTTATCCAACAGCCAGGTCATTGTTACCTCGGTTCGGGCCCTGATCCAACCCATCGCCCCGCAGGATGTCGCTCTGAAGACTCTGCAGCTGGGCGATGAGATCTCGATGGAAGAGCTCGTGGCTCACCTGGTGCTTCTCGGATTTACTCGCACTGATCTCGTTGAACGCCGCGGGGATTTCGCTCTGCGCGGTGGAATTCTCGATGTATTTCTTCCAGACCAAGATCATCCAGTTCGTATCGATTTCTTTGGTGATGAAATTGAAGAACTCGCCTGGTTTACCGTGGCCGACCAGCGGACATTTGATCCCGTTACCGGTGCTATCACCATCTACCCATGCCGTGAAATTTTGCTAACCGAACAGATAAAAGAGCGCGCTCGCTATCTCACACGCGCCTTCCCCGAAGTTGCTGAGCTCACCTCAAAATTAGCGGAAGGGATTTATGTCGATGGCATGGAGTCTCTCCAAGGCTTACTACGTAACGATCTCACCTCGCTGGTCGATCTTCTGCCGGCTAATTTTCAGATAGTCCTTGTCGATGAACCTCGGATTAATTCACGAGCCCTTGATTTAGTAGCAACCAATAAAGAGTTCCTGGACGCATCATGGTCCAATGCTGCGCATGGAGCGGACGCCCCTATCAATTTAACTGCAGAACTATCTGGCGGTGGATATTTCACCTTAGAACAATTGCGCGATCGGGCTAATCACTGGAGTTCGATAGATCCCTATTCGAGCGGATTTGAAGAGGGAGCAACTGTAAGTTCACTGCTTCCAATACCGGAGTATCGCGGGAAGAGTGATGGGCTGGTCGCCGACTTACGCGAATGGTTGACTGAGAACTACTTGCTTATCTTTACCGCCGCCGGTCCAGGAATAGTTGAACGTTATGCAAAACTCTTTCAACAGTCGGGCTTGCCGGTTCGATTGCTGCACTGACGGCAGCAGAGAACGGCAAGGAAGTATTAATCATAACCAAGACTAAAACTCTTCTTGGTGGGAGTTCTCCTTATGCACAGGGTGGCATAATTTATCAGGGGATGAATGATACACCCCACAAGCTAAAACAGGATATTATGGAGGCTGGTGCAGGCCATTGCTGGGAACCTGCGGTTGATTTGATTTGTGAACATGGCCCAAAATTAGTAAAAGAGTTATTGATTGATAAATATCATGTTGATTTCGATAAAAATGCTCCGGGTGAATACGATTTAACAGCCGAAGGAGCACATTCAGAGGCAAGAATCCTCCACTCCAAGGATAAAACCGGAAAAACTATACAAGAACAATTAATTAAACATTTAGAAAATCATCCGAATATAAAAATTTTAACAGACCATAATGCTGTCGATTTGTTAACCACTCACCACCATTCAAAAAATTCGCTTGATATTTATAATAAACCGGTTTGTTTCGGTGCTTTTGTACTGGATAAAAAAACCGGTTGTGTTTTCCCAATTTATTCAAATAAAACAATAATTGCCACAGGAGGGCTTGGGCAGATTTACAGGCATACAACAAATCCACCCGAATCTACCGGTGATGGAATTGCCCTTGCCTATCGTGCTGGAGCCAGGTGTTTTAATTTGCAGTATATTCAATTCCACCCAACAACATTATACAATGACCGCGATAGTTTTTTATTATCAGAATCCATGCGTGGCGAAGGGGCTAAATTAATTGATAAGAACGGCATCGAATTTATGTATAAATTTCATGAATCCGGTGCACTTGCTCCAAGAGATGTAGTTGCCCGCGGTATCCATCAGACTATGCTTGATACAAATCATCCATGCGTTTACCTTGATATTTCTTTTGAAGATTCAAAATGGATAAGGAACAGATTCCCGACAATTTATCACCATTGCAAAGATATGGGAATTGATATAACACTTGAACCGATTCCGGTTGTTCCGGCAGCCCATTATTCATGTGGCGGTATTGGTGTCAGCCTTCGTGGAAAAACCTCCGTCCAGAGATTGTATGCTATCGGTGAGGTAGCATGTACCGGCATACACGGAGCAAACCGGTTAGCTTCGACATCCTTGATGGAAGCAGTTACCTGGGGATATATAGCAGCATTGAATGCTATAGAATTTAATGATAATGATTTCTACTTCCCCGATATTTTTGAATGGAAAGATGAGACTGACCCGGTTGACCCTGCCTTATTATCACAGGATTGGACTCAAATTAAAAATACCATGTGGAACTATGTTGGATTGGTACGCTCACGGCAGCGAATGTTAAGAGCCAGAACAACTTTACGGCATTTGCAGTCCGAAATCGAACAGTTTTATCAAAAAGCAAAAATGTCAACCGGAATTTTAGAACTCAGGAACGGTGTTCAAACAGCATTAGCAGTTACCAATGCCACTCTCGAGGATAGGGTAAGCCGGGGAGCTCATTATATTATCGAAGATTAAAAATATGGATTTTGCAATACCAATATCACAAAATTTAAAGAAGTTTATTAAGTCCCTCCAATCCAAAAAGGAGAGGGAGGAGACCGGCTTGTTTGTTGCAGAAGGTGAAAAAATTTGCAGTGAACTGCTCTCAAGCGATTATAATGCCGAATTGATTCTTCTTAAAGGAAATGCTAATTATGAAGCTATGCAAATTGCCGAGAAATTTTACTCAAGAAAAATACCTGTTTATATAGCACGAAAACAGCAATTTGAGCAGTTATGCGAAACAAAATCACCACAGGATATTCTGGCTGTTGTAAAAGCTATACCAAATGGACTCCATCTTAAAGATGGAGTCCATTCGCAGAATTTTATAGCTCTCGATGGCATTGCCGACCCCGGTAATTTAGGGACAATTATTAGGACTGCCGACTGGTTTGGTTTCAAGCATATTATACTTGGAGGAAATTCCGTTGACCGTTTTAACGGGAAATCAGTACGCTCATCAATGGGCTCTCTTTTCAGGTGTAGCATTACAAACACTGTAGATTTAAAATGTTATCTGCTTGAAAACTATAAGAATTTTGATTTTTATGGTGCTACGCTTTCAGCAAAAATTAAAATTGAAGAAATCAAGCCAATTAAAAAATTCGGTTTGATATTCGGTAATGAATCCCAAGGAATATCTAAGGATTTATTGTCAATTTTAACTAACGAATTTCTTATCTCAGGCAAAGGAAATGCTGAATCATTAAATGTTGCAGTTTCTGTTGGAGTGGGATGTTACTATTTTGGGAAGTATTTATAATGATTGATGGACAAAAAAGACTATCATCCCACCGAATATTTTGCATGTTCTATTTCTGCTAAACATGCGTACATAATAATCTATTTTTTGATCTTTATTTTTTTATTATTCAATTATTTTAACTTTTTCTATTATATAATAATTATTA
>Ga0118677_10012617_pt1 | contig 12349 bp, 15 predicted proteins | sample AliMusrvi5mmetaG_FD_86154 | JGI IMG/M metagenome (GOLD analysis project Ga0118677, IMG submission 86154)
AAACACCGGCCGGAAGCAGATAAAACAAGAGGTACTGGAGAATGGATTATAAAAAGGCCGGAGTTGATATCAGTGCAGGTGAGGAGTTTGTCCGCATGATCAAACCTCAGGTGCGCAAGACCTTTACGCCAGGGGTCATCACGGATATCGGTGCTTTCGGCGGTTTTTTTCAGCCTGATTTCTCACAATATAAAAAGCCGGTGCTGGTCAGCAGCATTGACGGGGTCGGCACAAAACTCAAGATTGCCATTGAGCTTGGCCTTTATGACACGGTCGGTTCATGCCTTGTCAATCATTGTGTGAACGATATTCTTGTCTGCGGAGCAAAGCCGCTTTTCTTTCTTGATTACTATGCATGCGGAAAGCTGACGCCCGACATTGCGGCTGCAGTTGTCACCGGTATGGTGAATGCCTGCCGTCAAAACGGCTGTGCACTGATTGGTGGAGAAACTGCCGAGATGCCCGGCCTCTATCAGGAGAGTGATTTTGACCTTGCGGGCTCAATTGTCGGGGTTGTTGATCATGAAAAAATTATCAACGGTTCATCAGTCAAGGCGGATGATATATTGATAGGTCTGCCTTCGAGCGGCCTGCACACCAACGGCTACTCTCTTGCAAGAAAAGTGCTCGATGGCAGGATGCACGATACCGTTTCGGGCCTTGAGGGAAGTATTGGTGAGGCGCTTATGAAAATCCACCGCTCCTATCTCCCGATCATTGAACCATTTTTTGGTTCACAGGATGTCAAAGGTCTCTCCCATATTACTGGAGGCGGTCTGATGGGCAACACCATGCGCATTGTGCCTGAAGGACTGACGCTTGATGTTGAGTGGAATTCATGGCCGGAACCGCTCATTTTCGATATTATCCGCAAAGAGGGGAATGTTCCTGAAGAGGATATGCGCAGAACCTTTAACCTCGGTGTGGGATTAGTGATGGTTGTTGAAAAAAATGCGGTAGACAGGGTGCTGTCCTGCTTGAAATCTCAGGGAGAAAATGCGTACATTATTGGAAAAGTATCCAGAATCTGATAATCAGAAAAGTTTATGCTGACGTTGCTGGCCATTTTGGCGGTGAGCTATGTTATAGGCTCTATTCCTACCAGTCTAATGGCGGGAAAAATGCTGAAGGGAATTGATATCCGTAAATTTGGCAGTGGTAATGCAGGGGGCACCAATGCTTTCAGGGTGCTCGGCTGGAAGCCCGGCCTTATTGTTACTCTTATTGATATTGTCAAGGGTATTGTTGCGGCCGTCGGTGTTGTTGCCTTTTTTCAGTATCATCCAATAGGGGTATTTCCTGATATTAATGAGGTCGCATTGCGTCTTCTTGCCGGAATGAGCGCTGTCATTGGACATGTCTTTACTCTTTTTGCAGGGTTCAAGGGCGGCAAGGGTGTCAGTACTGCGGCAGGTATGCTGATCGGCATTGCTCCGGTAAGCATGTTGATGGTTGTTGGAATTTTTCTTCTGACGGTCTATCTTTCTCGGCACGTTTCCGTTGGTTCCATGCTTGCGGCAATTGCTTTTCCCCTGATTATTGCTATCCGCAAATATTTTTTCGAGCTTGGAAGTGGTCTGGACTACTATATCAAGTTGTTTGGTTCAAAAGTTTTTTTCCATGACAGCCTCGACTATCACCTCATGATTTTCGGGCTCATTGTGGCGCTCGCCATTCTCTACACACATCGGGCCAACATCAGGAGGCTGATTTCTGGTACAGAGAGCCGCGTGACGTTTGGCAAGCAGTCATGAGGCACCGAGATTCCTTATGAATATTGCAGTCCTGGGCGCCGGAAGCTGGGGCACAACTCTTGCGGTGCTTCTTGCCAAAAAAGGGTATCAGGTGCGGTTGTGGGCACACCGCCCAGAATTTGCCTCAAAGCTTGAAGCTGAACGCGAAAACCGCCGCTATCTCAAGGGAATCCATTTTCCTGAAACGTTGCAGGTCGTTTCTCATTTGCGCGATCTTGTCTCATGGTCAGAGATGATTGTTACCGCAGTGCCATCTCAGGCACTTCGGGAAACACTTCTTGGCTTCAGCGATATTCCGCTTGACGGCAAGATAGTGGTGAACGTTGCCAAGGGTATCGAAATCGGTACCGGTAAACGCATGTCGGAAGTGTTGCTGGAAGTGCTGCAGGGTCTTCAAGCCTCACAGGTTGCTGCACTCTATGGCCCGAGCCATGCTGAAGAGGTTTCAAAAGAGCAGCCAACAACAGTTGTCGCATCCTCTTCGTCAATCACTACTGCCGAGAAAGTTCAGGAGGTTTTTCATACCAGCATGTTCCGCGTCTATGTCAATACCGATATCATCGGAGTTGAAATAGCCGGTTCAGTCAAGAACATTATCGCCATTGCCTCAGGAATCTCTGACGGTATGGGATTCGGTGATAATGCCAAGGCGGCCCTTATTACCCGCGGACTTGCTGAAATATCAAGGCTCTGTATCAAACTTGGTGGTGATGCCGTTACTCTGTCCGGTCTTGCGGGTATTGGTGATCTTGTTGTCACCTGTTTAAGCCGCCATAGCCGAAACCGCTATGTTGGAGAGGAGATTGGTCGGGGACGTTCGCTCGACGAGGTTATCAGCTCGATGAACATGGTGGCCGAAGGTGTTCACAGTTCGAGATCTGTCTATGAATTGAGCAGGGCCGTTGGAGTTGAAATGCCTATTACAAAGGCTGTGTATGAGATGCTTTTCGAAGCAAAGCCTGTGCCGCAGGCGATTCTCGATTTGATGACACGCGATCCCAAACAGGAGCGGGATTGACCTTACTGGTGCTGTTTTGGAAAATCGTACCAGACCAGCTTGCCAGTTTCAGCTTCTGCATCACTCCAGGATTTTATATCCAGATCAATACGGACAACCGCGCAGGTTACCAGAGAGTCGATTCCTCCTCCGGAAAGCAGGTTTGAAAATGCCGTCATTGTCGGATTATGACCGAATATCATTGCCGTTGAGCACTTGTCCGTGATCTGCTGGACAATGTTCAGAAGCCGTCCTGCTCCTCCCTCATAGATTTCAATTCGCTTCTCGATCTTCTCTTTCGGGTAGCCGAGGATATCGCAGAAAATCTCCGCTGTGGTGAGAGCCCGGATTGCGGGGCTTGCAATGACAAGCTCCGGGCGTACCTTTTTTTCTTTGAGCAGAGAAGCCATAAAGGGTGCTGCTTTCATGCCTCGCTCATTGAGCGTTCGGTCGAAATCGCTGGTATGCTCACTACCCCAGTCTGATTTAGCGTGGCGAACAAGATAGATGGTTTTCATGTGCGGTCGAGATGATAACGTTGTTTGAGTTCCATGATCCTGCGATATGAAAGGTCAATGCGCTCTGGAGTGATGAGCTTTCTTGCAACCAGTGACGTGATGATTTCCGTTGCTTTAGAGGCAATGGCAGGGTCGTACGTGGTGTTGTTTCCAAAAATAAGAACATCAACACCTGCGTCAATGGCAAGTTGGATGGCCGTTTCAAGGCCATAGTGGTCAGCAATGGCTTTCATCTGCATGTCATCACTCAGAATCACTCCCTTGAAGCCGAGCTTGTTTCTGAGCACTCCTTCAAGAGTTGCCTTTGAAAGGGTCGCGGGGTAGAGTGGATCGAGGTTACCATTGAACACATGTGCGGTCATGACGGGATCACGATATCCCGAAGCAATGAGAAGGCGATAAGGCTCAAGCTCTTTGTCTGACCAGGTTGCGGTTATGTCGGTAAAATCACGGTGGGTGTCGGTTGTCGAACTGCCGTGACCGGGGAAGTGTTTCAGTGTGGGGATAATGCCTTCATGCTGATATGCGCTGCAGGTAAGTGAGATATTCCTGGTCACCACTGTAGGGTCGGAGGAGAAGCTTCTCTGGAGCTTGCTGATCACCGGATTGTCAGGATTGGTGTTGAGATCTGCCACTGGGCCAAGATTCATGCCAGTGTGCATGGCTTTGAGGGTCCGGGCAGTCTGCTGAGCGGCGGCGCTGGTGCTGTCGGGATTATTGAGCAGCCCAAGATGCTCTGCGGAGATGCTGGTTGGGAAGCCTCTGGCCGCTTTGAGGCGGTTTACCTTTCCTCCTTCCTGATCTATGGCAATAAAAAGCGGGATGCTGGAGAGCTTCTGTAAATCCAGTGTCAGTCGGGAGAGCTGTTCCGGGCTGCTGATGTTTCTTAACGACGATTTCGAGGGCACGTCATAGTCAAAGAGCACAACTCCGCCTATATGACGCTGTGCAATATCCTTCGTTATCTCCGGAGCGTCAGCAATGCTGAGCCCCCTGAAGCCGATCATCAGCATCTGGCCGATTTTAAGAGAGAGGCTGTCTGGCTCTGCGGCGTAAGATTGCGTAGTCAGAAGCCAAAAAAGGAGCAGCAATACACTGCCCAACAATCCTCCCCTTTTCATGAAGATTTCATAACACTCAGTTCATCGCCCGACATATCGACCGCAATTCCCTCACCATCCTGGACTTTTCCGGAAAGAATGAGTTCTGAGATTTTGTTGGTGATCTTGCGCTGCATGACCCGTTTGAGTGGGCGTGCGCCGAATGCCGGATCAAAACCAGCATTGGATAGCCAGGCAATTGCAGTATCAGAAATCGTGAGGTTGATACGTTGGCGCATTGCCGTAACCCTGATATGGTCGAACTGGATCAGTACAATTTTCTTCAGATCTTCTCTGGTGAGCGGCGTAAAAAGAATAACCTCATCAATACGATTAAGAAACTCAGGCCGTACCTTTTGTTTCAGTAACTGGAAAAGCTTTTCCTGCAAACCTGAAAGTACCGATTCACGGCTGATGCCATTCATCTTCTCCATCTCAGACTGAATAAGCTGTGCACCAATGTTGCTCGTCATGATGATGATGGTGTTTTTGAAGTTCACCGTACGACCTTTACTGTCGGTCAGACGTCCATCGTCAAGGATCTGCAGAAGGATATTGAAGACATCAGGGTGTGCTTTTTCAATTTCGTCGAGCAAAACAACGGAAAATGGTTTGCGCCTAACCGCTTCGGTGAGCTGTCCACCTTCCTCGTAGCCAACATAACCGGGAGGAGCGCCGACCAGCCGGCTAACGTTATGCGCTTCCATGTATTCGCTCATATCGATGCGTATCATGGCATCTTCATCATCAAAAAGATAGTCAGCAAGTGTGCGGGCCAGTTCGGTTTTTCCGACACCGGTTGGTCCAAGAAAAATAAAGGAGCCTATCGGACGCTTGTCATCACCCATTCCTGCTCGGGAGCGCTTGACCGCCTCACTGACGGCAGTAACCGCCTCTTCCTGCCCGATCACCCGTTTATGCAGCTCATCTTCAATCAGCAGAAGCTTCTGCCGCTCTGATTGCAGCATCTTGCTAAGCGGAATGCCTGTCCATTTTGAGACGATATCGGCAATGTCCTCCGCATCGATCTCCTCTTTCATGATCAGATCGCCTGAAACTTTTTTTTCTTCGATTTTTTTGCGATTTTCTTCCAGCTCGCGCTCAATTGCTACAGTTTTTCCATAACGAATCTCGGCAACCTTGCCGTAGTCACCCTGCCGCTCAAACTCCTCAGCCTCCACTCGTAGTTGTTCGATCTTTGATTTCAGTTCTCGTGACGACTGTATCAACTGCTTTTCGCTCTCCCATTTAGCCTTGATGACGGTCTGTTCCTCAATGAGATTTGCAAGCTGTTTTTCTATCTCCTCCAGCCGTTGTTTCGTGTCAGCAGTACTCATGGTTTTTAACCTTTGATTACGGAGTGTGAATAAGAAATATTGTTGTAAATTTAAGGCTTGGAACGGAAAAGTCATCATTGACACCAACTTTTAAAAAAAGAAACGGAAAACAACGTGCAAAAGTTCTCAATTGGTTCACTCTCAGTTCCTGATGACAACAATCCGCTTTTTATTGCAGGACCTTGTGTGATCGAAAACCGGGCCATGGCTATGGAGACGGCAGAAGAGCTGCAGCGCATCAGCCAGCAGGAAGGGGTTCGTTTTATTTTCAAGGGATCGTACCGCAAGGCTAATCGTACGTCAGCCTCCTCTTTTACCGGTATTGGTGATGTCGAGGCGCTTGAAGTCCTTGCCGAGATCCGCCAGACATACAATATGCCGGTCATAACCGATGTGCATGAAACAAAGGATGTGACTCTTGCTGCCCGTTATGTTGACGTTCTGCAGATTCCGGCATTTCTCTGCCGTCAGACGGAGCTTCTGGTTGCTGCCGGAGAGAGTGGACTGGCGGTCAACATCAAGAAAGGGCAGTTCATGGCTCCTGAGGATATGGTGTTAGCCGCGGCTAAAGTTGTCCGGACAGGCAACAGTCGGGTCATGCTTACCGAAAGGGGCTCAAGTTTCGGTTATCACAATCTCGTTGTCGATTTCAGGGGGCTTGCCAAAATGGCTGAATCGGGATATCCCGTCCTCTATGATGCCACACACAGTCTCCAGCTTCCAGGGGCTGGTCAGGGTATTTCCGGCGGAGAACGTCAGTATGTGATGCCTCTTGCCCGTGCCGCAGTTGCTGCCGGTGTGGACGGACTTTTTTTTGAGATTCATCCCAATCCGTCAACAGCCCTTTCGGATGCCGCCACACAGGTCGCACTGGCTGATTTCAGGTTAATGGTCAAACAACTGCTCCACCTCTATCGGTGTGTACATACTCTTCATTCACTCTAAAACATACTACGCTCTTGGAAGGTTTTCAATATTTCGGGATGCATCCCTCTCAGGATGATCCATCAACAAGAATAGATCAAGCGCGCCAGTCCGTCCGGGCACTTGTTTTTCCAGTCGACGGTGTACTGAATGGCAGCAGAATTACCTTTGACTGCAACGGCGGGGAAATTTGTTCCATCTCGGTCAGAGATGCAGTTGCGATAAAGGAGGCACTGAAACAGGGAGTGCTTGTTGCTGTTGTGTCGGAAAGAGATGCAGAAGGATATCGTCCCTTGCTTGAAGCGCTTGGTGTGCATGACCTTTACCTCAATGGGGAAAATCTGCTCTATTCCTATGAAGCTTTCCGCCAGCGTCACGATCTTGAGGATGACGAGTGTGCCTATATTGGTGACGATATCGGTGATATCGAGGTACTTGCAAGAGTCGGCTTACCTGCAACTGCTATTGATGGCGCTGATTATCTCAGAAACCGGGTTGGCTATATTGCGGGGTATGAAGGAGGAAAAGGGTGTATAAGGGAGATGGTTGAGATGATTCTTCTCCGACAGGGCAAATGGCCCTACATTGAACGTGCTGAAGAGGAGGAATGAACCCCGGGTGTTGAGGCCGTTCTCATCCTTCAGTAATGAACTCAGGGGTGAGAGCTGGGCTCAAGGCAGAATTCAGAAGTCTTGCCGTTTCAGCAAGTGAAAGCATACCGACAATATTCGTGCCGTGGTTTGGCTCAATATGCACATCTCCTCGGTACTCTATTTCCTGCTCAAGTGACTGCTCAAGCGCGGCTATTTTTCCAAGCAGGCTGTATGCTGCTGATTGCGGTGTTGAACAGGCGACAGGAGGATTGAACTCTCCGTGCAGATAGTATCCTTTGGGCAGTTGTTCGATGTCCGGATAATCATGCCAGTGTGTTATTGACGCCCCTGATTGGGCCAGATGGTATGGGAAACAGGCTTCCGGCCTGAGGCGCATCAGGAGGCTTGCAGTCAGGGCATTACCCAGTGCATGAGCCAGAATAGTGAGTGTGTCGAAAGAGGGCTTGGCAACAGTGTCGGGCGAAAGCCCCGCCGGGGTTTTGAGGTAAGCGCGCCCCCTGCCTTGATGCTGGATCAGTCCAATTTCAACAAGATCTCTTTTCGGATCAAGATGATTTTTTTTGCATCCAGACCTGGTGGTAATGACGCGGATCTGTGGTACAGGAACGAAAAAGGTACTCTCTTTTATGCGGACAGGGAGCAGATCCTTGCCTTCGGACGCAAACGCAGGTTGCACGGCAACGGGTAACTGGCGGGCAAAGAACCCATAGCTCATGCCGCTGCGCTGATCGAGATAGCAGGCAACAATTCGTTTGTAAAATGCACTGCGGTATTCGAGTCCCGAGGTTGAGGTATGCGTCAGAAGGGAGGCGTTGTTGCGCCACAGAGCGCTGCATTGTAAAAAATCCTCAGCAACGGCTTCAAACTCCGAGGTTCCGGTTTTCAGCTCTCCGTGTTCTATGTCAAGCTCTTCAGCTCTTGGCGGGACAACTTGCGCTGTGAGTTTTGGCACCAGTGTGTCACGGACATCCTCCCGAGAAGGATACGAAGTATTAAACCTGACAACTCCGCCGTTCATGGTGCAGATGGTCCAAGAACGATCGGTCACAAAAATGAGAATATGAACCATATCGCGGGCCAGTCTGCCAACAATGGCGTCAAGGCGTTCTTGAGGGAGAGATTCGGCGGAAAGTGGTGCAGCTTCGTCGTAAATGCCGACAATGATATTGTTGTAGAGGGTCGTCACACGGTTGATAGCCAGCAGGTTGTCAGGAAAATAACCCGGTGCAAGGATAACCGTCCCGGGAACAAACCGTCCGTCATCTCCTGATGCATGCTCTTCTGAAAGAACCGTTATGCCGAGCGACTGCATGACAGTGACAAGAGCATGGCAAAACTGCTCAAGGCGAACCGAAAGAAGAGGGGCCGGATAGATAACCGGTTTAATGTGGAGGCACATCTCATCGATGGTCAGCGGCGTACCCAAAGGAATACCGAGCAGGTCGTGGAGTGAGCCGGAACTGATACTGTTGCTCATGAAGATGTTCTGGCTGATTTATTCGGAAAGAATAGTTGTTCGGTTACTGGCCAAAATTATGCTCTCGCCCCCAGAGCAGCTTTGTTCGCAGGATTTCACTGTAATTTCTACTTTCATTGGCGACAAGATTGATAAGTACGGATGACTTTCTCACCGTGATGCTCTCCTGCGGATTGAGCATTTTTTTAAGATTGCCGTCACAGTTCATGGGAAAAAATCCGTCCGGAGCATCAACCGAAACCTCGATTATCTTCTCGTCACTGATAACGATAGGCCTGACGGTCAGCATGTGCGGACATATAGGTGTGATCACGAAAACGCTTGATTTCGGGGCGATGATCGGTCCACCTGCAGACATGGAGTATGCGGTTGAGCCGGTTGATGTTGCAATAATGATGCCGTCAGCCCGGTACGAACTGAGCAGCTCTCCGTCCAGCTTGATGATAAAAGTCGGAATACGAGGATAGGCCCCTTTTTCGATGACCACGTCATTAAGCGCTCTGAATTGATGAACCTCATTGTCGATACATACAGCAGCTTCAAGTTGCGAACGGGTATGAATGGTGTTGGTTCCGTTCACGACCTGTTCGATAGCCGTGAACATTTCAGCCTGCGTAAACTCGGTCAGAAAACCAAGGAAACCAACATTGACACCGATAACCGGCTTGGTAACGGCGTAATGCGATGTAAAGAGCAGCGTTCCATCGCCGCCAAGTGAAATAAATGCGTCACACTGCTTGCTGAGCTCCTCAATGGGTGCTGACGATTCCATAAGCAGCTTTTCTGCGGAGAGCGCTTCAAAAACATAGTCTATCTTCCGCTCGTCAAGCCATGCGGCAAGCTGGCGGGCAAGAACAAGCGCATTTTCCCGTAAAACATTGACAACAATCGCAAATTTCATGACCGGTTCATCTCTTTAAGGGTTTGATAGAGTCGATTGGCCTCACTGAAACGCGATTCAAGCGGTTGAAGATTACGTTGCTTCACCTCCCGGGAGAGCAGGGCAAGTTCTGCGGAAAAATGTTCAAGTTCCTCTGCAATGTTATCGCTGTTTGTGGCGATGATATCCCGCCAGATTTCCCAGGAACTGCCTGCAAGCCTTGTAAGTGTTGCGAACCCAGGGCCCGATTTACTGATCGACTCTTCGCAGTAGCCCATCAGCAGCGTTGAAAGCAGTTGAGGAAGATGGCTTATTCTGGCGATAACACGGTCATGCTCCTCCGGTGTCATGGTGAGTGTTGTGCACTCTGCCGATTCGAGCAATTTTATAAGAAAGCTCCCTTTTTTGCTTTCAAGCAGCCCGTTGTCGTCACAGAGGATAACTCGCCGGTCACGCAGCAGCTCTTCATTGCTTTCACGATAACCGTTTTGCTCCTTGCCAGCCATGGGGTGCATCCCTATAAAAGGAAGGTCAAGTTCACGGGCTTTTCGGGCAATGAGCGATTTGGTGCTTGATACATCGCTTACCAGCGTAGAGGGAGGCGCAAGTTGCTTTATCTCATCAAGGAGCGCGATATTGACCTCAACCGGGGCGGACAGGATAATCAGATCTGCGCTGTAAAGAGTTCTTTTATCTTCAAGGAAACGGTCAAGTCCAAGTCCTTCGACGCACTGCCGGTCACTCTCGCTAAAGTTCGGATCAAATCCTTGAAAGAGGATTGAGCTTTCTCTGGCAAGCGGTGAGCGTTTCATGGCCCGCAAAAGGGACATGCCGATCAACCCGAGGCCGATAAATGAGATGCTGCTGATAGGTGAATCGACCGTCATGCCGTTCAGTTTTGTTTGTTTGCCCGGCTTCCGGGGGCATCGATTGGCAACCCCTCCTTGCAGAGCGGGCACTCTTCCGGAGTATAGCTGATCACCTCCATCGAAAGCACCGAAAAATGGTTGTCGGCAAGCTTTACGCGTCCATTGCTGCGGTCTACCACCGAGCCAACCCCGACCAGCGATGCTCCAGAACTCTTGATAAGTGCAATTACCTCGGCAACCGAGCCGCCAGTGGTTATCACATCCTCAATCACAAGAACTCGCTCATCGGGTTCGAGGCTGAAGCCCCTGCGGATGGTCATCACTCCATCTTTCCGTTCAGCAAAAATGGTTTTTACTCCGAGCTGTCGGCCCACCTCAGTTCCAACCACGATTCCGCCGATAGCCGGAGAGATGACAGTCTCTACGCCGCGTCCGGCGAAATGCTCAGCAATCCTTTTGCAGACCCCAGTCAGATGTTCAGGATGTTGCAGCACCTTGGCGCACTGAAAATAGGTGTTGCTGTGCCTGCCGGAAGTCAGTCTGAAATGACCATCAAGCAGGGCGCCGGTTGATTTAAAAACATCAAGCATTGCTGAAGTACTCATAAAAAAGTGTTGCAGGTGAATGTGTGATCTCAATGATGGTAAAGATAAAGAAGCCGCTCCCAAAAGCTAAAGGAAAAACTATTCGTGACCAGTGAACTAAACCGGATACGTCATTTTACGCTACAAGTCTCGATACACATCGCGACGATGACGGATATACTGGATGACAATCTGCTTTTTGTCTGTTTCGACTTGATAGACAATGCGATAATCACCCACCCGAATCCGATAAAACAGCTCTCCTCCAGCAAGTTTTAGAGATTGCGGAGGAAATGGATCGAATGTCAGCCCCTCTATGCGCTGAAAAAGACGATCAACCATCGCCGCTGGTATTTTTCGTAAATCTTTTTCAACAGATGGCTTGAGGATGATGCTATACACGCTCATGGAATTGTAATCTCCGTTTCATCTCTTCAAGCGTCACAGGGGTTTCATCCCGACGAGAAGCAAGTATCGTCAGATCATGTAAATCCTCTAATAATTGCTGGTATTGTTTCAAGGATAACAGTACCCCTGTCTTTTTTCCTTGAGTATTAATAACATATTTCCCTTGCGGGATAGTTGATTCCATAGAGATACTCCCTTTTTATTGTATCCGTAGTGAGTGTTTAATTATCAATAACATACGGAAGTCATGTCTGCCAATTTAGTAATAGTAACGCTTTTCTCTACCGGCTCCTGTCACAATGTTCAAGATATTCGCTGAGCAGCACACATGCCGCCGCGCTGTCGAGCCGCCCTTTCTGCTGGCGCTCTTTTCTTGACCTTCCTGAAGCAATCAGAATCTGTCGCGCACTCATCGAAGAGTGGTGCTCATCAACAGTCTCTATCGCCAGTTGGGGAAACTCTGCACGAAGCTCCTCAATAAATCGGTCAACCACTCCTGTCATGGCATTGCTCTCATCACCGTCACTGAGCGGATATCCAACAATAACCAACGCTATATCATCCTGCTTCACCATTGTCGCAAGGGCACCGAAAAGCCCGGCACGGTCAAAGGTACCAACAGGCTGGGCAAAAAGCCAGAGGGGATCGCTTTTAGCCACGCCAATGCGTTTGGTGCCATAATCAATGGCAACCACCCTTTTTTTTGGAGTCAGACTCATGGTTGCACCTTTCCGTCAATTCTGAAGTTGCGAAATATCTTTGTACGAAGCGTTTTCAGCTCCAACAAAATATAGCAACTTTATCAAGGGAACAGTGCTTTTTGATTGCCAATGTCGTTTCATCTTCGACAAAGAAAACCGCGTCATGCTTGAAGGCTCAAATAATGG
>Ga0118677_10011604_pt1 | contig 12347 bp, 6 predicted proteins | sample AliMusrvi5mmetaG_FD_86154 | JGI IMG/M metagenome (GOLD analysis project Ga0118677, IMG submission 86154)
CGCCGCAACCAACAATCAGTCCCTCAACATCATGACCCTCAATCCCTAGGAAGCGCCGCTGTCCCCGTCACTGGTGATCGAGCGGGAATCCGACTCCGAGCTGGTTAGAAAGGCGCACATCGCCCACGAGGCATCGGTGAAATCCATCGGCTTGTTGTATTGGTTGGGTGGAGTCGTGATTTTCATCGGCGGCCTGGTGAACTTGTTCGACGGGCACGCCAAGCCGGTGGATATGGCCATCGGGGCCGCGTTGTTGCTGTTAGCCGTGGTGCAGATCTGGGTGGGCACCGGGCTGCGCAAACTCAATAAAACCGCCAGAATCGTGACCGGCGTGTTTTCGGGGATCGGACTGCTTGGCTTTCCCTTGGGCACGGTGATCAACGGTTACATCCTCTATTTGCTATTCGGCAAGAAGGGGGTCGTTGTTTTCTCCGATCCTTACAAGGAGGTCATCGCGGCAACTCCCCTTATCAAATACAAGACATCCGTCGTGGTGTGGATCCTCCTCGGTTTGGTTGCGCTTTTCATCCTGTTGATAGCGGTCGGAGCGTTCGTGGCATCCATGAAGGCTAAATGAGGTTAGGTTAGCAACGGTCAATGCCAATTCCGCTATGAACGAAAAATCCGAACTGCTGGGTCCGTTGGCCTACTGGCTTTCGTTAGGGAAACTGGATGCGCGGGTGGTGCTGCCGGCGCTCCGGGATTTGACGGCGGACCGCCCGAAACCGTTGCCGGAACTGTTGGAGGCGTTGGAGGGGGCGACGGATGATTCGCTGGTGGCCTTGGCGGGATACCTGCGCCTGGCACTGCGCAAGGAGGCGCGGCGCGTCTATCAGGCAAGACGCCAGAACCTGCCGCTCGGCGAACGGGAAATGTTCGGCGGCCTGCCGGTGGATACAGTGGACGAATGGTCCGCGGGAACCGATCCGTCGGCGACGGTGACAAGCGCGGTCCTGATGACCCGCGACCTGGCATATCTCGCGCCTTGGCAGGAGCAAGTGCCGGTGCTTTTCCACCACGTCCAACAGGAATCGGCGCGGGCCATGATTGGCGCGGGCACGGCGGTCATGGCGCTCGCCGGACGACTGCCCGCCGCGTGGCTGGAACGCGTGGCGGAGGCCTGGGCGGACGATGCGCCCGGCCGGGCACCGGTGATGGAGTTGTTAGACGAGCGGCGGAAGGATCTCCGGAACCGGTGGCTGGCCCAGGCGGGCCGGGTGATCCACGATCTGTCGCCGGCGGACGATCCGGATGCCGCGGACGGAACATTGGCGGCCCGCTTTGCGGCAGCCGGCAACCGCGGGGCAAAGGCCCGGTTGTTGGATCTGGCCTGCTGTTGGATGACTCCCGATACGGTTCCCGCACTCCTCGAAATGACCGGCGATCCGTGGGCGCAGGACCGCGTGATCTGGAATCTCACGCTCCGCTTCGGCCTGCCCTCGTGGGAAAACTGGGAGAGTTGGCAGCGCTGGCTGGGCGAGCAGCACGCGGCAAGGCAAGCGGTTCTATCAGGATTCGCCACGCTCATTGACCGGCATGCCGCGGGGTTGTTGTTAGCGCTTTACCTGCAACTGCCGGACCCCGACCCGGCGGTGCTCGACACCTTGGTTGGAAACCTGGCCGCCGCCGAACCACCAGTGGATCCCGCCGGTTTGTTAGGCCGGTGGCCGGCGCCACCGCACGAACGCGCGGTCCTGGGTGATGCGGGCGGCTTGGCACCGCTACCGGCCGGATCGCTCGAACCTGTGCTCCAGGGATGGGTGTCCGCCGGTCGCGTTCCGCTTCGTCCGCCGCCTTTGCCGGCAGTAACACCGCCGCCGTTGCCGCCGGCGGAGTCACGACCGGTGGCCGCGCCGGTTCAACGCGCGGTTGCCACCATGGCTCCGCCGCCGCCCAAGCCCACCGCGTGGGAAGTCCACATCCAGCCGTTTCTAGTCGAAAACTGGTATATCGTGGCGGGTATCGCGATGGTGATTATCGGATGTTCGCTGTTAGCATATTATACTTGGGACAAACATTGGCTGGTGCGTTACACCCTGATGCCGCTGCTCCTCGGCGGCGCCACCTGGGCGCTCGCCGCGGTGGCCGATTGGATCGAACGGAGAAGCACCGAATTTACCGGCACCGCAGCGATTTTGCGCACCGCGGCCATCGGCTTGCTGCCGGTCAATTTCATGGCCATGGCATTGCTTTCCGGCGATGACCGGGTAACCCACAAGGTTCCGGCACTGCTGGCCATGGCGGCGATCTATCTGATCGTCTTCGGCCGGGGCCTGCGCAAATGGTGCGCGGCGGTCGATCCGGCGCTGGGAAATATGCTAGGTGGTGCCCTGCTGTGGCTCAATGCGCTGGTGGCGGTCGGCCCTCTGGCCCGGACTGCGGGCCACCTCGACGGACAGTCGCTTTGGTTGTGCATGGGTGCCGGATTCTACACCGGCTTCGCCGCCACCGCCGCCACCCTGGTCCATTTCACTAACAGGATACTCACCCGGCAGATGGCCGATGACAAACGCGTGCCATGGTTCGTGGCGGGCGCACTGGCCATCACCTTCGCCGAAGTCTTCATCTGGGTGCATGGCTTCATGCGGCACTTGCCGCAGGCCACGACCTACGCGCTGATGGTGGTTCTAACAGGCTGGCTGGTCCTGCATGCGGAGCGGCGGGCGCTACAGCTCAAGGAGAACCCGCAACTGCATGGCGGCGAATCGTTCCTCGGGTTCGGCTTGATCCTGCTCGGCCTGCTCATGGGGTTCGGCGATCCGCTCACGCGCATCGCGGTGTTTCTAACAGCAGGCGCGGTGTGGATGTTCCAGGGGTTGCGGCGGAGGCATCCGCTGCACGATTGGATCGCCCTCACGCTGATGGGGCTGGGCATCGCGGCGGTGGGACTCCACCCACGATATCCCGGGCCATGGCTGCCGCTGTTGGGGCTGGCGCTGGCGGGAAGTTATGGCATCGGCGGATGGTTGTGCCGGAAGCACGCGCCACGCTTGGAGAGGATGGCGGATGGACTGGAGGATCCTGCCGAAGGTTCCATGCAGCCCTTGGCCGATGCTTGTTGGGGGATGCAAATGGTGGTGCTGGTGATTACGGCATTGTTGGCACCGTTGGTTCAATGGCATTTCGGCTGCGAGCCGATAGGTACGGCGGCGTGCCTGTTGCTGGTGGCGGCGGTTTTTGTCTGGCGCGCCTTGCGGGCCCAACAGGTCGATGGGATGCACGTGGCCATGGCCATTCTGGCGCTGGCGCTGCCTTATGTGGGAATGATGGATATCGCGGGCCGCAGCGCCCACCACAACACGATGGGGTTCGGCCTGGCAATCCTCTCATGGCTTTGGCTCGGCGCAAACCGGATCACCCGCAATCCGCTGTTACGGCAGGCCCGCTCGTCGGTGGTGTTGTTATATGGAATCCTGGCACTGGCTGCCATGACGCTGCGCGTTTTGTTAGGCGATGCGGCGGTGGGTTCGCCGTGGTATCGCACCTGCATGGACTTCAGCGGGCCGATTCTGATGGCGCTCGCGCTGATCCCGACCACCTATCATTCGCGGTCGCTGGTGCCTGCCGGCATCGCGGTGGTCATCATGGCGGTTCTGTTTCCCGAACTCAAATCCCAACTGGAGGCCAACGTTTCATGGATTTCCTGGGGCAGCGGATTGGAAAGTGCCATTTGGGGGTTGTCACTGATCGGGTTGTGTTTTCTCCTGCGTCCGTGGGGGTTTCTGAGGGACCTGCCGGACGGCGACCTATTCGGTGGCAGGCAACCGTTTCCATGCCGGCGCCATGACCACACGTTGTTCTGCTGGCCCGTTATGTTCGGTGCGGTCTATCTGATCGCCAAGGTCGATTCCTGGAATGCCATCCATAACCTTGTGGACGGCCAACTCCCGGTCAAAACCGCGCTGGCGCTGGCAACCACCGGCGTGGCTTGGACATTCGCCGCCATCTATCACCGCCACCACCGCAACGCCGTGATCGGCGTGCATCTCGGCTGGCTCTGCTTGCTCGCCGCCCTGGCATGCGGGTCGTGGCACTACCGTCCCGATCCCCACTGGACATGGGTGGCTCTGGCCATGGGCCTGCTGCTACAGGGACTCTATTGGCTGTACCGCTATCGGTTGGAATCCGCCAAACCCTGGGTGAGCGCGCTGCTGACCGAACCGACCCGCGAGGTGCTGCTGGTCGGCAGCGCGGCACTGGCCGTGCTGCGCATCGGCCTGCTGCTGGATGGCGCGGCACTCGATGGGTTGCTTGATGGTTTTTTGTTAGCACAACTTCTCTGGCATGGTCTGCGCTCCCGCCAGTGCTTGTGGGGAGTGTTGGTGTTTTGCCAGATATGGGTGGGCTTGCTGGCATGCGCCGCAGGCGGCGGAGGTCCGCTGTGGCTCAGGGTTTCCGTGGCGAACAGCCTGACCCCGACCCTGGGTTTCCTGCTGGCAATCCAGGGGCTGGTGCTGGCGCTGGAATGGCTGCCATGGCAAACCACGGCGGCAATTTCTGATAAGTCCGGTGCCGTCCCGGCCTGCGGGATGCAGGGGAAAGGATTCGGGTATGTTGCGCCCGTAATGGCACCGGGGTTTGTGCTGGCCACCGCGATGGCGGTATTGCTAGGGCTGGCCGGCCTGGTGGATGGGGGGCTTGAGCTGAGGTTTTCCGGCGGGCAGCAGCTCCTGCTGTTAGGCACGCTGTTGCTGACGGCGCGGGCCCAGGCGTGCAACTTCATCCTGCTGCAGGCGTTCCTGTTAGCATATCTGGCGATTCATCGCGGATCATTGGCCGCGGCGGGGATTCCCGACGCCCGGCTTGTGCTATTGGCATCACCGTGGCGGCTGGCCTTGTTAGGACTGGGAATCACCGTCCTGACCCAGGCAGGCAGGTGTTTGTTCCGGCGCAAACCGGGCTGGTTGGCTGGCCCGTTCGCGCTGCCCGCATTCACCGCGCCATCGTGCGACTGGTTATTTCTGCCGGCGGTGGTTTTCGCCGGCGCGGCCGCGTTCTATCAAACGGCCGACCCGCTGTTGCGGGAATGCGGCGTCCAGCTCTGGGCACCCTACTTGGGCGCGGTGACCTTCGCGCTGGTCGCCAGGTTCCGGAAAACCGCGGGATTTTTCGCCGGAGCCGGGTTTTTGTTAGTGCTGGGCAACATCCACCTGGCGCGTGTTTTTGGCGGCGGGTGGGCGCGTGGCCACGGGCTGGCGGAACCGCACCTCGCATGCCTCGGCCTGGGTATCAGCCTGCTGCAGGCATCCGTGCTGCGGCGGGTGATCCGCTCCGCGGCTGCCGTGGCCGTCATCAACCGGACCTGCCTCGGCCTGGCCGGGATGATCCTCACATTGCTCTCAGCCAACTATTGCAGCGCGCCGGAATTGGCGGGGATTTCGGCCACGCGCTTTGTGGTTTCCGGTGCGCTGGCCTGGCTGGCGAGTTGGTATTTCCGGCGGGCGGCGCGCCATCCGGGACCCGGTGAGGAAGCGCATACGGATTTGTGCGAGTCGCTCTATCACTTCGGACTGGTGCTGATGTTCTGGTGTGCCGCGATGCTGGTGCCCTGCTTCCGGCAACCGCTGCTGGCGCTGGTCGCATTGGGCCTGCCGGTGCTGTGGTTCTATGGCCGGGCAGAATTCGGCACGAGCCGCGGACGGGTCGAGGCCCGGCGCTACCGCAACTCTGCCGCGGTGCTCGGGTTCTTCGTGCTGGGTTTGTATGTGTTCAAGGCGGTTTTCCAGATGGTGCTGTTTCCCGGCACGCCCATCGGCACCACCTACTATCATATCAATGCCCCGCTGATATTCCTGTTAGGTTTGGTGCTGTTGCGCTTGCATGGTCTCGGCGGCACCGGGTGGCTGGCGTTCTATGGCGGCCTGGCGCTGATGTGCGGCAGTTATTTCATGCTCACCGCGTTGCCGGATCTGACGCCGTTCGAGCGGCCGATGGCCGGGGCCTGGTGTGCTCTTGGGCTGGGACATTTCTGGATTGTCCTCAGTCACGCTCGCTCGCCGCTGCGGACTGTCATCCAGCGCCTGGCCGGGCTGGACGACGGGTCGTGGGATGCCCAGCGCCGGGCCTGGGGCCGATGTCTGTTAGCCGCCACCCAGGGCGCGACCGCATGGGGGCTGGTGAACTATCAGGACAACTCACTGATGGTGGCACCGCTGCTGGCAGGTGCCGCCACGATTCCCATCCATCTGGGAATCATCCGCCGATCCCATATCTATCAGCTATTCGCCGGGCTGGAATTGGTGGCCGCCTTGCACATGGATTTCCTCATTCCGAGTTATCTGCCTGCGAGGGATATCATCTGGGTGCTGCTGGCACTCTGGCTGGTGTTGCTGGCGGCATATCAATGGGGTAGGGGAATGGCGCGGGCGGAATCGGTCGCTGGTCTTGCGGCGGTGTTGGGCGGACTGGTGATGGCGCATGTTCTCTATCAGCGTCCGTGGTCGCCGGTCGGCCTGTGGGCGATGGGAATCGGCACCCTGTTGGCTGCATGGACCCCGATGGTCGCGCGGACAACCCGAGAATCCACCGCTCCGGGTGAGGTGCCATGGGGGAAAGCCATCGCCGGCATGTTGCTTGGCGTGCCGGTGTGGCTGGTCTATTTCAGCCAGGCTCCATTCGCAGTTATGGGTCCGCTCGCGGCCGTCGAGGCGTGTCCTGTCCTGGCCAGCACGCTGGCAGTCATGCTCATCGGTTTGGCCGGTCGTGGGATGCAACGCGCGCAGCCCCCTTACGATACCACGGTTGTTAGATCGCAGCGGCGCTTGTTCTGGCTGACGTTGGAATGGCTGGAAACATCGGGCCTGCGGATTCACCAAGCCACGGTGTGGATCGCCACGCTGGCGGTGGGCGCGGTGGCGGCGACGCACTATCAATCGGCATTCGCACCGCGCGAAATCATTTTGCTGGCTGCATTGGAGGCTGCGCTGGCGGTGGCATGGTATTTCCAAGGCAGGGACCGTCAGTCGATGGCGGCCCATTGGCTGATGCAATTATGCGCGGCAGCCTGTTTCGCATCGATTCGCCGCCAGCTCATGCTGACGACAGACTGGTGGAATTACGAATATGATATTTGGGCCAGTCTCGCCGTTTCATTCGGTATTGGCGGGGTGCAGCAAATCCTCGACGAGCAAGGGCGCTCGTTGCGGGTGCCGCTGCTGACGACCCTGGTTGTGCTGCCGGTGATCGCACTGATATGGGTGGTGGTACATGGCCTTGGCGTTGACCTGGCGCTGATCGTGATGGGCCTGCACAGCGTGCTGTTCGTATATCTTGGGCGCGACCGGCGCGATTCCCCCTATCATATTCTGGCGATGGCCGGCTTTATCGGCTTCATTTTGCTCAGCTTCTATTCCAAGCTACATCTGCGGGCGCTCCATGCCTATATCATTCCCGCCGGACTCGGAGTGCTGGTGCTGCAAGAACTTTTCAAAAAACGGATTCCGCCGGATGCCGCCAACGGGATTCGCCTGGTTGTACTGATGGCCATGCTCGGCAGTTCGGGATATTATGCCCTGGCCGATCCCAGCCATGCCATCACGTTCAACCTGACCATGATCCTTCTCTGCCTGGCTGCGATGGCTCTGGGCAGCGTGCTGCGAATCCGGCTTTATCTGGCACTCGGATTCGCTGGCTTGCTGACAGTCCTGGTGTCGCTGCTCTACAAGGTCCTGGCCCTCATGGATCGCAGCGCCAGAATGACCATCGTCGGCGGGTTGGTCCTGTTCATCGGCGTGCTGCTGGTGGTCGGCGCAATCTATTACAAAACCCACAAGGCACAACTCGATTCGCTGTTAGACCGCTGGCGGTCGAAACTGGCAAGCTGGCAGTGACGGCGTCCTGTTTCAAGGATTTGCCGACCCTCACCGGGAGACCGGTACACCCCCACGGGACCCGCGTTGCGCGGCAAGATCGCCCTTTTCGGGCTGTGAATGATCGGGTGGCCACCCATGATCCGAAGCTCTGCAAGCCGGACCCGCACAGTTTGAGTCTCCATCTGTCTGCAAGTCTCCATCTGTCTGCATAAACCTGTCTGCATAAACCTGTCTGCTAATTGGACAGTATTGGGCGGGACGCGCTGTTTTCCCTCACAGCCGGAATGGCTGTTTTTCCCACTTTTTTCCTCACCACTGGAATTCCACCGCTATCAGTAGTAGTGTCTCCCATGTCCCGCAAGCCGCTTAGTGAATCGGAGTTCGTCCTGCTGATCACGCGCCATCAGGCGGCGATCTATGCCTATATCCTGACGATTTACCCCGACCGCGTCGCGGCCCAGGACATCCTGCAGGAAACCAATCTCGTGGTCTGCCGGAAACTCGCCGACTTCGAACCGGGCACCGATTTCCGGGCCTGGTCGTTCCGGGTCGCCTACTGGCAAACCATGGCCTACCTCAAACGCATCCAGCGGGCCGGCTTGGTCGCCCTGGATCCCGAGGTGCTTGAACTCGTCGCCCACGAGGCCGAGGAACAACTCGCCGATTTCGAGGATCGCCACCACGCCCTCAAGTCGTGCCTGCAAAAACTTCCCGTCGGCGATGCTTCCATTCTGGTGGCACATTACCAGCGCGGCGAAAGCCTGGCGGAAATCTCCGGTCGCCTCGGTCGCTCCCGCGATGCCCTCAAACAAGTCCTGCTCCGCATCCGGCGCACGCTGCGCACCTGCATCGAACGCCAACTCGCCTCCCAACCCGGTGCCTGATCCCGCGATGAATTCCACCCGCGATTGCCAACCGTGCCGCGACCCGCTCGACGCGCTTCTTGATGCCGTGGTCAGCGGCGATATTTCCACCCGTGACCTCACCCTGCTCAACGACACCCTGCGTTCCGACCCCGAAGCGCGGCGGACCTACATCCGCACCATGGCCCTCGAAGCCATGATCGCCCGGGAATTCGCCCCCCCGGAGGCACTCACCAAACCCTCACCAGCCCGCCTCAAGCACTGGTTTTGGCCCGCCGCCATCGCCGCGACTATTCTGTTAGCCACGACCCTCGCCTGGCACTTCCTGCCGGATCCGGCCGCTTCCTCAAGCACCGCCGTCAATCCGCTCGATGCCGATGAGCCGTTCACCCATGCCGTCATCACCTCGCTCGACGATGCTACCGGCCATTTCGGCAAAACCCCCCTCACCCAGGGCATGCGGCTCGCGGAAGGCCCGCTCCAACTGGATAGCGGACTGCTGGAAATCACCTTCGACAGCGGTGCCGAAGTAACCCTCGAAGGCCCGGCACGCCTGCAACTCGAATCGGATCACAAAACCCGCCTCGACGCCGGTCGCGCCTCCGCCATCGTCCCCGAACAAGCGCGCGGGTTCGTCATCCACACCCCGTCATCGTATATCCGCGACCTCGGCACCGCCTTCGCCGTGGAAGTGCGCGATGCCCGCGAAACCGACCTCCATGTGCTCGAAGGCGAAGTCGAAGTCTCCGCCACCGGCCACGGCACCGCCCAACCGCTCAAAATCCTCCGCCAAAGCGAAGCCGTCCGCCTTGCCGATGGTAACATGCAGCCCATCCGTTTCCGCTCGGACCACCCGGGCGAAAAACGCCGCAAACACGCGGCGAAAATCCCGTCCTCGATCCATTGGTCGTTCGATTCATGGGACCGTGCCACCACCACCGATCCCACCCGCGGCAATCCCCTCAATCTCCTCCGGAAATCCGGTTCGGCCACCCCAAAAATCATTGACGGTCCCTTCGGAACCGCCCTCCACTTTGATGGCCACGGCACCTACGCCCACGCCGACGCCTCCGGTATCGGCGATTCCCAGGCGCGCACCGTCGCCTACTGGCTGCGCCTCCAACCCGAAGCCGCCACCCCCGGATCTAACGGAATCATCGCCTGGAGCGTCAAACGTTCCCCCGCAAACTGGCAAATCGCCTGGAACACCGACCAAAGCCAGGGAACTCTCGGTGCCCCGCGCATCGAATTCGGCGACGGCTTCGTCATTGGCTCGACCGATCTCCGGGACGGTCGCTGGCATCATCTTGCTGTGGTCTGCTTGGGCGGCACCAAACGCAACGTCGCCAGCCATGTGCGGATCTACACCGACGGCCACCTCGAATCCCTGACAGGCAGATGCCTGCGCCGCAGCGACAACGATCCCACCCCGGTTATGGCTCACACGCTCGTTATCGGCTGTTACCACGGCCGCCAAGCCGGATCCTTCGAGGGCGATCTCGACGAAGTCCACGTCTTCGAGGGCGCGCTCCTCCCCGGCCAGATCGCCCGCCTCATGAAACGCAACACCGTCCGCGTGCCAAAACCGTGAGCGGCTCAAGGAGCGTGGGCGTCCCGCCCACCAAGGCCATGGGGAGTGAAAGAAATGAGCGAAAACGCGGTGCTTTCGCACGCCATGGCCGATGCGGGCGGGACGCCCGCACTCCTTGAGGCGTCCCGCCCGCCAAGGGCTGCGGCATGACCGGTTTCAATCGCCGGGCGGAACCGGCACGGACAGATTGCGGCAGATGGAGCGCGCCAGATGTTTCTTGATTTCGTTGTGTCGTGGAACAGCTTCCTTACGCCCCGTTTGTGGGTTGCTCCAAACGGAATGACTGCCACCTTCGCGAACCGGCACACAGCCATGTTCCTGAAGATGACCGAGCAATACCCGCCGTTTCATGCCAGCACAAGTTCTGCCATTTCCGCCGTGGGATCAAGCCGGAAAGCCTCTTCGCGCTCGGTGTCCAGCATGAGCTGAATGGCTTCCTTGAGGTTGCCCAGACATTCCTCTTTGGTCTCGCCCTGACCATTCGCACCGGGGACTTCCAGACACGTCGCCCAAAATCCGCCCTCATCCGGTTCGCCCCGGTGAACAATCGCTGTGAAATGATTCATATACCGATGTTAAATATGCAAAACCGGCATTGTGTCAATCTTTTTCGCACCTATGATTGCGGCCAACACCCCTTTGTTCCATGCTCCCGCCGTATCATTCCCGTTTGTCGCACCGCGTGCCCTATCGACGCGTGAGCCAATCCATCGTCCGCTTGGGCATCCTCGCCTTGCTGGCCGGCGCGGTTCCATCCGCCCGTGCCGGTCTCAAACCGCAAGCCTTGCGCGATGCCGCCGATTATTCCGCGAGCCGCCGCGGTTGTTCGCTGCTGGTCTTGCAGCACGGCGGGATTTTGTTAGAAGAATACCCCAACGGCGGCGGTGCCCGGGTGGCGCATCAGATTTACAGCGGAACCAAAACGTTTTTCACGATGGCGACGCTGGTGGCGGAGCAGGAAGGACTGTTGCATTTGGATGAACCGGTATCCCACACCATCACCGAATGGCGCGACGACCCGCAACGCAACAAAATCACCCTTCGCGAATTGATGAACTTCAGCGACGGACTTGATCCGGGATTCCACCTGCATTCCAACGAGCTGGCGGACCGCAACGCGTTCGCCTTGCGCGTGCCGGTGGTGGCCGCCAGAGGCACGGCTTTCATCTACGGCCCCAGCCACGGCCAAATGCTCTGCGAAGTGCTCCGACGCAAGCTCGCCAGCCGTGGCGAGACTCCCTACGGCTACCTGCAACACAAGGTGCTCACTCCCTTGGGCCTGGGGTCCGTCGTGCATCGTTCGGACGCTCAGGGCATGCCTTTGGTCGCCAGCGGCATGCATCTCACCGCCCGCCAATGGTCGGCCTTCGGACTCATGATCCTCGGCCATGGCACCCTCGGCAACAGGGTCATCGTCAGGGAACGGGAATTCGCGCAGTGCTTCGAGCCCTCCCGCATCAACCCGATGTTCGGCCTCGGCTTCTGGCTCAACACCTCCGCTAACAACAACGCCCAGGAAACCGATATCGAGAAGTTGTTAGAAAAGAGATGGCAGGAACAGGATTGGCACCATCGCTGTATCAGCACCAGCGCCCCGACCGACTTGGTGGCCGCCGTCGGCTCCGGCTACAACCGCCTGTTCGTCATCCCCTCGCTCGGTCTGGTCATCGTGCGCCAGGGCAGTGACGCCCATTTCTCCGATGCCGAATTCCTCCGCCGCATCCTGCAACGCTGAAGCATGGAGGAAGGATCGTTTTGGCGTCCCATGTCGAGGTCCAGACGGCGCCGGATCGAGGTGCCCTCCCCCATCGCGCGGCGGGACATCGCCCGCTCGCCGCGCCCAAACTATGCCCAAAGTTGGGGTAATTTACCTGAAATCGGCTATTGTGGCGGAAAATCTTCGACTCTAGGGTTGCCAAACCCGATTCAGCGACTAGCAATGCGCCCCCGCGCAAAACGGCGGCCCGCAACCAAGAAGCACCATGATAGTCAAGAAGGATCTCAGCAAATACCGCAACATCGGCATTTTCGCCCATGTGGATGCGGGCAAAACTACCACCACCGAGCGCATTCTCAAACTCA
>Ga0118677_10012619_pt1 | contig 12347 bp, 9 predicted proteins | sample AliMusrvi5mmetaG_FD_86154 | JGI IMG/M metagenome (GOLD analysis project Ga0118677, IMG submission 86154)
GTCTTAAACAGGACATTCAAAATATATATGTCAAAACTTTCGGAAATGAGTACAAAAAATAGCGATTTTAACTGTGTCATCATTAAACCAAAACTAGGAGAAAAAATAGAAAGTATTTCTTTTAAAAATATAGACAAGAATATTAAAGCTGGAATTACCGAAACAGAAGAAAATCTTGAAAAAATCAAAGAATTACTAAAATAAATAGTAAGATTACAAACTATTCTTCACAAAAAGTCTTACTATCCTTAATTCTTCGTAAGTAAAACTATCACTAAGTTTATTTTTAATTGGTGCGAGAATAAATTCTCTATTTTCACCATAGTTTTCTTTAAAACACATCCACGCTTTTTTAAACTTATTTTCTGTAAGTTCTTCTTTTAAGTGTTTAATATTTAAGTCGGGATATTTAATTAAAAGTTTTTCTATATGATCAAGAATAGTGCTCTGTTTAATACCTCTAATATTTATAATTTCTTTTAAACCCATCCCTTGTTCCAACATATTTTTTGTTTCTTCTGCAGGTGAAACTCTGTTTTTCCTGATTTTCTTTCCTTTCTTCAAACCTGGAGTTCCAGTCATTGGTGCAACTTTTTTCAAAAAAGTTTCCTGGTCTTCTTTTATTTCTTTATCAGTAAGCGAATTAAACCACGCTCTATCATCTTTTGATTGTTCCTTTAAATCATCATCAAATTCTATAACATCACCTCTCACCTGAAGCGCATTTTCATTCAAACCAATAAGTTTTAAACCTTCGAGAGTCCTTACGCGAGAAAGCGCCACATAACCCATCCCTCTTTCAAATGATTTTGAAAGATCAACTTCTACTGCATCCAAACTCATTCCTTGGCTTTTATGAACAGTAATAGCCCAGGCTAAACGTAGTGGAAATTGTTCTATCAAAGCTTTCTTTTTACCTTCTTCTTCAATCATCCATTCAGATTTTTTAACTTCAATTACTTTACCAGAAGTCAACATTACTTTTGGACCATAATAACTACAAGAAATAACTTTTCCAAGTGTTCCGTTAGCATAACCCTCTTCAAAATTATTTTTTACAAACATGACTTTCGCTCCAACTTTTAATCTAAGACATTCAGGTGCCATACAACCTTTTTTGAGAATTTCAACAATTGGACCACGACCGTGACTTTCCATATTAAAAGCATAAAGTTGTCCGGATAACTTATTGAGTTCTGCATCATTTATAAAATCAACATCAATATTATGAGTGTGAAGTTTTGTCGGCTCTATTCCCAGAGCAAGCATTTTATTATGCCTAGATTTTAAATTATTCATAGATTCTTCGCTCATACTATTTTTACGAATATCATTTAAAATTCTTATAATTTTATCGTCTTTCTGCCTATATTGTTCTTCCAAATAACAAATTTTTAAATTTAAAAGTTTCCAAGTCTCAGATTTAAAAGAAAAAAAACTTTCTTTCTCTCCCATTCTAGAAACTGGTGGAAGTTGAAAAAAATCTCCACAAAGAATTATTTGCATTCCACCAAAAGGTAAACTACTCCTCTTTAAATGTCTAGCTATCTTTTCAATCAAATCCAAACGAAAATGATGGAGCATTGAGATTTCATCTATTATTAAAACTTCTGTATCTTTAAACCTATCGTACAAATATTTTTTTGTTTCCATCTCTTCTAAGTCGTAAGCTGAAAGTTCATCACGAATTCCAAGACCACTCCAAGAATGAATTGTTGTTCCACCCATATGAGTTGCAGCAATACCTGTAGAAGCAGTTATACCTACAGGTACATTATTTTGTCTAAGAAATTTTATATACTCATTCAAAAGGTGCGTCTTACCAGAACCTGCAGGTCCGGTAATATAACAATTATATCCCATCTTCAAAATTTCTAATGCTTCTTTCTGAGTCATATTTATTCACATACCAAATTTATCATTATGTTTTTGCTTTACTATTAATTACAAATTTAAAAATTATCTTTAAATTAACTTAAACTTAATAGACATATATTTCAAAAATACTTGTTACGATGACAAAATTAATGTGTGGATATATTTTAGCATAAAAAAACCGCCGAGCCGAAGGGCTAGGCGGTTAATAATCAGTTATGGACAACAGAGGGAGTTAAACCATCCGGAGCAATAATACGAATAACTGCACTCAACGTATCTGGATTCCCTTCAATGTTGTGTGCAAGGTTGATGTCGTGTGTCTTAAAACTGTTTGCTTGTGTAGAAGTATTTTCTACGAGAACACAAGAACAGCTAGCGTGTTGAAGGTGCCTGACAAAATCAAACCCTCTTACACGACTAGAACCAGTATCACCACCGATAATGATAACATGCGGACTGATTCTTCCAATTTCCCGAATGGTACGATCTACATCCAAACCAACCGTTTTGTAGAAAAAATCGTACTGACTTGCAACTCCAGACAAGTCGACCATTTGCCTATTAATACCATTATTAGCATCAATAAACAAAATTTTCAACTTCTGCATAATCGTTCCTTTCAAACTATACACCAACAAAACATGGTGTTTTTCCTTATCTAAGGTAACACAAAAGAATATAAAGTCAAATTTTTTTTATAGATTTAATAATAATTTTTTAAGAGAGTCTTCAAGACTAAAAATATCTTTTTGTCTCCTACTTGCTGGATGTGGCAGATATATACATTCAACTTTATTCTCGACTAAAGCTTTTTCAGTAAATCTACCTAAAGCTACCAACTTATATTTTTTCTTTAAAAAAATATTCAATTTTTTAACAATTTCTTTATCAATTATTCCTAAATCTTGTTGTTCTTGATTTTCCCATAAATCAAAAAAACTAAACAAACCTTTTTGTGGTTCACCTATCATCTTGCGAAGAATTTTTCCAGATTTAGTTTTAGGATGAAATGGTTCTTCAAAACCTTTTGGATGACCGCCAATTAGTATTAGCATATTTAATCTTATCTATTTTTAGTTCTCCACTCTTCAATTTTTTTATGATGACCTGAAAGTAAAACTTTTGGAACTTTATATTTTTTACCTTTATATTCTAAAACTTCTGGACGAGTATAATGTGGATATTCCAAACCATTATCTCCAACTTTTCCATCTTTTTCCTTTTTTAACAATAAATCCCAATAAGATTCTTCCTTGAGAGATTCTAAGCGTATTACTCCAGGGACAAGTCTTGCAACTGCAGAAGATACAACCATCGCAGCTACATCACCATCAGTCAAAACATATGGTCCAATAGAAACTTCTTCAGCTTTCAAAGCATTTTTTACCCTCTCATCAATTCCTTCGTAACGTCCAGTTATAAAAACAATATTTTCATATTTTTTTGCCCAGTCATATGCCATTTTTTGATTAAAAATTTTTCCTTTTGCAGAAAATATGACGACTTTAGTTTTCTTACCTTTTTTACTTGTCCGATCAAGATTTTTATCTTGATTTAGAATCTTTTTCTCAATTATATTAAAAGTCTTTAAAATAGGTTCTGCCTGCAAAACCATTCCTGCACCACCACCATAAGGTTTATCATCAACTCTTAAATATGGTTTTTCATTTTTCTTTTGGGAACTTGTTGGATTAACAGAATCTCTCGGATTATAAAAATAAAAAAATATCTTTTTATCTTTTTGTGCTCTTGCCAAAATAGACTCATTTAAATATGAGACAAAACCTTCTGGAAATAATGTGATTATATGAAAATTCATTTTTATACAATATAACAAAACTTATTAATTAACAAATACAAAAAGGTCCGCGCTCGCGAACCTTTTTTATAAATTCATACACCAGGCAAATCAAAAGAGTCACAATTACCCGTTGAATCTTCATCTAATTCTGCTTCACCATTTGGCATAATGAAATCCTTTCAAAAGAACACTTGGTTTTTAGACATGATAGGCAACCCGCAAACTGGAATGGGTACCCCTTCTTTTTACCCTCCACCTTGTAGTAACACGAGCAGAAGTATGGCTTTGCTTTCCTTTGTCGCAAAGACGACTTCCAAGAAACGGCGTAAACCATTTCTGAGAACAACTCACACCCAGCAATTCATCAATGCAAATACATGAATGTGCCATAACAGTTAATCCCATTTCATTCAAAATACTAAAACTAATTAAAATAAAAGTCAAACAAAAACAGCACCCGTAAGGGCGCTGTTTTTAAATCTACTTTTATAACTTAAGATCTGCCATAGCCTCATCAACTGTCTTTGAAGAATTTGGTGTAGCTCCTGGGTAAACTCTTGGTTCCGCACCTTCTGGTTCATTAATCTTAAGATTTACTCTTGAGTTGTTTTTCATTCCAACAACTCTCAAAAGTGTTCTAATAGCTTTTGCTGTATTTCCTGATCTTCCGATAACTTTGCCCATATCGGCATTGTCTACAGTAAGAGTAAGTAATACACCCATTTCATCGACTGTTCTAACAATTTTTACCTTGTCTGGAACATCAACTAAAGCCTTAACGACGAATTCTAGAAATTTTGTATCGTTTTCCATTGTGTTTTTATTCTGATTATCTTGCAGTAATTTCGACCGGTAATTTATAAAATACTGCCTACATAAATATTATCACATAAAAAAATATCTGCAAATTAAAATAGCTTTTAGTTTATAGCTGTTAGCTATTAGTAAAAGAAAAAGGATTTTCGCGGAGCGAAAATCCTTTTTCTTTTTTGTATTTTCTAAAAACTAACAGCTAATAGCTAGATTACGCTGTTACTACTGGTGTTTCTGCTACTGGTTCTGGTGTTACAACTTCTGCTGAAGTTTCTACTATTGGAGCTGGCTTTGGAGCTTTTGCAGCTTCTTTTGCTGCCTCTTCTGCTTCCTTAGCTTTCTTAGCATTTATGATTTTATTCTTTGGTAAAACGTTTATTTTCTTTCCTGTAAGGACTTTTTGATCAATAAGAAAATTGTTTACAGTTTCTGAAAGTTTTGCACCTTTTGAAATCCAATATTTTACTTTTTCACCATCTATATGGTTTGTTCCCTTACCTTTTCTAGCATCATAAGAACCCAAAACTTCAACAGCCTTTCCAGACTTTACGCTGAATTTTGAATCAGTTAAAACAATACGAAATGATGGTTCGTGAACTCTTCCTACTCTTTGTAATCTTATTATTAACATTATGACAGTGATACTAACAAAAAGTTGTATAAAATGCAACCCTTTATTACCCACTATGTGCGAATCGACACTTTTATGCTAAGCTGACCCTATGAAAGGTATTAATAAAGGGAAAAACAACAGATTTTTTGAAAACAAGAAGTCTCAAAATAAAGGAAAGATTCTGAAAGGAACGATAAGAGCCGTAAGAGGAAATGTTGCTTTCTTTTACTCAGAAGAAGGAGTTCTTGAAGCAGAAATTTCGACAAGACTATTAAACACAGCGATGGCCGGTGATTCAGTTGAAATAAAAACCTTTGGAAAAGGTAAAACAGAAATACCAGAAGGCGAGGTTACAAAAATAATTAAAAGAGCAAGAAACTTTTTTGTAGGTACTATTGAAAAGACTGACAAAGATACTCTTATTGTTCCTGATGATAGAAAAATGAGAATTGTTGTAAAGATTCCGCAAGACAAATATGCAAATCTAAAAAATGGAGACAAAGTAAAGGTTCGTACCACAAAATGGAACTCATATCCCAACTATTCTGAAGGTGAAATTATTGTTGTTTTAGGAAAGAAAGGTGAAAACTCAACAGAAATGCATTCAATCGCTATTGATAAAGGTTTTGAAATAGATTTTCCAGAAAAAGTTACAGAAGAGGCAAACAAAATTTTTCAATCAAATAGAACAATTCCTCAAGAGGAATATTCCAAAAGAAAAGATTTTAGAAATACACCGACTTTCACCATAGATCCAAAAACAGCTAAAGATTTTGATGACGCAATATCTTTCAAAAAATTACCAAATGGAAATTTTGAAATTGGTGTGCACATTGCTGATGTATCACATTATGTCGTAGAAAAAAGTGAATTAGATAAAGAAGCCTACAAAAGAGGCTGTTCTGTATATCTTCCAGACAGAACCATCCCAATGCTTCCTTTTGAACTTTCAGATAACCTTTGTAGTTTAAATGAAGGCGAAGAAAAACTCGCATTTTCTGCAATGTTTGAAATGGATAGTAAAGCAAAAGTTCATTCAAAATGGTTTGGTAAATCAATAATCAAATCTGCAAAAAGATTCTCATATGAAAGTGCTCAAGAATTGATAAATGCAAAAAAAGGACAATATTTTGAAGAACTTGATACGTTAAATAAAATTTCAAAAATTCTTAAAAAGGAAAAATGGCAAAAAGGGGCAATAGATTTTGAACAAGAAGAAGTTGCATTTGAACTAGACGAATCTGGTAAACCAATAAGAATCTATAAAAAAGAAAGATTAAATACTCACAAGCTCGTTGAAGAATTCATGCTTCTTGCAAATAAAGAAGTTGCAGAATTCGTATATAAACACGAAAAAAAGACTGGTAAATTATTTCCTCTTCCATATAGAATTCACGATCTTCCAAATAAAGATAAAATTGCAGAACTTTCTATTTTTGTAAAAGCTTTAGGACATGAACTTATAATAGGAAAAAATGGTTCAATAACTGGAAAGGATATGCAAGCACTTTTTGCACAAGTAGAAGGAAAAGCAGAAGAAGCTTTAGTAAAAACTGCAGCAATCCGCTCAATGGCAAAAGCAATTTATTCTGTAAAGAATATTGGCCACTTTGGACTTGCTTTTGAATATTATGCTCATTTCACTTCTCCAATAAGAAGATACCCGGACCTTTTGGTTCACAGAATATTAAATAAAATACTTACTGGAGAGTCAGTCGGCGAGAAAAATTTTGCATTCTATGAAAATGCTTCAAGACACAGCACAGATCAAGAAATAAAAGCTTCTGAAGCAGAACGTGATGGAAGAAAATATAAACAAGTAGAATTTATGCAAGATAAAGTCGGTAAAACTTTTGATGGACTTATTACCGGTGTAACAGAATGGGGCATCTATGCAGAAGATACAGAAACAAAAGCTGAAGGAATGATAAAACTTTCTTCGCTTGGAGATGACTACTATATTTTGGATCCTAAAAAATATGCAATCGTCGGAGAAAAAACAAAAAGAACTTTCACTCTCGGACAAAAAATAAAAATTAAACTCGTCTCCACAGATTTGGATAGAAAGACGATGGATTATGAGATAGTCGGGTAGAGAATATTGAATCTTAGCATTCCTCGATGCTCTGCATCGATCCATTAATTGATTTAATTATTTTTGTATTAAATAACGAATACTTCATATGTTCTGCGTCGAGATACGAAATAATTTATTGTAAAAAATATTTATATTAATTATTTAATTAAATTTACCTTTGCTCTTGTTTTCTGTCAAAAGTAACCAACTGCAGGAACAATTTTATTTGCTTTTTGAAATTTTATAATAGCAGATAGGGTATTATTACCAAATATATTTGTTTCTTTTCCTATTGACCCAGCCCCAGTTTTTGAAACTACAAAACCATTACCATTTAAGAATTTTTGTAATTTTCTAACATCTTCTTTAATCATCCCAAATGATAAATCATTATTAAAAATAAATTTTATAGTAGAAGTTGAATTTTTAATTGATGAAAAAGATAAAGTAGAAGTCGTAGCCATAGAAACGTTAGATAATTGTTCAGATAAATCCGAAACAGAAATTGGTAAAACTACAGTACACGATTGAGAAAGAAGCGGAACAACATAACTATTATTTATATTACAACTCTGAGGATATGAATTTATTACCTCTCTAGTTTGTATTTCATTTGCACAAGAAGACCAATCTGAATATTCAAAACTTGAACAAGAGTTTAGAAATTGTCTACTTCCTGAACTTTTTCGAACAATATCAGAGACCGTAACTGTCACATGGTAGTCTTGCGTTGTGGTGTCAGCAGCGGTGACTGTGTAGGTTTGAGGATTAGTTGTAAAATTATTAGACACTTCTGAAGCTGGACTTACAGAAGAGCCAGTAATTGTAATTGTCGGAACTAGAGTTGTAACATTAGTTCCATAAGGAACAGTTGCCGTGATTGTGGTTCCAATAATTGTCGCAACGACAGTTGGATTCAATCCTTGAAAACTGAAAGATGTGATTTGTTTAATCGAATTTTGAGCCACTATAACTGTTGTTGTCGCTCCAGTTGATAGGTCCGTGATAGTAAGAGTTCCTGTGCTAGTTCCGGCATTAACTACTAAGTTTGCTGTGGTTGAACTAGTAATTGTTTGTGTTGTGATAGATGCACCAGTGCCTCCAGAGATAGTAAACGTAGGAGTACCCAAGGTCCAGGAAGTATTAACGCCGGTTAGTGTAATATCATTGCCCACGCTACCCTTAATAATTGAAGAGACATTAGAAGACAAAGTACCAAAAATATATGGATATACCAAATCAGCTAACTCTTGACCTAAGATAGCTGACCCTGTGTAGTTTGGGTGCAAGCCATCGCTACTGTTAGCCTGCACAGTATTATAACCCGAAATACCAAGATCAAGTAAATACACACGAGTATCAGAAGGATTTGCAGTTTGATAATCTTCAACTCCACCCAATAAAGCTGGCTTGTATGCTGTATATGCTGAGTTACCAATATTCCCAAAATTAAACGGGGAAATAACAAATATTTTTGAAGTATAACCAATTGTCTGTCTGATATCGGTAAGCCAATCTATAATTTTAGTCCTCATCAAAGAAGAACCACTGCTACCACCAGCATCATTTACTCCCAAATTAACAAAAACAGCATCGGGGACACCATCGATAAATCCGCTACTTATATTTGAACCATTAACCAATCTAGATGCATTCGCACTATAATTAGTCCATAACGCTGTGGTATTACCAGAACTATTATAGAAATAAGGTCCTCCGCCCTGTGCACCAACAGTCCAACCCATGCCTGAATAAGCTACTTGACCATATTCAACACCAAGATCTTTACCCAAAACCGCAGAATAGGCGTATTCTGCATATGCATAGGCTGCACCCGGATCAAGGGCACCCTCGGTAATAGAATCACCATAAATAAGAATTTTTTTATTTTTTTTCTCTAGAGGCGTACCGGCTAAAGACAATATATTTCCTGTACCATCGTTAGCAAACTGAATCTTTGTAATACGTACTACTGAAGTTGGAATAATCCAACGATCATTACCGCCACCCCAAAAGGTACTAGATAAATAAATTATTGCATAATGATTTCCTGAAGAAAGAGTAGAAGAAAAAGTCAAAAAACTATTTGAAGCATCTGCCAATGTTTTAGTAATCGGGGTTGACGAACCATCAATATACGCATCCAATCTAATTTTATCCAAAGAAACTCCTTCACTAATCTGGCTAGTAAGATCAACTCCAAGTGCAAGAGTATCACCTGTAAAAGCCACCTTTACGTATCCTCCATCAGGACTAGTTTCGGTCCATGCCGATCCATTAACGTGCCAGTTATATGGACTCCATACGAGACGACTATCATTCACATAAACATCACCGAACGTCCAGTTAGCGTTGTCACCAGAATCTATAATATTTAAATCTACAGTAACGATTGGGTTTAAGTTTACATTATTTGAATCTTTAACACTAAGGTAGGAAATATTTATTGTGTTTTTAGGATTAATATACCATTGGGTTCCTAATGAGGATGAGACAAGTGAAAGCAGATTTCCCGATGTACCATTGAGCGCCAGAGTATTATTTATTGTTTGAGTTGTTCCTTGGCCAAAAGTGAGTGTATCTGCGCTGGTTACAGATTTGGTTAGGTTGTAAAAAGTAGTATTTCCTGAAATTGTTTGCCCCGTACCACGAAGAGTGACCGTGCTTTGATTAGCAATAAATGTGCCAAAATTAGACCAGTTTCCAGACACTGTTATTCCTGTACTTCCTGCCGAGAACGTCCCTCCGGCCTGTGAAAAACCAGACAGGCCTATGTTAACAATATTGTTTCCTGATTGAGTTATTGTTCCTGTATAACCGGAGGTAATTGAAAGTCCTGCCACTTGCCAATTTGTATCTATAGTAGCGTTGTTAGTACAATTAGAATTAAACACAGCTGTATCTGCAGGACCAGGTACATTACCATTACCGTTACCAGCGTCACATGCACCTGGGGAAGTAGACCAATTACCATCTACATTAATGCTTGCTCCTGCACCGCCAACCCAATAATATGTTGATCCACTTATAGTATAATTAACACTCACACTATTTAAAGTTGGAGCATATGCTAAAGTAGGATCGGCATTAAACGTCATTTTGTAATAAAAATTAGCACTATCCCAGTTCAAAGCAGACAAACTTATTGTTGCGGTACTATTAGGCACTACTGTTGTTCCATTTAGAATACCCGTTGCACTATACCAGCTGTTATTATTCTGACTGAATTGTGCAAATAAGCTAGTTCCTGAAGGAACAGTTGCAGAAGTATGAAAACTGTTAATACTGGCCACCGTCTGCCCTGCCAAGAGGTTACCCGAGTAAAGAGTACCGGTGGCGTTGTAGTAAGAGGAATTTGTGGTGAATGTTTGCCAAGAACCGTAGGCTGTGCCCTGAGTATTAGTTACAAAAGCCCTTACGTAGTAAACGGTATTGACTATCAAATTCGGCAGAGTCAGAGAATAATCGTCCGCTCCATAGCTTCCAGTTCGAGAAACCGTAAATGTGGGAGTCTGGGTTAAGCCGTATTGGAATCCCTCTGTGGTTATGGTCGAGTTGCCTATTGAGGAAACTGTCGCATTACCTAAGGCAGATCCGCCTGTTATGCTCGTGGCGACTTCTGTACTTACTGCTGGAAGAACTAAAGTGTTGTAATAGAGCTGTATGCTTGTTAAAGTCGGGGTTTCTGAGTTTGATGAGTTGGAAGTAAACAGAACTTTGTAATAAAGATTTGACGATGCTGTAAAGCCGGATAGATTCAAGTTAGTATCAGAACTATTCGTCAGATAGTTTCCGCTTTGAAGGGTAGTCCAGGTGTTAAGTGTATGAGTTGCCGAATACCATGTGGCATCGTCCTGGCTGAACATAACCTGCAGAGTGGTGCCAGAAGGGATTGTAGCATTGTAGCCAAAGTAATCAATGTCATTTACCGTCTGCCCCGCCAAGAGGTTACCCGAGTAAAGAGTACCGGTGGCGTTGTATGGATTATCAGCATTGACTTTAACAGAAAAACCAAAACAAAAAAACAACTATAAATCCTATAAGAAGTAAGGTTGTTTTTCTGTTTAAGTTTATTGAATTTAAAAAATTTAATACCCGCGTGCACATCGCACGTAAAGGGCAAAGGCCTTATTAGCACCCATACTTTCACCGACTTGACCCAAAGCAAAGCTAATGGACCATGCAAATTGGTCATGGATATTGGAAGACGACCAATGGGTGTTGTTTAAATTAGGCAACTTAGTATACGGTGCAACTCCTGTCGTCACATCCCTTATGCCGTCTAATTCCAATATGTTTGGCATTCTCCATCCCAAACCCAAAGCTTTGCAGGCGTCCATTGCCGGATAGGTGTCAGGGATTGAAGTATAATATCTCTCTAGCCAATTTTCACCCGTAATGCTTAAATCATTCAGACCAACCGTATTTGTAGTATGAGTTCCGCCTATATCTCCACCTGCGATAGAGGTGCTTTGATTGGTTGATATAGCCCATTGCTCCAATGAGGCTACGTCTCCTCCTCGCCAAAGAAGATTTTCATAAACATTAGAATTTGTGGCAATGCAAACTGTGCCAGGAACCACAGCACTATGTGTCCAGAGTATGCAATTAGAATCGGTGGTTACTGTAGAACCATCACAGTAAACATCTTTCTGAATTGTACTAGCAGATGAAGTACTTGAAACATCTCTTACAGTAGTTGTGTCCACAAAATTCCATTGAACATTCGGAGTGTAACACGGAGCTATCGTAATTCCTCCAAATGGGGCTGTGCCACTTACCCCAACTACACCAGTTGTTTCCTGTCCAACTTTGCCCGCGATATATGTTTCATTAACAAATGAATCACTTACGCTAGCAGCTAAGACAATAGAAAATGTTAATACTGATAACACTATAGAAATCGAAACTGTAAAAAAATATGTATAATGTATGTTTCTATTTTTTCCGATAACTTTTGCTAAGATATCTCTATTTAAAAATGATTTTATCATTAAAATTATTTGTTGCATATTTTATTTATTAACTATTAACTATAATATCTGCTGAATTCTACTCTGAAATGCAACACTAGTCGTAAAACATAAATCCGCTTGGTATGCTAGGAATGTTATAAGCCTAACAACCAAACGGATTTATGCATACACATATTAGCAGAGATGACA
>Ga0118677_10012620_pt1 | contig 12345 bp, 10 predicted proteins | sample AliMusrvi5mmetaG_FD_86154 | JGI IMG/M metagenome (GOLD analysis project Ga0118677, IMG submission 86154)
GGTGTGCCAGTGCAAACGGGAATCAAAGCGATTGATGGAATGATTCCAGTGGGACGCGGACAACGTGAACTCATTATCGGTGACCGCCAAGTGGGAAAAACGGCCATTGCCATTGACACGATTATTAATCAAAAAGGCCAGAATATAAAATGTATTTATGTCGCAATCGGGCAAAAAGAATCGAAAATTGCCAGAATTTTAGGAGAACTAGAAAAACGCGGAGCAATGGAATATACAACAATTATTGTCGCAGGTGCTTCAGACAGTGCCGCGCTTTCATACATCGCACCTTATTCAGGATGTGCGCTTGGAGAATATTTTATGGATACAAATTCACATTATATCTTATAACACAAAGCTATTGTAAATGAAAACAAATGAAATAATTGTAGGCGTTGATATCGGCACAACTAAGATAGCTGTTATCATAGGAAAAAAAGATGAAAAAGGTAATATAGAAATACTAGGCTCAGGGAGAACCGATTCTATTGGAGTTATGCGAGGCTCAGTAATAAATATTGAAAAGACTGCAGAATCTATAAGGTTTGCAGTTGAAGAAGCTGAGTTAAAGTCTAATGTTAAAGTTGCTGAAGTATATGTTGGTATTGCCGGGCAGCATATTAAAAGTATTCAGCAAAGAGGTAGTCTGATTCGTAGCTCTAATGAAGAGGAAATTAGTCTAAATGATATTTATACATTGAAAGAAAATATGTATAAACTGGTAATGAAACCTGGAGAAGAAATTGTTGATGTAATCCCTCAAGAATACATTATTGATTACGAGCCTGGAATAAAACAGCCAGTAGGCATTTCAGGCATAAGTCTAGAAGCAAATTTTCATATTATAACTGGACAGATTTCTGCTATTAAAAATATTGTACGAAGTGTTAAGAAAGCTGGTCTTGATGTAAAAGATCTCATTCTAGAACCTCTTGCTTCAGCTGAAGCTGTGCTTGATGAAAAAGAAAAAGAAGCTGGTGTATGTTTAGTTGATATAGGTGGAGGGACTACTGATATTGCTATTTTCCAAGATGGGATAATTCGCCATACAGCTGTAATTCCTTTAGGTGGAAACATTATTACTGAAGACGTTAAAGAAGGCTGTACAATTATTAAAAGTCAAGCTGAAGCATTAAAAGTTAAGTTTGGTTCGGCATTGGCAAGTGAGAACAAAGCAGAGGAAATTGTAGCAATACCTGGGCTAAGAGGCAGACCTGCAAAAGAAATATCTCTTAATAATCTTGCTAATATTATTCAAGCCAGAATGGAGGAAATCATAGAACATGTGTTGTATGAAATTAAAAACTCGGGTTATGAAAAGAAACTTATAATGGGTATTGTAATTACTGGAGGTGGCTCTATGTTGCGTCATATCAATCTTCTAACAGAATATATAACAGGAATGGATGCTCGTATTGGATATCCTAGTGAACATCTTTCTCCTAATTCACCTGAAGAGTTAGCAAACCCTATATATGCAACCGGAGTTGGTTTGGTAATTAAAGGTTTTGAACGCATGGAAGCAGAATATGAACGTAATCCTCAAGAAGCAACGGACAAACCAGGCAAAAAGACTAAAGTGCCTAAAAATCCATCGAATGGATTGTTTCCGTGGCTTAGAAAACTATTGGAAGAAGACGTAAAGTAATTAACAATTTAATTGTTAATAAATAAATAAATTTTATTGTTTTTGTGTTGTTAATTCTACTACATTTATGCTTTGATTTGGACATGTATTATGTTATCTAATTAGCTAGTGATTTAATGCATCAATAATCTTAATAACAGTAGTTTTAAAATAGTTTCTTTATAGAATTTAAAAAGTGTTAATCATAATATAATGGATATGTTAAAAGTAGATTTACCAAAAAATCAATCTTCGATAATAAAAGTTATTGGAGTAGGCGGAGGCGGAAGTAATGCTGTAAACTATATGTACAACCAGGGAATAAATGGGGTTGACTTTATAGTATGCAACACTGATGCAAAGTCATTAGATATTAGCCCTGTTCCTAATAAAATACAATTAGGAAAAGGACTTGGTGCTGGAAACATTCCTGCAGTTGCCAAGAAAGCTGCTGAAGATAAAGCTGATGAAATAAAAGCTTTACTTGAAAAAAACACACAGATGCTATTTATAACTGCCGGTATGGGTGGTGGCACAGGCACAGGGGCTGCTCCTGTAATTGCTGCTTTAGCAAAAGAAATAGAACTTCTTGATGATACTGAAAAGAAAATCCTGACAGTTGCTATAGTTACTTTACCTTTTTCTTTTGAAGGAAGAAAAAGAAAACTTCAAGCTGAAGAAGGTATCAGGGAACTTAAGAAGTATGTTGATGCTATCTTAATTATTAATAATGATAAACTCAGAGAATTTGGAGATCTACCTTTAGGACAAGCTTTCGAAAAAGCTGATAATATTCTTACTACTGCTGCTAAAGGTATCGCAGAAATCATTACTGTAAAATCCGCTGTTAATATTGACTTTAGAGATGTAAACACTGTAATGAAAAATAGTGGTGTAGCATTAATGGGAACAGGTATTGCTGAAGGTGAAAACCGTGCATATCGTGCTATCGAGATGGCTATTAATTCACCACTTTTAAATGATAATAACATAAAAGGTGCAAGAAATCTATTGCTTTATTTCTCCTCAATGGATAAAGAGATTACAATGGATGAGATTACAGAAATTACTGATTATATCTTAAATGAAGCCGGTATTGATGTAGATATAATTTGGGGTGCCGGAAAAGATGCTACTTTAGGCGATAAACTTGTAATTACTTTAGTTGCTACAGGATTTGAGAAAACTGATGGTGACGGATTTTTTACTACTACACTTGAAAAAAAGATAAAGAAAGAACCTCTTATCCTTAACGAAGAAACTACAACACCATCAAATTTTAATGAATTTAAAGAACCTAATATTGTTACTGATCTTAATGATTTTAAGATATTAGATAATCAGATAGCAATGGATGATATTCCTTTTACTGTTGACAACAGACTTGCGAATGAAGATAATTATCCCGAATTTTCATTTAAAACTCCTGAACCAAGTGGAAGTGATGAACCTTATATATATAATAGAACAGAGAAAACAGAAACTCTTAAACCTACACCTCAGGTTGAACAGAATCATAATCCTGAGATAGAAGAAAAGGAACATAATCGTGTATCAAATGAACGTATACAAAGACTAAGGGAATTAAGCATGAAGTTAAGTACTCCCGAAGGTTTGTCAGAGATTGAAAAACAACCTGCTTATATTCGTCGTAATATGCCTTTAACTGATGTTACTCCTTCATCTGAATCCGAAATATCACGTTATACACTTAATGAGAATAGCGAAAATAAAGTTGAGATAAAACAAAACAATCAGTTTCTTCACGATAACGTTGATTAATTAATCATGAGCTTAGAAATAATAATAAACGATGATATTAAGGCAGCAATGCTTGCCAGAGATAAAGAAAAGCTAGAAGCATTACGTGCTATTAAAGCTGCTTTACTTTTGATTAAAACAGGAAAAGATACCGCTACTGCCGAAGTTCCTGAAGAAATAGAACTTAGTTTACTTCAGAAACTGATTAAACAACGCAAAGAAGCAGCAGACATTTATCTTGCTCAAAACAGAAAAGATCTGTATGATGTGGAGATGTTTCAGGTGAATATAATACAAAAGTATCTTCCTGAACAGTTGTCTGATGAGGACATAAAGGCTATTATTAATACTATTATTGCTGAAACCGGTGCTCAGGGAATTAAAGATATGGGCAAAGTTATGGGACTTGCCGGTAAACAACTTACAGGTAAAGCTGATAACAAAATAGTTGCTGCTTATGTTAAGGAACTATTAACATAGCCATTTCAATAGAAAAAGAACATAGCTTAATCATTTAATAATAAAAGAGGCACTCGAAAGAGCTTGCCTCTTTTTTTTATCTCTTGTTCGGAAGCGGAATAATGTCCCATTATGAAACATAGCGTTTCATAACTGAATGCTTTCTTCTCTTAATAACAATTCAGTTTAATTTCATTAGCTTTTATTACAGTTGTTTATAAATAATGGCTTGCTTCTTGTAATTTAAAGAATATAACATTTGATTAATCTTTTAAATTAAATAACATGAAGACACTAACAACATCCGTAATTGCATTTCTATTTTTATTTGCAATTAATACAAGAGCAGAAAAGTATGAAATAACTAAAACAAATAGTGAGGGTTTTTCAGTTGCAATTGAATCAGTTGTGGATAATCATGACGATACTTACTCTATTGTATTGCGTGTGGCTAATACCGGACGTAATGCTTTTTCGTGTAAAGAGCTATCGCAATTTGCAGTTGAAGCTTTGCCAGGAACTTATACCAATGTAAGTTTAAGTTTGGTTTTCGGCAAAATGACTTATGCTTCGTTAAATGAAGGTCCTAATTTGGGAACAGAACCTTTTCAGGGGTTTAAATATGTTGGAATAAAAGATATAGGTAGAGACAAAGCAGGTACTTTTACAATAAGTTATACGCTTAGCGGCAATCTTCAAGATCAAAGAATTTCGTGTAATACAGGTTCTAATAGCTGGATTGTACGTTTTAGTGTAAAGGATTTCGAAAACGTAAGAGATCTAAACAAATCAAATGATAAGAATATTACTTTGAAGAATAATACTATTGAATTGAGACATAAGGATAAAAACATATTGGATGCTGAGATTAAAGTAGAAAGTAATTTGGATAATGATGCTATTACAAGTGTATTGCAAACCTTAGCTTTTGAAAATAATACTATGAATAATAAACAATAATAGCATCTAAAAATAAGAAGTAGATAGCTTTTCATAACACGAATAATTGATTAATTTAAAAAGAGGCTTCTCGAAAGAGATAGCCTCTTTTTTTTCAGATAACTTCGTCATTACTCCGTGCAATGATAGCATAATGCTATTGTTTTACAAATTTCTTTACCAACGGTTCTTTATCAGAATTAAGCTTTAGAATATAAACGCCATTCGCGAAAGCGGAAACATTAACAACAGCTTTATTAAGTATATTATTTGAATAAACGCATTGCCCGATTAGGTTAGTTATCACTAATCTTTGTTCCTTATTAGTGTTGGTTTCTATTGTTAGATTCTCTTTGGCAGGAATGGGATATACTTTTACATTATTATTAATAGTTGTAAGCTCGATAGTGCCGTCACTTGCAAAGGTATGACGTATAAAGAAGAGCCATAACTCAACAATTTCAGTAATATCATTAGTTGGCTGCTCTAAAACTGTATGCCCTGCTCCATACATTTTGTAAAACCAAACATCCGATTGAGGATCACCATTTGAATATTCAAAACGATCGACAGTAATGTTATCATTAACAGTATTAGGATAACTAAAAGTAGTAGGCGTAGTGTTGCATGCATTATTAGTTATCCAGAAATGAATTAAAGAATCAGCATCTATACCATATATATTTCCGGTGTAATAAACAGTTGAATCGGCGGTGCCATGAAAATGTGCTATAGGAACGTGACGCCCCGGATTGAAGGTAGTAATGGCAGTACCAACGGTTCCGGACATGGAGCCAAAAGCAGCTATCTTTGAATTTGATTGAAGAGCCATCTTCTCGGTCATGAAGCCACCCATCGAAAAACCACAGAGATATACTCTACTAGTATTAATGGCATAGTTTGCAACAGAAGTGTCAATTAAGGCATTGATAAAACCTATATCATCGACTGAGGAGTTGGGATAATAACCCATTTGTCCTGCACCCGAATTCCATGCTGTGCCTGCCAAAGCATCGGTAACAGCTTGCGGAAACACGCATATAATATTTGCAGTATCGGCAATATAATTGAATCCTATGGTTGAAAAGTTAGTCATGTTGTCGCCCAAGCCATGCAATGCTATAAGGAGTGAGGCTGGAACAGATGCGTTATAATTAGACGATTGGTACACGCGGTAGCTTCTTGTTAAGCCTCCAAACACCATCGTTTTGTTTGTCCATTGTGCATTTGCAATGCTTATTGTAAAGATTGCAATGATTAATACGATTATCTTTTTCATGTTTTTATTATTTATTGTTTGATGAATTTCCTTACTATTGTTTCTTTATCTGATGATAGTTTTAAGATGTACACTCCTTTCGCGAAAGCGGAAGTATTAATAGTAGCTTTCTTATTAATAATATTAGTATATACGGTTTGCCCGATAAGGTTTAGTATATCTAGCTTTTGCTCTGTATTAATGTTTGTTTCAACCATAAGTTCATTAAAAACAGGATTGGGGGATATAATCATACTAATATTATCTTTAGTTGCTTCTGCTATTTTGGCGTTACAATCCAAATTGTTTCCATATAATCTAATAAAATCTACAAAAAAACATTTTAATTCGGTCATGTGTTCCAATCCCCCTCTATATACCATCCCAACACCAACTACATAAATGCCAGCATCGCCTACTCCTAAATGATATGTTTTGTGATACTTATCCCCTATAAGGGTTGAATCAATACTTGTAATAGTTAATGAATCAAAGATTGAACTATTTTCAACCGGATCATGAAATCTATCACCTACAACTAAGTGTTGACTTACCGATACATCTGTTTCAACATTAAATTTATCAATATAATAAAGCTTTTCATTAGGAATATCTTGTCGATATCCTCCATTATAGTCTAGTGAACCACCACGTTTTGTATATGTATAACCATTTATAACTGTATCACCATACCACAATTCACCTGAATAATATGAACTGTATGACGAACCACTATAAACCACACTATAATACTCCCAATAAGCAGTATCTGAGGGGAATGGTTGATAAACATTTGTTTGACCAAAGCCTTTTATTGATAGGAACACAATAATAATTATTAAATATAATTTTGCTTTCATTGTATTTGTTATTTTGGAAATAAAGTACAAAGATAATACATTTTGAAGCTAAAAACTAATTATTTTAATAATAAATGTTTTTAGTGTAACAATTATGATGTTGGAATGAAATATTATTTGTATTTTTGCACTATCCTTTTTTAAGCGACGAACTTTCCATTAAAAAAGTAGAATTGCTATAATAGAAAAAAACAATTCTTTTATACGATACAAAACAGAGAAAGTCTCTTTTTAAGCAATCACACTACATAAGCCACCCAAGGGCGCACTCAAAAAATATGCAAGTATTCTCCGCAGGAGAATAAGGCATGTCCTTTTGTAGATAAAATTAATGAATTAATGGTTGAAAACGGTAAATAATACTTCCGGGTTTGTACATCTACCGGCTGGCGCACTGGGAAGACCGACTGCGGCACTGGGAAGACGGACTGCGGTACTGGGAGGACGGACAACGCCTCTGGGAAGACCGAGTACCGCTCTGGGAAGACGGACAACGGCAGTCGGTCTACCGACAGCGGTACTCGGTCTACCGAGAGCGGCACTGGGAGGACGGAGAGCGGTAGTGGGAGGACCGACAAGCCTGGAAGGTGAGTTTGGCGTAATTGACTGTATATTCAGTAAGTAAAATATTAAATCAAGGAGTTTGATCAGATAAGTCATTTTAAAGTAAATAGGTCGTCATCGCGAGGAGGAACGACGAAGCAATCTATTGATTAAATAATGTTTGAGATTGCTTCACTTCGTTTGCAATGACGTCGTGGTACTTATCAGATTGGGTTCAATCAGTAAATAAAATTATCTAAATACAAATTAAATCTTAACCAACATGAGTTATGATAAGAAAGTAAAAAAAGTTATCGACAGCGACAGAGAAGGGGATGTAATCCTGGAATCTGAAGCTACAGCAAATTTGCAAACTGCTAACATCACAAAGATTGCAGATGTAGAATTTACCAAAGTAATAATTTTAGCTGTAGTATTAAGCGCTAAAAAAGAATACTTTGATGCCCAAAGACATGTTCCGGGAGCTGCTCTTAGACTCGAAATACTCTTAAAACAGCTTGCAAACATGTATTTTGTTAATGGAGAATACTACGAAAAACAGGCTATTCTTTTAAATGATCCTTCGATGATCTTAGACTTGGGGTATAAATATTATGTGCCAAGAAAACTTAAAGGGAAGCTGCCATTGGAAGTTAGAAATACGGAAGTTGATGGCGAATTATTTGCGATACCAAAAGGACATGAAGGAACTAGATATTATAGTATGGAATGTTGTGCTTCTGGTACGGATACCGTTTTAAGAACTGACATGATAGGAACTGCAAATGGTGAAATTATAAGAGGATTTACAAGTGGTGATTTATTAATGTTCAGGTCTCAACCTGTATTTTTGGATGGTACTAAAGGAGAATTTACACCTTATTTTACAATCAGAGTAAGGTAAGAAAGTACTTGAAGTGCCTAAAATACTTAAAGTACTTAAAGTTGGGAACAATTACGAATTACGAATTACGGCTTTGCTTTACAAAAAAGTGCCTAAAATTTGAAGTTTGGAGTGCCTAAAGTTGAAGAAGGTTTTTAGCTGTTTAGACTATTAGGAGAACAATTACGAATTACGAATTACGAATAACGGCTTTGCTTTACGCAATTTCCTCTTAGGTAAGCTTAAATTAAAAGTGCCTAGAGCTGGGGACAATTACGAATTACGGCTTACGAAAGGCATTTAGTGATTTGGCGATTTAGTGATATAGTGATTTAAGAAAAAAAAGAGCTGTAAAGTGGAAAACTATTACCTATTAAACTTTGTCGGCAGGTAGGAATTACGAAAAGAGAGTTGTTATCAATAATATGACAACAACTCTCTTTTCGTAATTCGTAATTATTAATTCGTAATTGTTAAAGTAGCTAACGTAGTATTTCGAGACTGCTTTGATGTTTTAATTCTTTTAAAACGCTCTTGGCTGTAAATATATAAAAGTAAACGCCATCGGGCAAACCATCACCTGTAAAGTTTCCGTTTTGATAGTTGCTGCTATCATATACTTTCTTTCCCCAACGGTTATATATCACAAGATTATTTGACGGATAAGCGCCTTTTTCTAATCCTTTAATAACAAAATTATCATTAATACCATCTCCATTAGGAGTAATAACATTTGGAAAACCTAAACTATCAGCTATAATTGTAATGGAGTGCCTTACGGTGTCTCTACAATTGCCATGTGTGCTGTCGGTGCTGATAATCATCATAACATCAAAAACATTAGCGCTTGTAAAAAGATGTACAGGGTTGTGTGTGTAATCAAAAGGCAAAGTGCCATCACCAAAATCCCAAGTATTAGTAAATAAAGGATTAACAGGAGTAGAGGCATCAGTAAAGTATATTGTAGGATTACTAAGCACACCTGTAGGTGGATCCCATGTAAAATCGGCTGTTGGCTGTGGATATACACTAATCAAATCGGTAGCTGTATAGGTAGCAAAACATCCATTGCCACTTACCGCACTTAAGGTAACGGAGAAAGGCGAATTGGTAGAGTTGTAAGTATGTATAGGGCTGAGAGTAGTATCAGTAGGACTGCCATCACCAAAGTTCCATGCAAATATTGAATTAATAGGATCAGTTTCGTTAGTAAATGTAACAGTTACGGGTTCGCAACCTGTCTTTTTATTGGATGAGAAAGAGATATTAGGAACAGGATAAAACACAACATCTCCAGTGCCTGTATTCTTGCATCCATGTGTATTTAATGTCCCGATAACTGTATATTGAGTAGGCACATCAGGACTTACTTTTATAGGATTGCTGGTAGATACATAAGGTGTTGTCCATTCATAGGAAGTGCCTCCGTTAGCTATTAAAATTGCGGTATCGCCCTTGCAAATAGTGTCGTTAGTAACTGTAATAATAGGAAGATCAAACACAGTAACAGTAGCTGTATCTTTATTAAGACAATGAAATTCGTTTTCGCCTGTTACAATATAAGTGCTTGTAATAGGGGGCGAAACCTGGATAGCACTATCTGTTTGTCCGGTACTCCAAAAGTAAGCATTAGCACCGTGGGCAGTTAAAGTTGCTATGTCACCGGTACAAATAGAGTCGTTATTAACGATCACATCAGGTCTAGGGTTAACAATAACATTATGTGTCATAACAGAAGAGAAACCACCTGAATTAACGATAGTAAGCTTAACAAGATAGGTGCCCGGAGCATTATAAACATGAACAGGATTCTGTTGTATAGAAGTGCTGCTATCACCAAATTCCCAAAGCCAGGAAGTAATAGCTAAACCACTTATACTGTTATCAAAAAAGGTAACAGGAGTTCCGTAACATACTATAGAGTCAGCTATAAAATTAGCAACAGTAGTAATACATACTGTTTGAAGATTCCAACAGCCACCAGTTGAAGCACTAACTCCCCAATATACATTAGGATTACCTCCAAAAATATTGTTAACGATGTCACCTTTATAAGATATAGTAGGGTTAGCAGGCAGCGAAACAGAATTACCAAAGTAAGCCTTTACAGAATCAGTAGTAGGATCCCATGAAAAACGAAATAGATGTGACATACCATCCGTAATATTAGTAGGAAAACCAACAGCAGCAGTATAGGATGTCAATTCATTTGGAGCAATATCCAATTCATCCCCATTTTGATTAATAGAAATATGTTGATAAGTAGGATCATCAGGATTATCGGTAAAAGTATCCATAATAACACCCAATGAAGGAGTAATTCCATGAAAACCCACACCCGAACCTAAACCAAATACACCTGTACTAACGGGTTGCAGAACAAATGACATTCCATCTCCCCCACAATTAGTACCGCCATCCCAAGTATGCACAGATCTGTATCCAAAGTTCAGAGTTAAAGTAATATCAAAAGATTGTGTTAAATCAATGGTATAAATATTCCAGATAGCACCTGCCTGCCCGGTCGAATTGGTAAGCGTATAGCACCCAATTGAGCTCATAGCAAAAGCAGTACCAGTTGCATTATACTGTTGTGAACTAACATTGAGAGTTATAAGTAGAAGAACTGTAGCAAAAAACATCTTTCTGCTTGCTCTGGTTAATGTTCGTAAATAAAGATTCGCCTTGTTCATTAGTACTAAGTTTTATTTGTTAAGAATCTAAAAACTTGTTATTTTATTTTAGCTCAAGATAGTATTTAACTTTAGATGCATGCCAATACTACTTTACAAAGATACAGTTTCTTTTGTATATAGACAATAAAAGCTTCGAAAAAGTTGTATGGCTATTCAAAAAAAACCAATAATAATAGATTTCATATATTAATATCCTAATAATAGACTTCTGAATTTATAGAAGATATCAGTGTTCTCAATAATCCCCATGAACTCATCAGCCCCCGGACCATACGCAAATATTGGTACCATAACAGCAGTATGATCTTTTTGTGTAAACTTGCCTTCAACAGTTCCCTCTTTAATACTTCCGCCGGTTATTGCAAATCCACCTGTTTCGTGGTCGGCAGTAATCACAACTAAAGTATTCCCATCTTTCTCAGCAAAATCAAGAACTTGTCCTACAGCATTGTCAAAATCTACCGTTTCTTTAACGATGTAATCTGCTTCATTATTATGTCCGCCCCAATCAATCTGCGAACCTTCAATCATCATAAAGAAACCTTTTTTGTTTTGATTTAAAATAGATATTGCTTCATTAGTTTCTTGTCCTAAGAGGTCTCCCCTACCCTCCGACATCTTTGGTGGGTGCACATCATAAAATAAACCGGCAATCTTACCACTCTTTATTTTATTCATATCACTTAGTTTATAAACTACTTGATAATTCCTGGCTCTTAAGCTATCACTAAGATTTAAATTGTCTTTTCTTTTTTCAAAATGATCACGACCACCACCTAAGAATAAAGTAATGTCTGTTTTAAGAAACCATTTAGCAATCTCTTCATAGTTATCACGATTATCAACATGAGCAATAAATCCGGCAGGAGTAGCATGTGTAACAGCGCAGGTTACGACCAAACCAGTTGACAAACCCTTTTTAGAAGCCATCTCTAGTATGGTTGGTAAGAACTTCTTATTAGAATCAAGGGCAAGATAACCATTATTTGTCTTTTGACCTGTAGAAAAAGCTGTTGCTCCCGCGGCTGAGTCCGTAATAAATTTATTTGCAGAATAGGTCTTGTGAAATCCAATATACTTGCAACGAGCAATGTTAAGTTTGTCTTTCTTTGCAACTAATGCAGAATATACCTGAGCAGTCCCCATGCCATCTCCAATCATAAAGATAATATTCTTAGGCTTATGAACAGCTTTGTTTGTTTGAGAAAAAGTTTGGCTAATGTTAAATATAGCTATTAAGCAAATAGCAATAAGGATTGTTTTGTTTCTTTTCATTATGTATGTAAGATATATTTAAGGTGTAAACAGTTTATTATTCG
>Ga0118677_10009630_pt1 | contig 12344 bp, 10 predicted proteins | sample AliMusrvi5mmetaG_FD_86154 | JGI IMG/M metagenome (GOLD analysis project Ga0118677, IMG submission 86154)
GTTCTTGCGGGTACCTTAAGCCTTCGGAACAGCGATTGAACCATCAATATACGTAATAATGATCATTTTTTATCGCAGTTTCGAAGGCTTAAGCTACTAAAGCAGGGAATAATGGCTCAAGCAGGGAATTAACTCTTTACTATGACTGAGCACCAATCCAACCAGCATCTGGTGAGAAAACCGAAAATCCTTATCGCCTATGCAAATACCGGCGGAGGGCACCTGAGCGCCGCGCGCGCCATCGAAGCGGCCATACATGAGCGCTATCCGCAAGAATATGATGTCCTCATCATGAACCTGTCCGCCGCCAGCCGCAGCCAGAGCGTGACGATGCTCTACGAAAGTTATAATTTCATGCTGAAAGCCGGCACTCGTTACGCCAAGCCCGGCTTGAAATTACTCAACACGGTGGATATAGAGCGCATGCTGATGCCCATGGTGCGGCGCGCCGTGGGGAACATCCGCCGCACCATTATTCGCGAACGTCCCGACTTGATCGTCTCCGTGCACGGGATGTTGAACCATTTGCTCCTTCGCCTGTTGAAAGACTGCGATTGGCTGGGCAAGGTACCCTACGTGATCGTCTGCACGGATCTGACCGATAATTTTCTCAAGGGTTGGGCTAATCCACAGGCAACGCGCGTGATTACCTTTACTGAGATGGCCAGAGCGCAGATGATGACTTACGGCGTTGCGCCGGAGAAAATCACCGTCCATCGCGGTTTTCCCGTCAACCCATCGTTTTTTACCGCCGATGCCGGCAAGCAGGAGTGCCGCGACCAGTTAGGACTGGATGCGAACCTGTTTACCGCGCTCGTCTCTCTGGGCGGTATGGCCATTCCCAGCAAGACGAAATCCATCGTGAAAGCATTGCTTACCAGCGGACTGCCGCTGCAAGTCGTGGTGGTCTGCGGCACCAATCGCTCGCTCACGCGGCGCATGCATACCGTGGCGCGCACCAGCACCATGCCCTTGCATGTCTACGGTTTCACCCAGCGCATCCCGCAGATGATGAGCGCCGCCGACGTGATGATCACCAAGCCGGGCCCGGGCACCATCATGGAGGCAGTGATTAAAGAGCTGCCGCTGCTGCTCGATAACGTCACCGAGCCAATGCCGCAGGAAAAAGGCAACCTTCGCTATGCACTGGAGCAAGGCGTGGCGCTTGAATTCACCAGCTACCGCCAGCTCCCGCAAGTACTGGCGCAGTTGATGCAGGATCACGCCGCCTATGCGCAGATGCAGGAACAAATGAGCCGGTTGAAAAATGAGCAAGGCATCTTCGAAGTGGTGGAAAGCATCCTCGCCGAATTGCCGCGCGTGCCGGATGTAGACTCGACTGTTACTCTGAATGACAACATGTTATAAATTTGTGTTGCCGTAATGCAGGAGTATCATTTTTCGATTTCAGACTGCTCATTGCCGGAAAGGACGAGTTATGAAACAGCCACTGGTACGCGAAAAGTTTGAGTGGGCGCAGATCTGGTGGGATCACGCGGAAGATTTGCGATTGCCGCGAGTGCTGCTGATCGGGGATTCCATCGCCTGCGGATATAGTGCGAGGGTGACGGAGCAGTTGCGCGGCAAGGCGCATGTGGACCGGCTGGGCACCTCACGGAGCATCAATGACCCGGCGTTCGAAAAGGAAAACCGCTATATCCTCTCAGAATTCCGCTATACGGTCATCCATTTCAATAATGGCCTGCATGGCAAGCATCTTTCCCAAAAGGCATACGCCGATGCCCTGCGCGCATATGTTGAACTACTGCGCGAACTGGCCCCGGATGCGGCGCTGATCTGGGCGACATCTACCCCGGTGACGCAACTCGATAATCCCGCATTGCCGGAACCTGTACGTGACGCCCAGGTGGTCCGCCGAAACGCCGTAGCCGCGCGAATCATGGCCGATTTCGGCATTCCGACAAATGACCTGTACCAGCCGATGCTTGGCCGCCCTGAACTGCGCGTTGCCGATGGTTATCATTACAACACCGAAGGCCAACGCCTGCAAGCGCAGGCGGTGAGCAAGGTTATACGCGGGTTGCTGAAAAACAAAGGGGAACAGCGGTAACATTTTCTTTTTGTCCCGCAGAGGGTTTATCCCGGGAACCGCCATATTAATCAAGGAAATTGCTTCGAATTACTAACCCGGATTATTCATGAAACGTAAGGGTTGCCGGGCTAGGGACAAGAGAAACCCCAGCATTGTATGGCATCTGGTACAATACACTGCATTCCCAGGTTATCTAATCCCCTTCCTGATCAGGGGATCAGGTATAACTCACGTGATAGACAGTCGCTACGGTGTCCAGAAACTCGCCTTAAACAACGGGCCGGCCTGCAGCGCTTTCCTCCCCGGCGCGCCGGGCGTGAGCATCACGTTGGCGATGCCGGTTCCGTCGCTGCGCCATGCGTTGCCGCCGCACTCCGCGTAGAGCGTGCGCGACAGCGGCCAGTCCGGCGGGTTGGCTGGCATGACCCAGCGGGATTTCGGGTTGTCCTGCGGGAAGATATGTACTTTGCCGTCCGGCGTGCGCAGGCCGATCACCTGGACTCCGTTTGGATTGGTGGTGGAAGGGAAGTCGCCGTAGCCTGGCTCTTCCCGGACCGTGTCTGCAGCGGTCGAGGAGCAATAACCGATGCCATACGGGTCACCGGCGACTTTTTTCACCATGGCGAAGTCATCTTTCACCGTGATCGTTTTCGGACCGAATTGCAGCGGTTTGCCGTGCGCATCCAGGTGCGTGGCGAAGAAACGGCGCGTGCCGCTGTCCTTGCCGTAGGTGTATGCCTGGATGACGTCCTTTTTTGCTCCAAGAGCGAAGGCTTTGCGCACGGCCGCAATATCCCAGACCGATACTGGACCGTTCTCCTTTTGTTGCGGTGACGCGAAGGAAATTTTGCTGTCCATCGCAATGATTACCACCACCAGGTCACGGGCGATGGGCACGGCGTGTCCCGCCGGTTGCACCCCATCGCCGATGCCCCAGAGATAGTTGGCGCCACGCTGCTGTATGGCATACTGGCCGTGAAACTCATCCTGCGCAATAGCAGCCTTCGCCTTGACTTTCCAGGCTCCGGCGGCAGCGAGTAAGATGGCGCGCGTGCATGGCTCTCCACCGACGGTCACGCTGTCCTGGCTGGTCGCGCCCACCGAAAAATCGCTGATACCGCCGGCAGGATTATCAATATATCCGAGTGCGCCCGCCATATCGAAGGCGCGGGTGACCGGGTTGGAGATGTCGTGAGGATTATAACCGTTCTGGCAGCAGGTGACATGGCCGTCGGTATAACCCATGATTATACTGCCGTTATGGCGAGGTATGGGTGTCACGGCCATGCTCAACACAGGTTGCAGCCCACCACCGTCGACAAGTCCGCCATTTGGATAGAGTCGGCTGGGGCCCGCATCGCAAATTACGCCAATTTCCGCCGGCGCATTCATCACCGATTCATTTACCCCGCTGCCATCGGCGCGAAAGAGTAAGCCGCTATAGCCGTAGCTGATCTTTTTCCCCGAACTTTTATCAAGCGGGCAGTGAAACATCGCTGCGTTATTGCCGAGATATGTAGCAAGTTTACCGGTCCAATGCAGATCAGGGTAGTAACCAGCATTATCCTGATCATACATCTGAGCGGCGATCGCGATTTGGCGTAGCTGACTCAAACATGTACTACATCGAGCAAATTCTCGTTCTTTAGCGCTTTCAAAGCAGCCGTGAAATATAAAAACAATCAGCACTGACAATAACAATAGTTCGATCAGCACTTGAACCCAGTTGATACCATTTGTCTCGTGATGACCATTCATCCCACGATGTATCTTCATCCTCACGCCTCTCCTTTCGCCGGCTGCTGCATTCATTGTACGACGGAAAGGGTGAATTGTCACAATTGGCAGGCGGGGGAATGGCAAGCATCGCACAATTCCTATAATGGTTGGGGTGGAAATGCTGGTGGACTTATGCTCGCCGTTCGGGGACTGTCCTCGGATTCAGAGCTTACTTGGAGCGAGCATGCTGCACGCGGTGTCGTTACCGATATGTTCACATATGCCTGTTCAGGGACTGTCCCCGGGTGGAAGTTTCCCCTTCGACACGAGGCAAACGCAATTCCGGGGGACAGTCCCGGAGCGGGCATTATCAACATCACGGCACTGTCAATCAGCACAGCGCGTTCTCACCATATAAGCACTGTTGGCGAGGACAGTCCCCGATGATATGGATTATTCATGAAATGTAAGGAATGCCGGGTTAGCTGGGTATTATTCGAAATAGTTATGAATAATGCAGGCTCAATAGACCTGGAGTGCCGTTCTGAGGCGGAGATTTGCCGGTTGTATCCACTGAGCATCCACTCTATCTTCAATTTCAGCTATTGTTATTATCAATTGAGGTTTCACCGGGGACAGCCTTGAGCGGGCGCTCCCGTTATGATGGATTACGAATATCATGCTGTGATGCATGATTTAGCGCGAGCACTCAACGCGAAGACAGTCCCCAGCGGATTTCTAATGGTAGTTTTTGAGCGTAATAATGCAAAAACCATACAAATGTTTGCATAAATAATGCATATGAAAATTTGTTTGTGCAAAACATTTGTTTGTCATTTTTGATGCAGAAGACAGACGCAAAACCGAAAATAAATATTTGAAAAATATTTTCTAAACTATTGACAGTGGTACGGGGTGGTAGTATAATGGATGTTCAGTGGATATTAAGTGGGGCGAAAGGAACCTCCCTGAGTGGATGCATGCGGCGAATCCAGACATCAGTTAGATGATAAATATCGTTTGAATATGCCACGACGATTCCTCTCATTATTTGAACACGGCGGGTTCCTGACACGCGCCTATAATAACCGCTCTTTAGTATTATACCCAATTAAAGTCTGGTTTGAACTTCAAGAACGCTTGCAGGGCATAAAAAATAAATTAATTGAACAAGATCCTGCAAATTTTGTGAAAGCCGAGTTAGCCGCGGATGGCATTACGCGATTTCTCAATTGTGGTATGGATGTGGCGTTAGACGGTCAGGGGCGCCTGGCACTGCCACAGAGCTTACGAGATCGCGCGAAAATCAGCCATGACGTCACGTTGATCGGCATGACTGATCGAGTGGAGATCTGGGACACGGAGATCTGGGAAGCGTATAACGAGCAGATCGACCCGGCGGCTATGGGCGAGGAACTGAGTAAGCTCAGCCTGCATGCAAACGGATAGTTCCGGCATTGAGAGAGCCTGATGTGTTGCGATGACGATCAACCCGGCGCGCGCGAGGGCCATGCGGAGACCATACACCATGAGCCGGTGTTTTTGCAGGAAGTGCTCGATTATCTGGATCCCCAACCGGGGCAGACTTTCGTCGACGCGACGCTCGGTTTAGGCGGCCATGCCCTGGCGATCTGCCAGAAACTCGGGCCGACAGGATGTTTAATTGGCATAGACCAGGATGCCGACGCGCTGGCGCGAGCCAGGCAGCGGTTACAGGGGTATCCGGTACGCTATATACATGATAATTTCAAGAACCTTGAAAACATAATCACGACATTATCAGTCGGCGGCGTGGATGGCTTCCTTTTCGATCTCGGCGTTTCTGCCCTGCAGTTGCAGACGGCAGAACGCGGATTTAGTTTTCGATTGGAAGCGGATCTCGATATGCGCATGGATCAGCGTTTACCCACGACCGCCGCTGAGCTGGTCAACCGGATGAGTGAGGAACAATTGGTGCGCCTCTTCGATGCATCCGGTTATGGACGGTGGGCGAGGCGACTTGCCCGGGCTATCACAGCAACGCGCAAGCAATCACCGATTACCACCACTACAGCATTCGCCGCACTGGTCACTGCAACAATTCCAGTCCAACATCACAGCAAAGTTCACCCAGCGACCAAAGCTTTTATCGCCGTACGCATCGCAGTAAATGAAGAAATTGCGGCTATTCCCGACGCTCTCACCGCAGCAGCACATCACGGCAACCCTGGAGCAAGAATAGTCGTTCTTTCGTACAGCAGCCTGGAGGATGGAGAAGCCAAACGGCAGTTCAACAGGCTTTCCGGCAAGTGCCCGCCCCCGTCCAGTCCTTATGAACTAGATCAGTCCGCGCCTCCCCCCCTGGTATCGGTGGTGACGAAGAAACCCGTGTCACCGACACCGGACGAAGTGCGCAGGAATCCGCGCAGTCGAAGCGCCAAGCTTCGCGTCGCGGAATGTCTGTAATGTTAAATGTTACCTGTTCGACACCACCTGTTGCCACCGGGCAAGGTCAGTGCATTCCCGTGAATTCCTAACCGGCTCCTACCGGTCGCGGAAGCCCGAGATTCTCTCAGGCTTATCCGCCCAACGATTGTTCTCCATGTTTTGTTTACGGGATTTTCCCGTATTCCTGCAGCGAATTATGCTTCATGCCTGATTTGCTATCCGAGGTAGTCTAATGGGTTATGCACATGCACAACGAGTAATAATAGTGCCCGATCCGGAGGAGCAGCAGCACAACGAAATGCCGCCCCTTCAGCCGCAACGCATACGTTCGCGCGCGACAGACCAAACAAAGTCTTTCTGGCGTGTCGCGGGTCTTGCTGCCACCGGTGTCGTCATCATAGTCGGTTTAATGTTGGCTTATGTCAGCGTCTATGCGGGTATTGCCAAGTTTGCGTACCAATTGCAGGCCTGCCGCCAGCAGATTATCCAAATAGACCGCGATAATATTCAATTGAAGCTGAAAAAAGATCTTCTCTCCGCGCAGCCACGTCTGGTGCAGATGGCCGCGGCGCAGGGCCTGGCGGAACCGGATATCAAGCGGTTGCATGCAGTATCAGTCACCTCCGATCCTCAGTGGGCGATCCTGGCGCGCACGACTCCTGAATCACACGACTCCTGGCTTGTAGGCTCCGTTCACCATCTCGTTGCCAATATGGATGGGGCTGTGCAACGATTCAGTAACGGACCAGGTGTCCCGGCATATGCGCGATAGCGCGGCGATGTGCGCGTCAAAATGAGATTCAGGATTCGGGTGGCGTCTTCTCCGTGAAGTGATCTCGCTATTGGCGGATGTAGGGAAGTTAGCGCGGCATTTTTCTTCCCGTCTGCTTCGAGCATTCCCACCTCCCTGACCTTTGACAGTTCCTTTTAATTATTATTCTGCGGTGAGGGGTGAGGGAGCGTGGAAAGCAGCGTGATTACCATCATCCTGAATCCTGAATCGTGTATCACGAAGTAGGAGCTCCACTATGGCAACGCGGCTCTCGGGGATGAGCAAGCAGTTGCGGACCATCCGTACAAATGTTTTGGCCTGGTGCGGCGTCTTTTGCATCGTCTTCTTGCTGCTGATAGTGCGCCTGTTCTGGTTGCAGTTCGTTTGCCATGAGTATTATCGCAAGGAAGCCGCGCGCTATCACGATCGTGAGACGGTGCTTCCGTCGACTCGTGGACGCTTGCTCGATCGTAATCTTGCCGTATTGGCGCTGGATGACCAGCGCCCCTCTCTTTATGTTGACCCGACGCTGGTACAGGCGCCCGAGTTCGTGGCACAGCAGTTGGCCTCGGTTATTGGGCTTCCAGAGCCGGAGATCCTCGCTGACATCACCCGTGAAATGCCGTTTGTCTGGGTGAAACGGCATCTTCCGCCGGAGATGTGCACCGCCATTGCCCGCCTTCCGCTGCCGGAGCTGCAATTACGAAAGGACGGCTCACGCTATCGCATCGGCATCGACGTCGCGAAGGCGCCGCAAACCCCGGACTTTTTTGCCGCACTCGCGCGCACGCTGGACCTGTCGGAACGGGAGATACGCGCGCAACTGGACATGCCGGAACAAGCGGCATACCCCAGCGGTTCCACCGCTGTTGCCGCCATGGTGCCTGCCACCGGGCAACGCTGGATACACGGGATTTATGATGAGGATAGGAAGCGCGCGTTGCAGGCGCTGAAACTCCCTGGTTTGCTCTTCCATGTTGACAGTCCGAGTTACTCGTTAGGCCTTGATCCGCGGGTGTTCACCCACCAAACCGCCTCTTTGACCGCGCCGTTGATGGCGACGCGGCTCGCGCCTATCCTGAACATGCCCGCGGCGGCGGTGGAAGCGCACCTGCAGTCACACCCTCGCTTCGTCTGGATCAAGCGGAATCTGTCGCCGGCGATGGCACTGGCCATCACGCGCATGCAAGGCACGGTGTATGTGGTGAATTCCGGCCCTGTACCCGCTGTGCCCAGCGAGTTCGAGGGGGAGACCGTGGAGGTTGAACAGTCGGTGAATCGCCTGTATCAAATGCTCAATCCCAAAGGCGCGCCGCAACAGATCTCCCGTGAGACGATTCGCTGCCGCCTGTTGCCCGGCGCGGCGCCGGGTCCGCTCGGAGTAAAACTGGTCAACGGGCAGCCGTCCGTCCTGGATGAGCGCAGCCTGCTCGCGAAGCCCATCCCCGGTGTCGTCTACGGGTTGGCGGGGGTCAGCCTGCAGCACGAGCGGCGGCGCAGCTACCCATTCAACAGCCTGGCGTCCGCGACGTTAGGATTTGTCAGCTATAATAATCACCTGGTGAAAGGCGCGTTCGGGTTGGAGCGTGCGGAAGAGAAGACGCTGCGCGGCATTGACGGACGCGAGATTAAAGAAGTCGACGCGCGCCATATTACGATTCCCGAGCACAGCCAGCGTGTGGAACCGGTTGACGGCTTTGATGTCAAGCTCACGCTGGATTTGAGTATTCAGCAGGCGGCGGAAGAGGAAGTGCACAAAGCGGTGGAAAAGGCGCATGCGGTTGGCGGGGAGTGCCTGGTGATGGACCCGAACAATGGGGAGATCCTCGCCATGGCCAGCGCGCCTAGTTGGAATTCCAATGCGCCGGCCACCTGTCTCCCGGGCGCTAAACCATTGCCGCTGATCAACCCGATCGTCAGCAATTTTTATGAACCGGGTTCGACATTCAAAGTCGCCACCGTGATGGCCGCGCTGGAAGAAGGGGTGATTCATGATGGTGATACGGTAACCTACTGCAGCGGCGCCTATGCGGTGGGCAATAAAATCATCCATGAATCGCATAACGCACATGGGCAGGTTGATTGCGGACGACTGTTGGAACAATCCTGCAACATCGGGGCGGCGAACCTGTCGCTCCGCCTGGGTGCGAAGCGGTTTTTGAAATGGTGCCGCACGCTGGGCTTCGGACAGCGTACCGGCATCGAAGTGCCCAATGAATCCCCCGGCTATCTCAATGCGCACAATGTTGCGGCAAAGATTACCCTGGCCAATATGGGCTTCGGGCAAAGTTTGGCGGTCACGCCATTGCAAATGCTGGCCGCCTACTCGACAGTGGCGAATGGCGGTTTTCTGGTGAAGCCGCACGTGGTGATGGCGCGCATGCGCCGGAACGGCGTCATCGAGGCGACGCCTATTGCGCACACGTCTGTCTGCTCACCCGGCACCGCCGAGTTAATTCGCGGTTATCTGGAGCGTGTGGTCACCCAAGGTACCGGGAAGCTGGCGGCCATCCCCGGTTATCGCGTAGCCGGCAAAACCGGCACGGCGCAAAAGCCCGGCAAGCATGGCTATCATAGCGGCGCGTATATCAGCTCCTTTATCGGATTTATGCCGGTGGAAAAGCCGCGCCTGATCATTATCGCCATCATCGATGAACCGCACGCCGGCTCTATCTTCGGCGCGCTCAACGCCGCGCCGGTGGTGCAGGCCGTCGGGCAACGCGCGCTGCAGTATATGAATATTCTGCCGACGCAGAGTAGTGAGTAGGTATCAGTGAGCGGCAAGCAGTGCAGTAATCTACATGGGAACAAGTAAATCATGCTCGTACTCGTAATCGTAATCGAAATTCACTATCTCTTTTCGATTACGAGCACGAGCACGATTTACTTGTCTCCATATGAGCAGTGCGGTGGGATAGTGTAGCTATGAGTTTGCGCGTTCCCTCACCCCCTACCCCCTCTCCCAGAGAAGGCTGTCTCAAATTGTATATCTTGGCATTTTTCTTTTTGAACCACAAAGACGCGAAGACACAAAGACTATTTAAACCTTCGGGAAAGAGCTTATCGCGAGAAGGGTGTTGAGATTCAGGCTGATAATTAGGGATTTCCGTGTGGTATAGTTCAATACCCATTGCGAAACCTTATTTTCATTCTCTTTGTGTTTTTGTGTCTTTGTGGTAAAAATAGATTTTGAGACAACCTCCAGAGGTAGAGGGGGGAATTGGCTCGGTTAGTTTTTTTCGCAGTTATCATCTTCACGCAATAATTATGGTATTGATTCTCTGCAGTTCGGCCATTTTTCGGAGTAAAAGCAGGAGTAGGAGCAGGAAGAAAGAGCAGGAAAAAATCCGCAATCCCAACCCGATGTTCCTTCACCCTTCATCCTTTATCCTTCCGCCTTCATCCTTTCCCCTCTGCCTCTTATCAGAAACCGCGATTCACGTTACAATAGTATTGGCATGCGCTGATCGCCAGCGCAAAAAGGTATTCGCTCTCGACGGTAGAACTAATAAATACCATCGTTTTTGTCCTTCATCAGGGAAGGGAAAGCGCGTCGGGGGTAAAAAGGCAGGCTATGTCATATCTCGGAGTAGACGTCGGTTCCATCAGCGTGAAGATCGCCTGGATCTCCGCAGAGGGTCGATTACTCTCACATCGCTATCAACGCCATTATGGGCAGCCGCTGGAAATGGCGCTGCAACTTCTCGACGAGGAGTTGCAGCAGCATGCCGAGGTGTGCAATATCGGTTTCACCGGATCGAGTGGAGGGTGTCTGGCGGAGTTGTTCAACGCGCCGTTTGAGAATGAGATCGTGGCGCATGGACGCGCGGCGGCGCATCTCACTCCGCAGGTACGCACTCTAATCGAGGTGGGCGGGGAAGATTCACGCCTTATCACGCTGGAAGAGCCGGGTACGGGCGACGCGGTGCGCATTCGCGATTTTGCCATGAATAGCCTGTGCGCAGCCGGTTGCGGCTCGTTTTTGGACCAGCAGGCCAGCCGGTTGGGTTTGAATATCGACGGTGAATTTGCTGAGCAGGCGCTGGCCTCGGAGAAACCGGCGCGCGTCGCCGGGCGCTGCAGCGTGTTCGCCAAGACGGACATGATTCATCTGCAGCAACAAGCCACCCCGCAATGCGATATTGTGGCCGGTCTTTGCTTCGCCTTCGCGCGCAATTTCGTCTCCGTAGTCGCGCGCGGGCAAGAGATTATCGCGCCGGTGGCGTTCCACGGCGGTGTCTCCTACAATCAAGGCATGGTGCGCGCTTTCCGTGAGCTGCTCGGGTTGGCGCCGGAGGATTTTCTGGTGCCCGAGCATGCCGCCACCGCGGGCGCGGTGGGCGCTGCGCTGCTAGCGCGAAAAAGCGGACCGCGCGCGGCGGCGCTGGATTTATCCGTATTGAAAACGTACCTGGAGCATCCGCGAGAAGAGGGGCGCACGCATCCGCCGCTGCCCGACCCCGGGCCTCCCCCCGGTAGCCACCTGGCCGAAGTGCCGGAGGGTGAGCGTCTGGAGGCGTATCTCGGCGTGGATATCGGCTCCATCAGCACCAATGTCGTGCTCATCGACGAGCAAAAGCGCGTGCTGGCGAAGAGCTATCTGATGACGGCCGGGCGTCCCATCGAGGCGGTGCGGCAGGGATTGCGCGAGGTGGGCGACGTGTGGGCGACGCGCGTCAACGTGCGCGGCGTCTGTACGACGGGCTCCGGACGCTACCTCATCGGTGATTTTCTCGGCGCGGATGTGGTGAAGAACGAGATCACCGCGCAGGCGCGCGCCGCCGCGGAGATCGACCCGCGCGTCGACACCATTTTCGAGATAGGCGGGCAGGATTCCAAATATATCAGCCTGGAGCAAGGCGCCATCATCGACTTCGAGATGAATAAAGCGTGCGCCGCCGGCACCGGCAGCTTTCTGGAAGAGCAGGCTGAGCGGCTGGGCATCAGCATTAAGGATGAGTTTGCCCGGCTGGCGTTGTCGTCCCCGGCGCCGGTTTGTTTGGGCGAGCGCTGCACGGTCTTCATGGAGTCCGACCTGGTCGGCTTTCAAGCGCGCGGAGCGAATGTCGCGGATCTTACCGCCGGCCTGGCGTATTCGATCGTGTATAACTATCTCAATCGCGTGGTGGGCGAGCGCAAGATCGGCGAGCACATTTTCTTCCAGGGGGGCACGGCGTTCAACCGCGCGGTGGTGGCCGCTTTTCAACAGGTGACCGGCAAACCGATCACCGTCCCCGAGCACCATGAAGTGACCGGCGCCATCGGCTGTGCCTTGCTGGCGCACGAGGCGGCACGAGACGGCGTACCGAGCAGCTTCAAAGGGTGGGATCTGTCCAGCCGCGCTTACCAGCAGAGTTCCTTTGAATGCCGGGC
>Ga0118677_10012622_pt1 | contig 12344 bp, 9 predicted proteins | sample AliMusrvi5mmetaG_FD_86154 | JGI IMG/M metagenome (GOLD analysis project Ga0118677, IMG submission 86154)
GTCTACGTCAGCCAGACCGAAGCCGTCCGCTTCTGCGCCTGGCTAAGCCAGCAAGAACGGCGGAAATACCGCCTCCCCACCGAAGCCGAGTGGGAATACGCCGCGCGCGGCACCGACGGACGCAAGTTCCCATGGGGCAACCGGTTGGACAGCGGCGACCGCGCCAACTTCGCCGACATCAACAAACCCCTCCCGTGGTCGGAGCGGACCATCGACTGCGGTTTTGCCGCCACCTCCCCGGTCGACAGCTTCCCCCGTGGGGCCAGCCCCTTTGGCATGGAAGACATGGCCGGGAACGTCTGGGAATGGTGCCTCGACGGCTTCACCCTCTACCCGGGGCGGGAACGGACCAACCCGCGCGGCCCGCAAGGCGGCCCCCGGCAAATCTACCGGGGAGGGAGCTGGAAATCCCGCATCGCCAGTCTACGCACCAGCGCCCGCGCCAGCAACTCCCCCGCCTACTCCACCAACGACGTCGGTTTCCGCATCCTCTGCGAGTGCGGAAAGTGAAGGCTAGATGCGGAGAAAGGGAGAGAGAACAAGCGCAGCATTCTCTTCGTTCCGCCCTCGTTACCAAGCTCCAGCTTCACCGCCGCAGCGCGGCCACAATCTCCTCGTTCCCAAACTCCATTTGGGAACGCCCTTGTCTTGGCAACTCTATTGCCCTCTTTCGTTGCGGGCACAAGCCCCCGCCCGCAGAACCCACCGGAAAGTCAGCCATTACCAAGTGCAACTTGGTAACGAGATAAAAAAAGCCACCGCCCGCAGAGTATGCGGGCGGTGGCTGTAAAAATAATCCGAAAAAGAGAGGGCGACCCCCTCTCCTCTGGGCGGACAGCTAGGAATTAAAGCGGAAAGACTTCATCTTCGCGCGTTTGGCGTTTGCACGCGCTTTGCGCTTGGTCTTCTGCGTCGGCGTTTCAAATGCCCGCAAACGGCGTACCTCCTCCATGACACCCTCGGAATCGAGTTTGTTTTTGAGGCGCTTGAGCGCACGATCAATAGGCTCCCCTTTGCGAACGACTACTTCTGGCATGATGTTCTCCTTCTACGGTCCGTTTTCAGTGTAAATTGGATAAAACTAAAGGTGTTTTAGACGCCACAGGTACGGATACCGGACCCGGGGCGAGGGGGAGACTCTAGAGGGCTGCTCCCGGTTCGTCAACCGTTGGTTTTGCTTTTTTCACGCGAAGCGCTGCGCCCAAGGAAATCCCCCGCCGCAAGCGATAAAAAAGCGCCCGCACACTGGAAACCCTAGCCAAAAAAGAAAACTCCGCGCATTCTCGTACCCTCTTTATCAAAACTCTCATCATGCAAAACCTCCCCGATCTGCTCCAAGTTGGCGCTCTCAAAACGTGGATTGCGCCCGAATGCGTTGCGCTCAACCGCCTGCCCATGCGCGCCACATTGTATCCCTTCCCCACTACCCAGGCCGCCCGCAGCCTGGACCGGGAGAAGACCCCGTGGTTCCAGCTTCTCGACGGCCAGTGGCAGTTCAAGATGGCGGCGAAACCCGAAGCCGTCACTCTGGAAGACGTAGCCGCGACCACCGACCGCTCCGGGTGGGATAGCGTGGCTGTCCCCGGCAACTGGACCCTCCAGGGCTACGGCTACCCTCATTATACCAATGTGCAGATGCCCTTCCCCGACGAGCCCCCGTTCGTGCCGGAAGAAAACCCCACCGGCATTTATACGCGGGAGTTCTCCCTTCCCAAAGACTGGAAGGGCCGCCGCATCGTCCTCCACTTCGGCGGCGCGGAAAGCGTCCTCTACGTCTACATCAACGGCCAGCCCGTGGGGATGAGCAAGGATTCCCGGCTTCCGTCCGAATTTGACATCACCCCGTTCGTCAAAGTTGGGGCCGCCAACATCGTCACCGCCGTCGTCGTCAAATGGTCCGACGCCACCTTCGTCGAAGACCAGGACCAATGGTGGATGGGCGGCCTGCACCGCGAAGTCTTCCTCTACGCCACCGCCCCCGTGCATATCTCCGACGTGTTTGCCGTGGGCAATCTGGAGAATCACTACACCGACGGCCGCCTGCAAATCACGTTCAAAGTGGGCTTCCCCCGCCAACCCGAAGAAGGCTGGAGCGTGGAGGCCCAACTCCTGGACCCCAAAGGGAAGTCCGTTTTCAAAAAACCGCTCTCTACCGAAGTCCTCGCCAAGCGCACGGATCATGCCGGCAGCCGCCAAGCCGGGCTCCAGGCACCGGTGAAAAAGCCGCTCCTCTGGAACGCCGAGCAACCCCACCTCTATACCGTAGTAGTGAGCCTCAAAAACCCGCAGGGCAAGGTCGTCGAAACGACTGCCACGCGCGTCGGCTTCCGCTCCGTGGAAGTGCGCGACCGCATGCTGCTCGTCAACGGCAAGCGCGTCCTCATCAAAGGCGTCAATCGCCACGACCACCACGACACCAAAGGCAAGGCGCTCGACCGCGACACGCTCCGCCTGGACGCGTTCACGATGAAGCGTTTCAACATCAACGCCGTCCGCACCTCGCACTACCCGAACGATCCCTACTGGCTCGACCTCTGCGACGAAGTGGGCCTCTACGTCATCGACGAAGCCGATCTCGAATCGCACGCGTTCTACTACCAGATCTGCCGCGACCGCCGCTACGCCTCCGCCTTCCTCGAACGCGCCATGCGCATGGTCTTGCGCGACCAGAACCACCCCAGCATCATCCTCTGGTCGCTCGGCAACGAAAGCGGCTACGGACCCAACCACGACGCCATGGCCGGGTGGATACGCAGCTACGACTCCAGCCGCCCGCTCCACTACGAAGGAGCCCTTGGCTCGGACAGCATTTGCGGGAAAAAAGCCTGGGACACCGGATACCGCGCCACCGACATCGTCTGCCCGATGTATCCGCGGCTCTCCAGCATCATCGAGTGGGCCACGGATAAAAAGCACCCCGACCAGACCCGCCCGCTCATCATGTGCGAATACTCCCACGCCATGGGCAACAGCAACGGCGGCCTGGGCGAATACTTCGACGCCTTCGAGAAATACCCCGGTCTCCAGGGCGGTTTCATCTGGGAATGGCTCGACCACGGCATCAAACAGACAACCGCCGACGGCCAGGACTACTGGGCCTACGGCGGCGACTTTGGCGACACGCCCAACGACCTCAACTTCGTGTGCGACGGCCTCGTCTGGCCTGACCGCAAGCCGCATCCCGGCCTCTTCGAATACCAGCACCTCTGCCAACCCGTCAAAGTCACCGGCTTCAACGCCAAGACCGGCACGCTCGAACTCAAAAACCGGCAGGACTTCACCACCCTGGCCGCCTTCCGCGGAGAATGGACGCTGAAAGTCAACGGCAAGGCCGTCGCCACGGGGAAACTCCCCGCGCTCAAAACCGCGCCGCAAGAAACAGCGAAGCTGAAGCTCAAGCTCCCCGCGCTCACTGGCGCGCCCGGCGACGAAGCCTTCCTCAACGTCCGCTTCACCACCGCAGCCAGCACCGCCTACAGCAAGGCCGGGCACGAAGTGGCATGGGATCAAGTTGCCGTGCCGCTCAAAACCAAAGCGGTGAAGGTGGCCCAGCAGCGCCTTCAACCGCTCACGCTGGAGAATGCCGGTGGCGACAGCCTCCTCATCCAAAATGATCGCCTGCGCCTCGCCGTCTCCGCCGAAACCGGCAGCATTGACTCGCTGCAATGGAAGGGAAAGGAACTCCTCGTCGCCGGCCCCCGCCTGCAAGTCTGGCGCGGCGCAACCGACAACGACGGCATCAAAGGCTGGACCGGCCAGGACGGGAAATCTCTCGGCATCTGGCTGAAAGCCGGGCTCGATCAAGTGACGATCCGTCCGGGCTCCACCAAAGCCAAACAGAACAAGGACGGCAGCGTCACGCTCACCCTGGAACACATCGGCGCGTGCAAGGCGTCGGACAACGCCATCATCCACAAGCAAACCTGCACGGTGACGCCCGATGGGCGCATCACCGTGGCCAACACGTTTGTCGTGGACAAGGCGCTCCCCGTCCTCCCGCGGCTCGGCGTCGTCCTCACCCTCCAGCCCGGCCTGGAAAAACTGACCTGGTTCGGGCGCGGCCCGTTTGAAAACTATGAGGACCGCAAACGCGCGGCGATGGTCGACCGGTACGAAAGCACCGTCACCGATCAATACGTCCCCTACATCCTGCCGCAGGAACACGGCAACCACACCGACGTCCGCTGGCTCGCGCTGCAAGGCGCGTCCACCGGGCTGCGCGTGGAAGCGCAGGGGCCGCTGGAATTTTCCGCCAGCCACTACACCGCCGAAGACCTCTTCGCAGGCAAGCACACCTACGACCTCCATGCGCGGCCCGAGGTGATCCTGAACCTCGACTACCGCCAGTCCGGCCTCGGCACCAACAGTTGCGGCCCCGGCGTGCTCGAACAGTATGAGATCAAGCCCGGCCGCCGCTACCAGTGGAGCTACGTGCTCCAGCCGGGAGCCTAAAGAACCCGCTATCCCGCTTCGCAACAACGCCCGCGCCCAAAAAAGCGCGGGCGTTTTGTTATCGGCGGTGTTCACCTATTTTATTCTCACGCAAAGCCGCAAAGGCGCAAAGAGGGAAACGGAATCTGTGCGCGTGCCAAGATTCTCCCTCGTTACCAATCTCCAGATTGGGAACACCAAATCCCGGGAAGAATTGGATTTTAGAACGCGGGGATTTTTGGGTGGGGCAAGGCGGAAGGCGAAGTCGCTATCTGTAGATAGCGACTTTGCCTGACAACGCTGCCCCGCACGAAAAGACCAAGTTCTAAAGTCCAAGTATGAACGGGATTGGGTATTCAAGCCCCCTCTATACTGGGAGTGCTGCGCCGCCAGGGCCTTCGTCCTGGAGATTAATGAGCTTGTGGTGCACCGCGTAGCGCATCAGCTCGGCGTTGCTGCTCAGCTCCATTTTTTCGAGAATGCGCGTCCGGTAGGTGCTGATAGTCTTTACGCTCAGGCAGAGGCGTCCGGCGATTTCCTTGACGGTCTGGCCGGAGGCGAGCATGCAGAGGACTTGAAATTCGCGATTGGAGAGAGCCTCGTGCGGTTTCCGCTCGCCGCACTCCACGTCGCGCGCCAGTTTTTCGCCTAGCGAGGTGGTGATGTATTTTGCCCCGCCGAGCACGTGCCGCACGGCTTTCAGTAATTCATCCGAGGCCGCTTCTTTCGTGAGGTAGCTGGATGCGCCGCATTGGAGGGCACGCACGGCGCAGTTTTCCTCGGGATACATACTGATGACAATGATGGGCATGTGCGGCCTGGCTTGTTTTAAATCCACCAGCAGGTCAAAGCCGCTGCGGCCGGGTAGGCCGATGTCGAGCAGCGCGATGTCCCATTCGTGGGCCCACGCGAGTTCCATGGCTTGCGCCTGGTTGGCGGCCTCGCCTGTTACCAACCCCGGGAAACCCTCTGCGAGGATTTCCTTCAGCCCCCGCCTTACGACGCCGTGATCATCGACAATCAAAGCACGCATGCGGCCCTCCGCCCCTCCTAAAGTCCCCATGTGCTCATTATAGATATGGGCTGGTGGATGGGAATCGGGGTTCTTCTGTTTGATCCCATGCCCGCTGTCTGTGCGTTCCCATGGGCGGAATATGGGGATACTGGGGAGGGAATCCATTGTTTGCCCAGTCAGGCGGCGAGCGGCGGATGCCTTAGTTACGTATTAGCCATCACAAATGAGCACTACGACGGAAAGGGCAAGCCGCGGGGGCAAGCCAACGGGCGGAGGCCGGGAGAAGGCGTCGCATCGTGCGGACCGTCTTGCCCTGTTGTCGGCCCTGGTGGATGCGGACGCGGATGCGGTTTATGCGCGGGACGCGGCCGGGGTATGCCGCATGGTAAACGCGACTTTTGCGCGCGTCTTTGGCACATCGAGGGAGCGCATTGTGGGCCGTGCGTTTGCGCAAGCTCTGCCCCCTGGGACGGCCTGCGCCATTGCCCGGCAGGAGGAGGCTTTCCTGGCCGAAGGGACGCAGCGGGAATGTGAACTGACGCTGGAAACCGCGCAAGGGCGGCGCTCCTATGACTTGACGCTGGGGGTCGACCGTGACGACGCAGGGGAGGTGGTCGGTTTGTTCGGGCGGCTCCGCGATCTTGCCGAACGCAAACGGCTGGAACGGGCGATTGTGGAAGCCAGCGAGTGCGAGATGCGCCGCATCGCCATGGATTTGCATGACGGGCTTTGCCAGGAACTGGCGGCGGTTTCCTTGATTTCGCGGCTGTTGGAAAAAAAACTCGGAGATACTGACCGCGCGCAGGGGAAGATCGCCGGGCATATCGCCGACCTGACGAAGAATCTGGCGGTATCGGCGCGCAACCTGGTGCACAGCCTTGCCCCGCCCCGGCTTTGCGGCGAACATTTCGTGGAGAACCTGCGTCGTGTGGCGGCAAGTCTCTGTGAGTCGTTCCCGCTGCAATGCGGCATTGAGGGGAATTGGCCGGAGCGGTTGACCGATGACAGCGTGGCGGGCCACTTGTATCGCATTGCGCACGAGGCGATGTACAACGCGGCCCGGCATAGCGGGGGTAATCAGATTACCGTTCGGCTACGCGCGTCGCACGAGGCATTTGCGTTGTTGGTCTCGGATAATGGACACGGCTTTGCGCTGGACGCCGCGCGCCATGGCGGCATCGGCCTGGCTACCATGAAATACCGCGCCGGTCTGATCTGCGGGATGTTGAAGATAGAGTCTGCCCCTGGGCATGGGACTACAGTGGTCTGCCGGGTGCCTCTTCCGTAAATTTTTTTCAACCTATGCAACCATGGATGATGTCGGAAACGTTTGGAGGTCACGATGAATAAAGCTTTCATGCTGGGAATCGGGTTGACGCTTGCGGGCGCTTGCGCCATGGCGCAACCGGTAGTGGGGCTGGGGCGTGTGGAAGTGGGCGCGGGGGCTGGAGCCGTCGTGGTTGCCAGGAACGCGCCGGTGCCTCAGGAGACACTGCTGAAGGCGGGAGCCGGCGGCGCGATTTTGGTTTTCCCGGATCGGTCGCGTATCCGGCTCGCGCCCGAGAGTCTCTTTGTTTTGTCGGCTGGTAGCACGCGCGTCAACCCGCCGTTGGAATCGCCCGTGGAATCGCCCGATGCGACCTCCGCGATCAAGTCGATCTTAACGCAGCAGGAGAAGCAGCGCTTTCGCAATCAGGCGGAGTTGGCCGTCGCCCGCGATACGCTCACGCTCCAATCCGGCGCGATGATCGCCGACCAAGGGGTGGCGACCATGGACGTGAGGGTTCTGAACCAGACATTGCGTTCCTCCGAGGCGCGGTTTGTCGTGAGCGTTGTTTCGCCCGAGAGTGCGCGGCTTACGGTGGCGCAAGGAAAGGTGACTGTCGCCCCGGGTCTGGCGGGGGCGATTCCGGTCGGCGAGGGGCAGTTCACGCTTCTGAATGCAAATGCGTCGGGCCAGGCGGTAGCTTTGGCGCCGAGCCAGATCGCCGGGAGTAAACTGGCTGTAGCGGACGAGGCGGCGCTCCGCTGCGGTGGGGCTAGCCAACTTGAGGCGGTCGGCGAGCGCACGGATCATTCCAAAGACCCGGAACCCGTGGGCGAAAGACTGGGCGATCCGGGAGCCGTTGGCACTGCTCCCGCGACGGCAGCCGGGCCGGGCGTTGGCACCGGTCCATCAGTGCCCTTTGATCTCCGTCGTGTCCGCCTTTTAACGCCGCCCAGTACGTCGAATACCAGCGGTATCGTTGTTTCACCTGCACAACCCTGATCCCATCCCCATCTTATGTTTCCCATCTCCACTCGTTACATCGTTTGCGTTCCTCCCTTGGTTCTTCTGGCGTTGCAGATGTCTGCACTGACAGCACCTCCTGCCGGGTCGAACGAGAATACAACACTCGCGGCAACGGCAAAGCCACAGGTAATGGCAGAGCCTTCGGATAGTGCTGAGTCAGATGCGATAACCTCAGGAACAAATTCCACCACGAAGGACGATGGATTGTTGAAGACTCCGGTCATGACTGTGCCGGAGCCCGTGGTGCCAGCCGCGCAGGAGGCGGAAAAGCCGATGCTCAATGCGCAGGTGGCCCGGCTCCAGGCGGCCCGGCCGGATGCAGGGTCCACGCCGCCCATGGCTGCGGACGTTCCGAGTTTGATGGCGCCGTTTGGCGCGATTACGGATTTCAGCCTGGGACACACGGTGCCGGGGTCAAAGTGGCGCATTTATCCGCACGCGGGCATCAGTGCCATTTTTGACGACAATATCTATTTGGATTCCTCCAACAAGGTCTCGGACGTCTATTTAGCGGTTTCCCCAGGGATAGGAGCATCCTACGGGGCGGATGAGAGCGCACTCAAAATCCGCGCGGATTATACGGCAAGCTTCCTGGCGTTCATGGATCACAGCTCCCAAGACACTGTGGACCAGGATGCCGCGGTGCGGGTGAGTTATGAAATGTCAAAGCTGACGCTTGGGCTGACGCTCGGATTCCAGTCGCTCTCCGGCGCGGACATTGATGTGGGCGACCGTGTTCGGCGCCAGATCTATTATGCGGGCCTGACGGCCAACTACGTGCTGGATGAAAAATTCTCGGTCGACTTGAACGCCGATGAAACGGTGGCCGATTACAAGGACCTCAATGACTCCAACGAGGCGCGCTTGCAAGGGTGGCTGAACTACCAGGCGACCGGCAAGTTGAAGTTGGGCGTCGGGCTCCTGGGTGGGTATCTGGGCGTCCAACAAAGCCCCACCCAGACCTACGAGCAATTTCTCTTGCGGGCGCATTACGACGCGACGGGCAAGCTCGTCCTCTATGCCAGCGGGGGCGTGGAGGTCCAGCAGTCTGACACAACCGCTGTATCACCCGTTTTCTCCATTGGGGGCGCCTATTCTCCCTTTGCAAAGACGACGATCACGTTGGATATCCACGAGCGCGTCTACGGATCGGCGGCGCTGGATGGACAGGACTACCGGGCGACGGGCATCATGGTCGGGATCAATCAGGAATTGCGGGAGAACCTGAGCTTGTTCCTGAACGTCGGGTTTGAGAATGCCTCTTACTATGCCGTGGCGAGCGGGGTGAACGCAGATCGCGTGGACAACTATACCTATGCGCGGGTCGGCCCGGCTTGGCAGGTCCGCCAATGGTGCCAGGTGACCTCCTTCTATGAGTTCAGTAATAATGCCTCCAGCGGTAACGGGAGCCGACCCTTTACGCGCGACCGCGTTGGCATTCAAGCGAACTTTGCGTTCTAACGCTTCTCCCCCAAGCCGTCGGATGAAACTACCCCTATTTCTCCTCCTGTGCGTTGTGGGCGCTCTGCCGTCCCTTGCACAATCGCAAAATCCGGCCCCGCCCAGCTCCCCGCCTGCCAGCAATTACCGTTTGAGCGCCAACGATTTGGTGCATGTCAAGGTGTTCCAGGAAGAGGAGCTGGAGGCAACGGTGCGTATTGCCAAGGACGGGACGATCCAATTTCCGCTGATCGGCAGCGCGAGGATCGGCGGCAGGACGGTGCAGGAGGCCGCGCAAACATTGGAGGCGGCCCTTCGGGAATATCTGGTGCGGCCACAGGTATCTCTTAGGGTTACGGAATATTCCAAACGGCGCTTTACGGTGCTCGGCCAGGTGGCGAAGCCGGGGGCTTATGATATGCCGGAGGATCAGACAATGAATCTATTGGAAGCCATCGGCGTCGCCGGCGGTTACACGCGGATTGCCAATCCGGCCAAGGTGATCCTCAAACGCAAGGTCAACGGCCAGGAGACAATCTATAAACTCAACGCCAAGACCATGGCTATCGATGGAGAAAACCAGCGTTTTGATGTTCTCCCGGGCGACACCATCATGGTCGGTGAAAGCATACTATGATGAAGGAAAGCGACCCGCGTAACGAAGACGAGGAACTTCGAAAATTCACATTTCTGGAAGTCATCCACCTCCTTCGGGAGAGGGCGTGGGTGATCGTTGTTTGTGTGATTGTCGGCCTTTTTCTGGGGCTGGGCTATGCAGCGCATCAGTCGAGAATCTTTCGCGCAAAAGCCGTGCTGGAGGTGGCCTCGGAGGAGCCCAATGTCTTGAAGTTCGATCAGGGGCACGCGCAGGATTTCACGGCACAGGATGCTTTGCAGACCACCGTTGCCTGTTTCCGCAGCCGGACGCTTTTGCAAAACGTCATCGACAAATACGACTTGCGGAGCGACCCGGCCTTCGCCGGGCGGTTGGGGAATCTTACGGACGAACAGGCGCTGGAACGTATCCTGCGCGTCACGTATGTGGATGTGCGCAAGGGGACGCGTCTGATTGACATTATCGGCGAGTCCAGCAATCCGAAAACGGCGCAAACGCTGGCCAATGCGCTCTCTGCAGAGTTTCTCGCCATGTTGATGGAGCAACGGGCATCGACGTCCAAATTTGCGCTTAAATTCCTGATGGACGAGGCCGCTACGTTGAAGACGAAGCTCCAGCATTCGGAGGAGGTGCTCCAGGATTACAAGGAAAACCACCACTCCGTTTCGCTGGAAGAAAAGCAGGACACCGTCGTTTCCAAGTTAAAGAACCAAAACGCCCAGTGGACGGATGCGAAGGCGGCGCGGCTTCGGCTGGAGGCGGATTACAATAAAGTGGTGGCGCATGCGGATGATGTGAACATGCTCCTCTCGATGGCGGCTGTCTCCAATCACCCGGCGGTGATCGAATGCAAACAGCAGATCTCCACGCTGGAGTCAAAGATTGCCGTCCTGGGGCTCCGTTATACGGAGAAGCACCCGATGATGATCCAGACGCGGGCGCAGATTGCCGACGCGCACGCGCTCCTCAACGCCACGGTGTTAAAGATGCCGTCGTTGCTGCGCTCCACGTATGAGGCGGCGATTGTGACGGAGAAGAATTTTGAAACGGCGCTGCGCGAGCAGGAGCAGGCGGCGCAGGATCTCAATCGGCAGGCAATTCCCTACAATGTGCTCTACCGCGATGTGGAGACGGACAGGGCGCTCTACGAGGCGATCTTAAAGCGGCTCAAAGAGGCCGACATTGCCAAAGGAGTGGAGTTGTCGAATATCCGCATTTTCGAGGCGGCGGCGCTCCCCGCAGGGCCGGTCAATCTCGGGAAAATCAAGCTGGGGGGGCTGGGGATACTCGGCGGATTGGTATTGGGTGTGGGGTTGAGTTTCGCGCTGCATCTGGTGGATAACTCGCTCAAGACGGTCGATCAAGCCGAGCGGATTACAGGGCTCTCGGTCATCGGGGCCATTCCACGCGGGGGAAGGCGGATCAAGAGCAAGAACGACATCTTTTTGCTCAATGATCCGAAGTCGATCATCGCCGAGTCGTTCCGCTCGCTCCGCGCTTCGCTGGAGTTGGCGGCTCGCCGCAAGGATGGGGGCATCTTTCTGTTTACCAGCGCTGTCCCCTCGGAAGGCAAGACGTTCACTGCCATCCATATTGCGGTCGCTTTCGCACAACAGGGATTGCGAACCCTGCTCATTGATGCGGATCTGCGTGCGCCTAAAATCGGCGACATTTTCAAATGCGAACGGGGCGTCCCCGGTGTTTCCGACGTTATCGCCCGGGAGTCCTGGCCGTGCAGGGATTCCCTTGCGACAGAGATCAACAATCTCTTTGTGCTCTCCGCGGGTACGCGGATCATTAACCCAGCGGAGATTCTCTCCGGGCCTGGATTTGGCAAGCTTTTGCAGATGGCGGCGGCGGATTTTGACGCGGTAATTGTGGATTCCGCGCCGATTCACGCCGTGAGCGATACGCTGCTTTTGGTGGAGCACGTCCATTGGGTCTGTATGGTGGCCAAGGCAGGTGGAACGTCGGCAAGCGCGGTGATTCGGGCGCGCCAGCAACTGGAGCTGGCCGGGGCGAAAGTGGCTGGGCTGGTGCTCAACCAGCTCCCCAGCGATGGCGGCGTCGGCTATTACTATTATTATTCCCCCGGCCATTATGGGGAAGCGGGGTACGGTTCCAAGAAGGCGGAGCAGACCCACAAGGGGTAGAGGTAGGCAGTGCTGCGTGAACCCCGACGGTAGGCGATCAAAAGGTCCGCCAACGTGCCGACCATTCCTACGTTGCCTCTCCCTGCGCGCCAGACGTTAAAAGAATAGGGGCGCTATCAGATGCTAGTTCCCACGGTTTTCCCAATCGGGAGAACCAGGCCGTGTTTGTGCATTTGGAATTCCCATGCAATGCAGCAAAGGCGCAGAGAGGGAAGGGCGTGTCGCGCTTTGATCCTTTCGTTGCGTAAGACATCATCTATTTCCTTCATCGCTTTGGGGGGATTGGGGACGACTTCCCGCAATCCGGGAACCGCTCCTCGTGTCCCGTTAGGTAAATAAGCTGCATAAATCCGGTCCCTTTTCCGATTTTTCTGCGTTGCTTCTTCGGGCAATATC
>Ga0118677_10012624_pt1 | contig 12341 bp, 9 predicted proteins | sample AliMusrvi5mmetaG_FD_86154 | JGI IMG/M metagenome (GOLD analysis project Ga0118677, IMG submission 86154)
ATTATTGCACTTGCATTATATTCAATTGGTTTTGGCAAAGAACAAAAAAGGAAGCTTATTACTTCGAGGGTACTTTTGTTTTATACGTTGGGTGTTTTTTTCGATATATCTGCAACTACACTTATGATTCTCGGTTCCACGAAAGGATTACTTACATTTCACGGGTTTATTGGATATTCATCACTTTTAGGCATGAGTATTGACACTTTTTTATTATGGAAACATAAACTGAAGAAAGGACCGGAGGTTATTGTGAGCAAAAGCCTTCATATTTATTCGCGTGTTGCCTTTATATGGTGGGTAATGGCTTTTATTACGGGAGGGTTGCTGGTAGCCTTACGCCATGCATAATGATTTGAAGGAAAAATAAAAACTTTTACAATCACTTAAGTTCAATAAAAAACCACTCCATAGAATGAAGTGGTTTTTTTATGTTTATGAGAAGTTGATATCAAAATGGAAGATCATCCTCTGCATGAGGTGGAGCCTGAACGGTATCTGCAACAGGCTCTGCAACAGCAGTTACGGACTCTGTAGTTTCAGGTTTTTTACCTAATAGTTGAATATTATCAGCAAATATCTCAGTGGTGTATCTTTTTACACCATCTTTTTCCCAAGAACGTGTTTGGATCTTTCCTTCAATGTACAATTGACTCCCTTTGCGAATGTATTTCTCGGCTATTTCTGCCAATCCTCTCCAGGCTACAATGTTGTGCCATTCGGTTTTTTCGGGTACTTGTATTCCGTTTTGCGTGGTATAACCACGTTCGGTAGTTGCAAGTGTGAAGTTAGCTACAGCCACGTTTTTTTCCAAATAACGAACTTCGGGATCTTTTCCCACATTTCCAATCAGAATTACTTTGTTTACAGACATAATAACAATAATTTAAGGGTTAATAAATTTAATTTAATTTGATGCTGTAAAAATAAAAAGATGTTTTTGACTAACAAAGAGAAAGTTCGAAAATATTTTAATTGAATTAAAATATTCGACCCTGAAATGATTTTAAATTAATGTTAATCAGGTTGTTAGTTTAAGCTAATATCTGCGTAATTTAGAATTAACCCAAATAGTCAGACAACATAATCGACGGCAGCCCGGGCGGTTCTTACTTTGCCAATATATCCGGCAACACGTTTATGCTCAGGATGTTCCTGGTAAATATCCAAATCCTCAAAGCTGTTGAACTCTGAATAAAGCGCAATATCAAAATCTGTTTTGGGAGCATTTGGCACGTTAATACCAACTTCGATACTAACAATTTGTGGTATCAGGTTTTTGAGATTTTCCAATTCTGTTTTAATAAGTTCTGCATTTTCAGCTTTCGATTTTCCTTCTGCCAATTCGGCCAGACAAAAGAATACAATGTGTTTGATCATGAGTTAATGTGTTGAAAATTAATTATTTACAAATAACTTTATACGGTCTGTTGTTTACTTTCAGAAAATAGATTCCCGTTCCGGTTCGGATAAGAAACCTACCTTGCGTCAAATCTCCATTAAATAGCAACTGACCTGTCAGTGCAAAAAGCTTTATTTTATTGGTTCCACTGGTGATTGTTACATAAATTCCATCGGAAGTACCTATGAATGAAACATTTTCGTTAGCTACAATTGTTGCATTTGTACCTTGCCCGGAATCATTATCGCCTCTCGACCAACCGTTTTGACTGCCTTCAATCTTTATTACAACAGCTTGCCCCGAATGAGTGTCCGCTTTTGGGGTTTGGGCATAAAAGTTCGTCACACTCAGTCCTGTAAGAAACAGAATGAGTGCAAACTTCAGTTGCCTGATTGTCAAAGCTTTTACTTTTTTCATTGCGCTGTGTTCCAAGACTTCAAAATTACAGTATTTCTGCGGGATTTAAATACTTTTTCGTGCGAGTTTGCAATATCTTTTTTTTATTTGAATTGCTTAACATCAAAATCAAATTCAGGGTTCGTTCCGCATCCGTTTCGGGTAATCAATTGTGTAATGCAAACCACGGCTTTCTTTGCGACGAAGAGCGTGTTTTATTATCAGGTAGGCCACACTGATTACATTTCGCAACTCGCAAATTTCACGCGACACAACTGATTTGTCAAACAAATCCTCGGTTTCACGATACAGTATTTCCAGGCGGCTCATGGCTCGTCGCAGACGCAGGTTGGAACGAACAATACCGACGTAAGTGCTCATTATTTGTTCCACCTCCCGGAAACTTTGTGTAATCAGCACCATTTCTTCCGGCAGACGGGTACCTTCATCATTCCAGTCGGGAACAAATTCGTTGAATTCAATATCTTTAAGCTGTCCGGTAACGTCTTTAAGCGCTGCATCGGCATACACAATAGCTTCAATCAGCGAATTAGAAGCTAGTCGGTTAGCACCATGAAGTCCAGTGCAGGAGCATTCTCCGGCTGCATACAATCGTCTTATTGATGTTTTACCGTTCAGGTCGACTGCAATTCCACCGCAGAGATAATGCTGAATAGGCGAAACAGGGATATAATCCTTGGTAATATCTATATCCAGTTGCATACATTTTTTGTAGATATTCGGAAAATGTTCTTTGGTTTCTTTTGCGTTCTTATGAGTAACATCCAGATAGACAAAATCATGACCACGTAATTTCATTTCGTTATCGATGGCGCGAGCCACAATGTCGCGTGAAGCCAAAGAACCCCGTTCATCATATTTTTGCATAAACTCTTTGCCATCTTTGGTGCGCAGAACTGCACCATAACCACGTATGGCTTCCGAAATGAGGTAAGTAGGTCGTTCGCCGGGATGATAAAGTCCGGTGGGATGAAACTGAACAAACTCCATATCTTTAATAATTCCACGGGCACGGTGCACCATGGCAATTCCATCGCCAGTTGCTATTCCGGGATTGGTTGTGGTTGCATATACAGTTCCGATTCCTCCCGTGGCAAGTAAAGTTACTTTGGCCAGAAAAGTATGAATATTGTTGCTTTGTTGATTGAGAACATAAGCCCCGTAACATTCAATATCCGGTGAGTGATGCGTAACCACTTCGCCCAAATGGTGCTGAGTCAGAATCTCAATGGCAAAATAGTTTTCAAATACTTCAATTTCGGGGTGAGATTTAACCTGACGAACCAGACTTTCCTGAATTTCGTATCCGGTATTGTCCTTATGATGTAAAATCCGGTTTTCTGAGTGCCCGCCCTCACGATGGAGGTCAAATTGTCCTTTTTCGTCTTTATCAAAATCCACGCCCCAGTTCAAAAGTTCTTGAATTTGAGAAGGAGCTTCGTAAACAACTTTCTCAACTGCTGCCAGATCGCAATGTCCATCACCGGCAATAAGCGTATCTTCAATATGTTTTTGAAAATTATCAGGGTCGTACATCACCGAAGCAATACCACCCTGAGCGTACGAAGTGTTAGATTCTTCGAGGGCAGTTTTGCTGAGTAAAGCCACTTTGCCGTATTTTGCAGCTTTAAGAGCAAAACTGATACCTGCAATGCCGCTACCAATTACCAAAAAATCGAATTTGCGTGTCATTTATTCAAGTTTAAGAGTATTGAGGAGATTAATACTCAATCTTCAAAATACTAAATACAAATATGTTGCCAATTAAATAGACCAAAAAAATTTGAGCAGTAGTTTTAGTACTGCTCAATCTGAAATTTCTCAATTAAAAATGTTTTATATAAGCCCGTCTTTTCTTATGATTTACATGCTCAAAACTTCCCCATTGCGATGACATTTTTGTGTTGGTTTCCAGCTCTGGATTACTTTCTGCAAATTTGTAACCATTTTTAGCGCTGGCCGGCATAATATCGGCAAACATAACCGAATTTACACCTTTATTCTGATAATCAGGATGAACTGCCATCAAATACAAGTCAACCACATCGTTTTTATTCAATGCATGAAGCATGTGATACCAACCGAATGGAAACAGGCTTCCTTTTGCTTTTTGTTGAGCTTTGGTGAAACTTGGCATCGCAATACCGAGCGCTACAACATCATCATTTTCGTCCACAACAATTGAAACCGTATCCAGACGGAAAAAGCTGAAATACAATTTAATGTAGAAATCCACCTGTTTCTGATTCAGCTTGGTGAAACCGTAGAGGTGAGAATAGCACAGGTTCAGTAAATCAAAAATTTTAAGGGAATATTTTTCTACAATTTCTTTTCGGGATTTAGCTTTAACCGACTTCAGATTATATTTTTGTTTTACAATGTCGGCAATGCGGAAGTATTTTTCAGGGAAAACTTCAGGAACAGTAATTTTGTACTCTTTCCAGTCAATATCTTTTTCAAAGCCATAATCTTCAACGTGTTTAACGTAATAAGGATAATTATAATTGGTGGCCATGGTTCCAATCTGATCATAGCCTTCAATCAACATTCCCTCACGATCAAAATCGGTAAATCCAAGCGGACCGTGAATGGCAGTCATGCCTTTTTCTTTTGCCCAGGCAATGGCAGTATCAAAAAGTGCCGTTGAAACTTCTACATCGTCAATATAATCGCACCAACCGAAGCGAGCATGTTTTTCGTTCCAGGTTTCGTTGGAAACCGGATTGATAATGCAAGCAATACGTCCTGCTATTTTATCGTTTTTGAAAGCCATAAAATAAGTGGCATCGCAAAAGTCAAGAGCAGGGTTTTTACCTTTTGTCAGATTCAGCAAGTCGTCCATTAATAAGGGTGGAGCGGCAAACTCACAATCTTTGTAGAGATTAATCCCAAACCAAATATACTGCTTTAATTCTTTTTTTGATGTTACTTCGCGGATGGTTACTGCCATGATTTGCTGTATTAATTTATTATTAAACGGACGTAAAAATAACGCAAAAATATGACAACAGCCAATTTTTTGCGTTATTTTTTGTTTTTCTGCTAATTATATGCCTGATATTTACTCTTTTACATTACCTGTTCTCTTCAAAACTCCCCAGCTTACTAACTCACCTTTTAGTGCTTTTTTATATGCTTTGTAAAGAACATAAAACAACAACTGGCGATAAATGAAACGCTGAACAAATAGATAAAGCGCTTTCTTTAAATCGAACTTCTGATTGTCGAAATGATATGCCATCGACGAAATAATACAGTCGATAAAATAATATAACAAATAGAAGAAAATATACTGATCGGCATCATGGGAGAACAGCCCGATAATAAACAAAATATCAACCAACGGAGAGAAAAGTGGTATAATAAAATTGAATATCAATAAGTTAGGCAAAGCAATCAAACCAATGTTCGGTTTTTTGAAGCTGAACAACAAATCGCGGTGTTTCCAAAAACTCTGCATCATACCGAAAGTCCAGCGCGAACGTTGTTTGAGGAAACCCTGAAGATTTTCCGGAGCTTCGGTGAGTGCCAATGCTTCATTGCAGGTGCGGATTTTATAACCGGCACGCAGCATTCGTAAGGTCAAATCACAGTCTTCGGCCAGCGTATCAGTCGTAAATCCATCAATTTCCTGCATGGCTGTTTTGCGGAATGCACCTATTGCACCCGGCACTACCAATATGGCATTAACCGCATCGTACGCACGACGGTCGAAATTCTGACTGGTTGTATATTCAATGGATTGCCAGTTAGTCAACAAGTTCAGCGTATTTCCAACCCGAACATTTCCGGCAACGGCACCTACATTATCATCAGCAAAGAATGGAATCATACGTGCAATGGCATCATAAGGCAGAATGGTGTCTGCATCAATACAAACCAAAATTTCACCTGAAGATTTTCCAATACCAAAATTTAGAGCGGCTGCTTTTCCACCGTTTGGTTTTGTAAGTACTTTTACTTTCCCATTTTCGGCAAAAGCATTGTTTACAATTTCAAAAGTACTGTCTTTCGATCCATCATCTACAAAAATGATTTCAATATCAAGATAAGTTGATTTCAACAGATAATCAACTGTACGAACAGCATTGATTTCTTCGTTATAAGCCGGAACAATAATACTTACTTTCGGGTGATAATCAACAGGTTCTTTTTTAGCATCTTTTTTCTCTTTATAACGTTGAACAACAGCCATAACAGCTATTGAAAGTAAGCGCGAAATAATGAGGAAAATAGCTACAATAAAGAATCCATCCAGAAAATGTTCCCAAATGAAGGTAAGTGTAAAGAAAATAAGATCCAATCTGTCGGTAAAATTGAATCGGCTCTGAACCGGTGGCATAACCTGATCGCGTGTTTTGCCCATTAAGTGCGAAACGGATACGAATTCGTAACCTCTTGCCCGAAGCGAATCAATAATTATGGGCAAAGCCTTAACAGTAGCCGAACGGTCACCGCCGGCATCGTGCATCAGGATTATATTTCCTTTCTTTACCTGTTGAAGTGTACGTTCAATAATGGTATCCGAAGTAACATCTTCCTGCCAGTCGTTGGGATCAATAAATGTTGTGACACTGATAAAACCTTCATCATGAGCCACGGCCAGCGATTTAATCTGTGATAGTTTGGTTGGTTCTGCATCAGTGATATAAGGTGGACGGAACAACAAAGTGGAATAATTCAGAATGCTTTCAAGTAAAAGACGGGTTGACCGAAGTTCAATGCGTTCACGGTTGTCAGTAGATTCCTCCAGATTTGGATGCGTAAATGTATGATTACCAATTTCATGTCCTTCTTTGTATTCTCGTCGGATAAGTGGAATATTATTCTGGATATTCACACCGGTTACAAAGAATGTGCCCGGTACTTTCTTCTTTTTCAGAATATCCAGTATTTTTGGAGTATAATCGCTGCTCGGGCCATCATCAAAAGTAAGAGATAACTCACTGGGTTTATCGGCACCGTAGCGTTTAATCATGTAGGAACTCGGATAATCATCATAAACTTCGTTAGTTATCATGGCATCCTCGTTATTATATTCAAGAGCAACATGACCATGATCGGGGATGCTGGTCATTTCCAGAATTTCGCCTTTACCTTCATAATTTACAGCCAGAATGGATTGAATATATTCAAGTTTTTTGTAGTTGAATCCTTTCATTTTCAGAAACATGACATCCAAATCCTGTCCATAAAATTTCCACAATCGGTCGTCTTCCGAACCGAGATACCATAACGAAACTCCGGCAGCATTATAATCGTGGGCTGTGCGAATTACATTGAAAGCACCCGCCGCATCGATACAATGCATTTCATGTTCCGAATTAAAATTATCGGTATATTTCAGCGTCAAATCGGCCTGACCAAAATTAAAATAAACAGGTGCATTCAGCTCATTTGCTTTTGAAATCAAACTTTGATAAGTTATTGGTTTGCCTGTATATGTGACTTTTTTGCCATTAATTTGTTTTACCCAGTCGAATCCATAACCTGCAACGCAGAGAACAATTTTATCTGACGGTACTTCCCTCATGGCTTCGTCAATGGCATTTTCCACAAAAAGAAGCGACGAAATACTTCCCGGCTCACTCCCCGAGAAATGTTCGTTGTAAGCCATTAGAAATATGAAATCGTAATACTTCGCCAAATCCTTATAAGAAGAAACTCTATCGGTAGGGTCAATATCGATAGTAACTAAAAAACCTTCGGCATGAAGTGTTTCGGAAAGTTCTTTTGAAAATTGCAGAAGATAGGGGTTTGAGCCTTCGGGGAGTTTTTCGATATCAATATTAATTCCCTGGAAATCATTTTTTTCAAGTAGATTTTTTATTCTGGAAATAAGTGTTTTTCGTAGTTTTGGATTTTTAAGCAGTACGATTGTACTGTCACCGTTAAAAGAATTTTTCCAGAAGTTACTGAGCATGGGCAACACAGCGACTTTGTTACTTTGAATAAAATCGAGTGTTTCGTTCTCTATTCGGGTGTCAATAGTCCCTTTTGAATCCTTAATAAAAAGCCATTCCGGGAGCACCATGTTTAATTTGGTGATATTTCTTGACAGAGAAATTCTGGAGTTAATATTCCAGTTTACATAAAATCCTGCGCGTACAGGTAAATACTTACTTAATTCAGTCGGAGTAACTTTTTTTACCGTTTTGTGAGAATTCTTTATTTTTTTCTTTTTGTATAGCTCAAGTTGTTTCGCAAAAGCAATCTGATCTGTTTTGGAAACATAAGTTTTGGACTTGTCCGTATTCAAATCAGGCAACTTTTTATCGTTGTAGGTGAGTACTTTCAGGTCATAATCACGCTTGTTGAACAACGAGATTCCCACCGAAGCAAGAATTACAAATAAAAAAACAAGAAATATCCGAACCACCCAAATAAAACTCTTCCAGCGTGTAGGTGAGTTGGTTTGAAATATCTGATTTTGCATACGATTTTAATTATTCAATTACCAATTTCCAATTATCAATTACCGATTTACTAATTAACCAAGCAACCAATCACTAATCAACCATTTATCTTAATTCCAGCAGAACCACATTCTCCACATGATGCGTATGCGGAAACATATCTACCGGTTGAACTGCTGTGACTTTATAATCCTTGTCCAATAAATACAAATCCCTAGCCTGAGTTGCCGGATTGCAGCTAACATACACAATGCGAGCCGGTTGAGCAAACAAAATGGCATCAATCACGTCGGTGTGCATTCCGGCACGTGGCGGATCGGTGATGATAACATCAGGTTTGCCGTGTTTTTCTATAAAGCTGGCAGTCAGAATATCTTTCATATCCCCGGCATAAAACAAGGTATTTTCAATTTTGTTTAATTCAGAATTAATCACTGCATCTTCAATGGCTTCGGGCACATACTCAATACCAATCACCTGTCGGGCCTGATGTGCCACAAAGTTAGCAATTGTTCCGGTTCCGGTATATAAATCGTACACTAATTCATTTCCGGTAAGTCCGGCAAAGTTACGGGCTATTTTATACAGTTCGTAAGCTTGTTCGGAGTTGGTTTGATAAAATGACTTCGGACCAATTTTAAATTTCAGCCCTTCCATTTCCTCGTAAATACATTCATTGCCTTTGAAAACAAGCACTTCCTGATCGGTGATGGTGTCGTTGGCTTTGGCGTTTATAATGTAAAGTAACGAAGTGATTTGGGGGAATTTATCCGCTATATGTTGCAAGATAGCTTCGCGTGCAGGTTTATCTTCGTGGAAAAACACCATGATAAGCATCAACTCGCCGGTGGATGTGGTACGAACCATCATGGTACGCAAAAATCCCTGCTGAGTACGCAGGTCGAAGAATTCAAGCTCATGCTCAAGAGCATAACGCCGTATTTCATTGCGGAGCTGATTCGAAATATCGTCCTGCAACCAGCATTTATTGATATCGAGCACTTTGTCAAACTGCCCCTGAATATGATAACCAACAGCATTCATCGTATCGAATATTTTTCCTTCGGTCATTTCTTCGTACGTGCGCCAACGCTTGTTGGAAAAAGTAAATTCAAGTTTGTTGCGGTAAAATTCCGTGCGGGCTGAACCTATGATTGTAGAAACTTCAGGCAATTCAATTTTTCCGATACGTGTAAGGTTGTCAACTACCTCTTTTTGTTTGTGGCTAATTTGCTCGGAATAGGGAAGTATCTGCCATTTGCAACCTCCACAAACACCGTAATGCTCGCAAACGGCTTCGGTTCTTTTTTCGGAATAACTGTGGAAATGAGTTGCACGCGCTTCCATGAAATGACTTTTCTTACGAGTCACCTGTAAATCAACTACATCGCCCGGCACCACAAAAGGCACAAACACTACAATGTCGTTCACTTTGGCAATTGCCTTTCCTTCAGCTGCAATATCGCTAATTGTAATGTTGGTAAGTATTGGAAGCGGTTTTTTAGTTTTTGCCATTAAATTTAGTTAGTGACAAGTCGCGGCCTGTCAGTACGATAATGATATTGTTTCAGTGTGCAAAAATACAACATTTATTCTAATTAAATGATATGTTGAGGCGTGGACCTATCGCACACTTTAGCAGGCCTCAATGCTATTATACGTATAAATCTATTTTACACGAAACAGACAAATTTCATCAATACATTTTTCAATCGGATTAAATTTATAATTCAAGAGTTTCTGAATTTTATCAGAGCTATAATAAGTTGTGGAAGTAGCCGAACGGACAGTTCCTGAATCCAAAAGAGGTTTGAATTTGAATAATCTTCCAGTTATTTCGGATAAATATCCAATCAGAACTAAGATTTGTTTGCCAATTCCAATGTAGGGCTCCGGTTTTTGAAATCCTCTGGCCATTGCACTCAGAATTTGCCGGTTAGAACAATTTTCGGCAACCAGAATAAAACGTTCGGCAGTAATTTCCGAATTCATTAGCCGTATCATTATTCTCGCAACATCTTGAACATCAATGTAACCACTGCCTCCACCGGTATAAAAAATTAATCCTTTTTGAATCCTGGCAACTAATTCTGAACTTCCGGTATCGGTTCCCGAAACACCCAAAATAACTCCCGGATTGACAATAACAGCATTCAATCCCTTCTCAATTCCTTTCCATACTTCTTGTTCGGAGTAATGTTTGCTTCGTGAGTATGCCGACTGCTTTGTTGAATCAATCCAAATACCATTTTCGTCAATAATCTCCTCATTAACAGTCTTTCCGCAGGTGGCTATAGAACTGACAAAACAAAATTTACTTACTTTATTGGCAAGGCATGCTGCAACAATATTACGGGTTCCATCTACATTAGTTTCTAAAACAGTGGAGTTTGTAGAACCCAGTGAAACCACAGCTGCACAATGATATACAATTCTTCCGCCTTTCAAAGCTGAGTTTATTGACTTCTCATCAAGCATATCAGCTTCAATCCAGTCAATTCTGGATAAAAAAATGTCGGGAGTTTCTGTATAGAAACTGAATATCGTTCGTAATGAACCGAGATTACTCGTTTTTCGACGAATGGCTGTAACCCTATTATTCGCCTGTAATAAATGCCAAACCAAGTGACCTCCAACTAATCCGGTAGCTCCGGTTACCATTATCATTTTACTATTTTTTAAATTGAATCTCAAAAATACGGAAAGAAAACAGTATTTTTGCACAAATTTTGCCAAAACAAAAAAGTCGTTTTCAAATTTATGCAAACCATTTGTGTCTATTGTGCTTCGAGCACGCAAATCAAACCACAATTTTTTGACGCTGCGGAGCGTTTGGCAACTATCTTTGCCGAAGCCGGATTTGCCGTAGTTTTTGGAGGTGGATGCTCTGGGTTGATGGGAAAACTGGCAGACACAATAATGGCTGAAAATGGAAAAATAACCGGAATAATTCCTCAATTTATGATTGATGAGGAATGGCATCATCCCAATCTAAGTGAATTAATTGTGGTAGAAACCATGCATGAGCGAAAGGCATTGATGGCGAAAATGGCAGATGCAGTGGTGGCATTGCCAGGTGGTTGCGGTACGCTTGAAGAACTGTTGGAGGCAATAACCTGGAAACAACTCGGAATTCTCACATCACCTATTGTAATTTTAAATACCGATGGTTATTACGACCCGATGATTGAAATGCTTCAACGCGCCATAGAAGAAAAATTTATGCGCCAGAAACACCAAAACATGTGGATGGTAGTGCAAAACCCTGAGGAAGTAATTCAGGCTATATTAAACTCGGAAGACTGGGGAGAAACCAATGCGCGTAGTTTTGCTGCAATATAATAACTAACAATGAATCAACCGGATACTTTACACATTGCCAAAGACAGCTTGTCAGCCCTGACTGACTCGACAGCTTATGCAGATTCGATTGCACAAGCTGATTCGTTACATTTGGTCGATTCATTGAGGGCTATTGCACAGATTCCCCATGGTTTTTCTGGAATTCCTCATCCATCCATGCCTCAAACTGAAAGTTGGGTGTTTGTCATTCTGATTTTGCTTTTTTTTCTTTTTGTTTATTCCATTAGTCAGTCAATTGGTTTGATTTCCGATACTTTTAAAACTTTTTTTCAGGTAAAAGAACGTTCCAGTATTTTCAGCAAAGCAACAGTAAACGATTCACGGTTTAAATTCTTCTTGATTATTTTCGCAATCGGTTCGATAAGTTTTTATGCTTATTTGCAGTTGCACAATACTTTGCAGCCATTTTCAATTAATGAATTTAGTCTGTTTTTGCTCACTACTTCTATATTCTTCGGAATAAAATCATTACTGTTCGACTTAATTGGCTACGTATTTTTGGGTAATAACGTACTAAAACTGGCAAAGGAAGCTTATTTTAATGTGATTTCATTTTGGGGAGTTTGTTTGTTTCCAATCCTTTTTTTGCAAATATATATTCCTGACAGTTTTGTCGGAATCACACAATTATTAAGCCTTATTGTAAGTATTTGTGCAGGTATTCTAATCATTATTAAATTATTTCAAATCTTTTTCCAAAAAATATTAGCTTCTTTTTATATATTGTTGTATCTTTGCACCCT
>Ga0118677_10012625_pt1 | contig 12341 bp, 9 predicted proteins | sample AliMusrvi5mmetaG_FD_86154 | JGI IMG/M metagenome (GOLD analysis project Ga0118677, IMG submission 86154)
GGAATATAGCCGGGATTGCGAACCGATGCGCGGCCATTTGATAGTAATAGTTATCCGTGTGGCCGCCGCGCATCGGTTCGCAATCCCGGCTATATTCCTGGTTGTATTCATCGACAAATAATCCGCCCTTGAAGTAGGTATCCTGATCGGTGTACCCAGACCAGTTAGTGAAACGCCCCGCCACCCATTCGTTCCACCCTGTTAGAAAAATGAATTTAGGGTTGGCGGCCAGTGCGTGGTGCCATTGTTCGTCGAAATTGAGTCCCAAGGCGGTGGCGTTTTGCCGGGTATCTTTGGCGTTATTGTGCCAACTGCGGCCCATTGCGCCGCGTTTGTCGGACATGGCGGCAGGGCCTGGTGTGTGGGGCAGGGCATTTTGGGCGACACCGACGCTCATTTGTTCGGCCTCGCCGCGGTTATTTTTGAAGAGGTGCTGAGGGAAGACCTCGAGCCAGCTCCACTGGTTGTCTCCGGATGGGCCGTTCCAGTAATCAGGCATGGGGGTGCGGAATGTGAAAAACGCGCTGATCAGCGGATCCTTAACCAAGTTAGGGTTGGCGAGCAGGAGCGGTTTGCCCTCCCATCGGAACCACAGATCGCTCCACAGCCCAGGTTGATAGAGATCTTTCCAAATCTGATCGAGGACGGGTTGTGGATTTCCGAACGGGCTGACGAAGGCCACGGCAGGTGTGCGATTGCCCTCAGCCCGCATCTGGGTATAGGTGCGGCAGAGTGCCTCATACGCATCTTTGAAGGTGAATGGCGGGTTGGTGGTGTCGAAGAAGACCACGTCCACGCCGGCGTCCACCAGCATGCTGGCGTGCTTTCGGATGACGAACGGATCGGTTGACAGGTAGTAGCCGAGCTCCGGTTCGCCCCAATAATGGTCGGCACCCATGGGGCTTTGCCAATGGATCTTGCCGTCTTTGGCAGCAGCGATAAGTAGAGAGTTATCGGATGGTTTGTGGCTGCCGTCCTGCCGGTGCCAAGTCCAGTAGAAGATACCGACCCACTTATCCTTCTTCATGGGTCCAGCTTCTGCAAAACCAGGGAGTTTTCGGCCCAGGCCATCGGTGGCGACCCATGTGTCTGCGTGCAGATCGCCGTCGGTATAGGGTTTGCCGGCGAAGGGTTCCTCAGCGGCGGTGGCGAGCACGCCCAAGGACCCAAGGATCAGACAGATGGTGGCTAGACGGGCGGTGTCGTGTTGACTGGCAAATGTCACCGATCGGGTTGGATTCATTTGGGGTCTCGTTGTTAGTTTGGGGGCAATGCTTACGGTTGTGGCAGTGGCGGGGACTCTATCCACTGGCGCTTCCAAAGATGCAGTGCGCTGTGCTGGATGTGTCAGTCATTTTTCGGGCGGGTCAAGCCATTTCTTGCGATCATGTGGTTTGGCCGCCTTTCCGTTAGTGCCGAAACCCTCTGCTTGTTTCGTGGTCAAAAACGAGGCGCTTGCTGAGATGTGAGCGCGCTGTCGCTACGGAACGCAAAATTTTTGGAGATTTTGGTGTAATTATTCATTCGTCCGGGGCGTTCCACCCCAGACACGTCGCCAATTGCCCATGAGTACACACAGCAGCCCAGAAATGCCTCAAGCCGTCGTCCACGCCGTTGGCGTGCCAATGTGCAACCCCGTGAATTGCATCAGAAGGATGAAAGGCAAATTGAGCCACCCAATCGGCCTTGAAATGCCTATGATGCTTGGAATCGCGCTATTGTCACAGATTCTCCCGGCAACTGCCGTGCGTGCTGCGGATTGGCCGTCGTGGGGCGGGCAAGCGTCGCGAAATATGGCCTGCGAGACTGAAAAAGGGCTGCCGGACTGGTATTCGCCCGGGGCGAAAAAAGGCGCTAGCAAGAATGATCTTTCCACCACCAAGAACATCAAATGGGTTGCCAAGCTAAACAACACGACATTTTGCAGTCCGATGGTGAGTCAAGGCAGGGTTTTCATCGGCACGGCTGGAGGGTCAGCTGCCGATGCCAGAATCCTCTGTTTCGATGAGCAAACCGGTAAGGAGTTAGGAACCTTTGTCTGCGGTCCTTCGAAAACAAAAATAGATAATTTCGGGGTGTGTTCGACTCCAACCGTTGAGGGCGACCATCTGTATTTTGTGGCACCCTTTCCGGAGGTGATGTGCATTGATCTGAAAAGTTGGTTAAATCCATCCGCTGAGACCCGTGCCGGGGACTCGGCCCGGCACATCCTCTGGCGCTATGACATGGCAAAATCCATGCAGGTCATGCAGGATCATGTTGCGAGTTGTTCCGTTCTGGTGCACGGCGATTTTGTGTATGCCTGCACCGGCAATGGGCGCTTTAAAAACCTTGGAAACCCATTCTATCCGCTGACTCCCAGCCTGATCGCACTTAACAAGCATACCGGCCAGCTGGTCGCACGCGACGATGAACAGATAGGAGAACAGTTGTGGCGGGGCCAATGGTCGTCACCGTCGCTGGCCACCGTCAACGGCAAGGCACAAATCCTCTTTGCCACCGGCAACGGCATTTGTTATGCGTTCGAACCGGTCGATCCGGCGGCAGAGGTCGTCCCTGATCGTTGGGTCACCACCACGCTTCGCGGCCCGATCGTGCATTACATCGACGTCAAAGGCAAAGATACGGGTGGACTCAGTCCTGCGGAATACGCCAAAGAATTCAAGGTGATTCCTGCCACAGTAAAGCCTGCGTTACCGCTGGAGTTTCGCTATTCGATAGATATGCCGGTGACCACAGCGGTGGATTCCGTGCCAACGGCCAAGGTGCCGGACGTGCCGATTCTGAAGAAAATCTGGTCCTTTGACTGTATCCCGCCGGATTATAGAAATGCGGCGTTTTATGCGCACGGGACGGAAGGGGATGGGCAGAAGCACCCGTGTGACATCATAGCGACGCCGGTATTTTACCGCAACCGGGTATATGTGGCCATCGGTGGGGATCCGGTTCATGGCAGCAGAAATAGCAAGGGGTATTTGGTGTGCATTGATGCGACACAGACCGGCGATGTCACCCGCAGCGGCAAGGTGTGGAGTTATGACGGGTTGAATGCATCACTGAGCACGGTGGCCGTTAGCGATGGATTGGTCTTTGCCATCGACGAAGCCAGTGTCATTCACTGCCTCAATGCGGACACCGGGCTGATGCACTGGACCTACGCCCTCAAAGACGACGATGGCCAGATCAATTCTGCCTTGCTGGTGGCTGACGGCAAGGTATTTGCTGGCAACACCATTCTGGCAGCGGACAAGACCCTCAAAGTGATCAGCACCATCGAAAATAGCAGCCACGGCAGCAGTGTGCCCTGCGTCGCCAACGGGGTGCTCTTCATCGTCATGGGCAAATCGTTATGGGCCGTGTCCGATAAAGGTGACAAGAAACCGTAAGCTTTGAGCCGAATTCCGGCTGCGCGGTTTTCACAGAAATGCGTAGTTATAGGGTTTCTGAATCCAATGCTCACTTGGAATGTGAATGATTATTGAAACTCGTGCTGCCGCCACCTCGGCGCTGGTTCTCTAGCGAGGCTGCGCCTCAGACCCTGGGAAATGCGAAGAGGATTGCTGATGGCTGATTGCTGATTGCTGATTGCTGATTGCTGATTGCTGATTGCTGATTGCTGATTGCTGATTGCTGATTGCTGATTGCTGATTGCTGATTGCTGATTGCTGATTTTTGAGCTTGAAAGTACGCCCTGTGCCAATCAAGCGCACATCAACAATCATCAATCGGCAATCAGACTGGCAGGTCTCCTTTCAAGAACTTAACTCATTTACTACAAATTCTGGTTTTCAAGGTCTCTAGCGAGGCTTAGCCTCAGACCCAAGACGCAAAACTTGAAGACACAAGAGCAGAAAACTCGACCTAACGACAGCAACGTTGGCTTTTTAAGGACTCTAGGTCGGGTGGCCGGGCGGGGCTGCGATCGATCGCTTGACGCCCCCGCTTGCACTGCCCGTCAGCGATTTTGGCCGCAGGGATTTGCTTTGGCGAACTAGATACCACAAACCACCTATGCCTACGGCCATGAAGGGCAGGGGGAATAAGCCGAAAAGTGATGACCAACCAGGGCCGCGGTTGCGCACGGCCTCCCACGGTTGGTTAGGATTGACATAACAGGTGAGGGTCTTGCCCGGCGGGTTGGCACGCACGAGCGCCTCTTTGCCCGAGCGACCGCTGGAACTTGCTTCAATGAAGTCGCTGCGATTCGAGTGGTGCGGCTTGCCGGCAAATGTATATTGATAGAAAATGTCCACCTTGTAGGTGCTGCCGCCCTTGCTGCCTGGGGATATGGCGATGCGGCTCCACTGGACGGTGGCGGGAGTGGCTACCCATGATTGGCCGATCCACAGGTGCTTCACCAGCGGCACACTGATGAAGCAAAACATGCCGCAGCCAGCTGCGGCAAACAGCCCGAAAAACGGCACGCCAATGGCTGCTGGAAAATTCTCATCGCTGCGGCGTTTGCCGGTCATCGCAGCGCCGCTGCCGCCGCGCACTTGACGGATGTTTTGCAACAGCAAACCCACGCCGACGCCCACGAAACACAGGCCAAATCCGCCGAATGCCAGGCTGCCCCACAGGTCGTCTCGCTTGACCATCAGTGCGGCAATAACCGGATTCTGTGGATCAACCAAGCAGACGGGTTCTGATGCCGTTAGGTACTGCTGTTGCAAGGCGGCTAGCTTTTGATAGTCCTTGTCGCGATCTTCGGCGACGGTCTGGGGCTTGGCCGGGGACGGGGTGGTTGGCGCTTTTGGTGGATAGAGGCAGTGGCCACGGTGTTGGCGGCCACCTATCTCGTAATGGAACGCGAGCTTGGCACTGAAGGGCTCGTCTTGGGTCGGGTCGTCGAGGATTTGAAATTCGTCGATGACGCAAGGCACGTGCTGCCAGGCCGATTGGGTGAGCGAGCGCCAAGCGGATTTGCAACCGACGGCGACAAACACGCTACTGAAGCTGATCCAAACCAGGGCGAAAATGATGCCGCCGATGCCGCCTGTTGCGGTTCCAACCCGGCGGGTTGCGGTGGAGTTGCGGCTGGAGGTGATGCGTTTGATCATTGACCGCGACTGGATATGGCTTCGACGATTGGGGACAAGTGGATATATTACAAGTCCCGGGCTGGCGCGATGGTGCCAGTTCCTGTTAGTTTAATGCTTAGCGTGATATCCTGGCCGGCGGGCAAGATGACTTGGCGTGCAGCGGGTTCGTTGGGAAACGCCACCTCCACCGTCTGGCTAACGGCGGATCGCAAGGTGGCGGAAATTTCCTTAGGCGACCAACGCAGCATGCGCACTTCGATGTTGCCGACGCAGCGGGCACCAGCGAGTGAGCCCGTCGGCCACTGTGGCGGCAGCGCGGGTAGCAGGTCCAGATGGCCGGGGCGTGAGTCCACCAGCATGCGCAACACAACGGCGGGCAGGCCGCCGCAAATGTCAGTGTTGAAGAGGCTGTGTGGGTTGTGGGTCGAGACGAGATTGGAGCGCCAGAAGTTATTCGTCAGCCAATCGACGATTTCGTATGCCATGCCGGCGTCGCGCAGTGAACCGGCGGCCAATCCCATCTGGACGAGTCCGAACGCCATTTCGCCGCCATTTTCCCGCCGTCGCACTTCCATGCGCTTTTGAAGGGCAGTTAGAAATGCTTTGCGCAACGCCGGATCCGCGGCGATATCCGCCGGCATTCCGCCATACAAGGCATAGAGGTGGGAAACATGCCGGTGGGCGTAGTTGTCTTCTAGCAGAGGAGTGGTCCACTCCTTGAGTGCTCCATCCGGATTGATCTGATAGGCCGGCAGTTTCTTCAGCATCGCTTGCCAGCGTTGCACGCCCTCGGCGTCGCAGCCCAGCGACTGGCAGGCGGCGACGAGGTTGGTTAGTAACTCGCGGGCGGCGGCCACGTCCATGGTGGCATTGATGCATGCTTGTGACGGGTTGTTGGCCGGATTGTTTTCCGGTGAATAGCTTGGGCAAAACAAGAACTTGCCATCGGCCCCCTCAATCAGAAAGTCCTCGTAAAACAGGGCGGCTTCCCGCATGAACGGCAGCGCCCGTTTAGCCAGAAATTCGCGGTCGCCGGTGTACAGCGCGTAATCGTAGTAAAAGCGAGCAGCCCAAGCAGCGCCTGCGGTCCAGAACGTCATGGGCCAAGTGGCATCGAAGTGGTTGTTGAGGCCGTGGGTGCTGGCGCGGGAAGGGATATGGATGCCGCGGCAGCCGTAAAGTTGCCGGGCGTTATCGCGGAAGTCCCCCATGTGCGCATCCAGAAATCGGAAAAACGGCTCCAGGCACTCGCTCAAATTGCCTGTCAGATTGGCAGCCAGCGCACATTGCACATTGCCGTTGAGAGTGAAGTCTGCGGACCACGGCGGGCTGCAAGTGCCCGTCCAGATTCCCTGAAGGTTAGGGAAAACCTCGCCGCTGCTGGATAGAACGGCGTATCGGGCGGCATCGAAGATCTTCTCTAGCAACGCTGGCGAGAGTTTGCCGACAGCCGATTTTTCGAACAATTCTTCGGACGTCAGCGCCCGATCCGCTGCGCCGCCGAGGTCGAGGCGGACGCGCTCGAACATCGGGCCATGGATGGCTGCATGGCGCTCCAGTAATTTTGAAAAATCCGTGTCCAAACCACCGAGGGAGGCCCGCATGGCTGGCAGGTGGGATTGTTCGAAATCTTCTAGCAACTCGACGCGCATCAACACCAGCAACTCGTCGGCACCGCTCACTTCGAGGACGTTGCCCGAAGTGCTGCTGTGCCCTCCGCGGGCGATCACCCGTGCCGCCACTTCATATCCTTGCAAGCTGTTTTTCCAATTGCGGCGAAATGCGCAACGATATGTTAGAAAACCGTCGCCAGCACCTGTGACGGCCTCCTTGATACCGATCTTGACCATCTGTTCCGGATTCCAGCCACCTTGACCTGCCAGCGGGCGGGTGGCGAGTTGCAGTCGGCAATCGAGCGTGCCTTTGGTGGCCGCGCTGAGCGATACAGCGATCAGGTCGTCGGCGCGTGATGCGAAAACCCGGCGGGTGAAGCTGCCGCGTTCATCGTTCCAGTTTACGGCGGCGACGCCATTGGCGAAATTTACCGAACGCTGGTAGTCATTTACCTGGCCGCGGGGCTCCATGTGCAAATTCAGGTCGCAAGCGGGGATGAACGGATCCGTCCAGCGTTTGCCGCGGTAGCCGGCTTGGTCAGCGGTGGTCACCACCAGATCAGCGGCCTTTTGGTAGGTGCCGGCGGCCATCAAGCGGCGCATCTCCGACAACAGCGGAGCGGTGGCCGGCGGCGGCAGTGGCGGGTTCAGCGGAAGATAGAGGCGGCCGTGGTTGACAATGATCGTCTCGTCGAGCGGCACGCCGAAGACCATGGCCCCGAGCTTGCCGTTGCCGGTCACCAGCGCCTGTTCCCAGTTGTCGGCAGCTTGGCGGCTAACGAAGCCGCGTTCGGGCGGCGCGGACTGTCCGGCGACAAGGCCCGCAGTCATGATCGTAAGAATAGCAATGGGTAGGTGGAGTTGCATGGTGCTTGCTGGGAATGCCACAACAATGAGCGTGTTTGGTCAAGCGAATCGTTGATGCATGTTAGACTGAAGCATCCACAGATGATCGGATTGATTGGCCGTCTCGCCATCTTCTTTCGGGATTGACTCACCACGGGCCATGAGATAGCGTCCCTCCATGAAGGCAGCGGAATTGAGAGAATTTCTGGCGGATCTCTCCAGGTCAACTGCGGAGCTCACCAGGTCCACAGCGGAATTGCGGGCTTCACAGCTGGAAACCAATCGGCAGAAGAAGGATGCGGACCGGCAGATCATGGAGCACAGGCTTCAGATGAAGGAAACGGATCGGCTGATGAAGGACACGGACCGGCAGATGAAGGACACCGACGAGAAGATTAAGGCACTTAGCGGCCTGTTCACCAGCCAGTGGGGAAAACTCGTGGAGGCGCTGATGCGTCCCGGCACGGTCAAGTTGTTCCAAGAGCGCGGGTTGCAGGTCAACCAGATGACCGAGCGGCGGACCGGTCGCGATAGCCAGGGGGAAAAAATCGAGGTGGACATGACCCTGGTGAATGGCAATACGATCGTGGTTATCGAAGTGAAAACCACCCTCAAGGTCGAGGATGTCCTGTGGCATCTGGACAAGTTGGGCCGTTTCAAGGAGGCCTTCAAGGAATACGCCGGGTGGAACGTCCAGGGGGGCTTGGCGGCGATGCACTTTGATGAGGAGAGCGACCGCTATGCCTTCCGCAAAGGCCTGTGGGTGCTGCGCTGCGAGGACGGCATCACCGGCATCGCCAATGCCAAAAACTTCCAGCCCAAGAATTTCTAGCACCTGGCACTGGGTTTTGAATCTTGTGCTGAAATCTTGTGCTTGCCATCCTGCCTGCACTTGGGTTGACTCCCGCGCCCCATGGCCCTCATCGTTCAAAAATACGGCGGCACGTCCGTCGGCACACTGGATCGAATCCGCAACGTTGCGGCGCGATTGAAACGCACCCGGGACGCTGGCAACCAAGTGGTGGCGGTGGTTTCGGCGATGTCCGGCATCACCGACGGCCTCATCAAGATGGCCCGCGAACTCACTGACAACCCGTCGGAGCGCGAACTCGACGTCCTGCTGGCCACTGGCGAACAACAGTCCATCGCCTTGGTCGCCATGGCGCTGCAGGAAATGGGCATGGATGCGGTGTCCATCACCGGGCGCCAGGCGGGTATTTTCACCACCGGTTCGCATACCCGGGGCCGCATCCTCAACATGGACCCCTCGCTGATGCGCGGGTTTCTCGACGATGGCAAAACTTTGGTGGTGGCCGGCTTTCAAGGCATTACGCCCAACGGCATGATCCACACGCTGGGTCGCGGCGGTTCGGACCTGACCGCCATCGCCGTAGCCGCCGCCCTCAAGGCCGATGTCTGCCAGATCTTAACGGATGTGGATGGCGTGTACACCTGCGATCCGCGGGTTGTGCCCAACGCCCGCAAGCTGCCGGAGATTTCCTACGATGAAATGTTGGAAATGGCCTCCTCCGGCTCAAAGGTCATGCAATCCCGCTCCGTCGAATTCGCCAAGAAATTCGGCGTCATTTTCGAAGTCCGCTCTTCGCTCAACGATAACCCCGGTACTCTAGTGTTAGAAGAACATCCCAACATGGAAAATGTCGTTATTCGCGGCATTTCGATCGAACGCTCCCAGGCCCGTGTGACTATCACCGGCATCCCGGATGAGCCCGGCATGTCCGGCCGCATCCTCGGGGCCATTGGGGAGGCGGAGATCAATCTGGACATGATCGTTTCCAACATCGCCCCCGCCGGCCTCGCCCGCCATTCCTTCACCATGCATTCCAGTGATCTGGGGAAGGCGCAGGCTGCGCTCAAGCCCGTCATCGCTGCGCTGGGGCCCAACGCCAAGGTCGAGACGGAGGGCGGCATTGCCAAGCTCTCGGCGGTGGGCATTGGCATGCGATCGCATTCCGGTGTGGCAGCGACCATGTTCAAGGCGCTGGGAGCAGCCGGCATCAATATCGGGATGATTTCCACCTCGGAAATCAAGATCGCCGTCACCGTTGATGAAACCCTCATCGAAGAAGCCGCCCGCGCCGTTCACGATGCCTTCGGCCTCGACAAGCCCCCTCAATAAGCGGAAGGTTGTCACTGATCATATAGGGACAGTTTTCCCATTCCAACCGGGGGAAATCCTTGCCGTCCTTCATGCGTTGGATGCCGTAGGTGAGCATCTCCTGAGTCAATAGATCGCGATGTCCGTAAAACTCCTTTTGGGAAATACTCCCGAGGTGTCCACGGAACGCCGTCACGCCTTGAAGGGCCAGGCACCCTCACGAGGCAGCGGCCAGGCGCAGCATGGCGAGGCGTTGCAACAGAGGCGGATGCGAGTAATCCAGCCACACCCGCAAGGCTGCGGGTGCCGGATGGGACAGGTGATCGGCGGAGAGTTTTTTCAGGGCCTCGGCTAGGGCGTCGCCATTGCCAGTGGCCTTGGCGGCGTAGGCATCGGCCTCAAATTCATGGTGGCGCGACCAGGCATTGGCCAGCACACCCAATAATTTGGTGACGGGCTCTAGCAGGATGAAGAAGAGCACCAGGCCGACGTGCGGCGAGATGGTCTCGACCCCAAAGGCATTGAAGAGCAGGCGGGCAAAGCCCCCGTGGGGATCGGTCGCAAGCCCCAGTAAAAAAAATATCACCGCACTTTGGAGGATGCCCACCACCAGTCGCTGCCGGATGTGGCCGCATCGAAAGTGGCCGATCTCATGGGCCAACACGCCTAGCAGCTCAGGCTGGGTGCTTTTTTCGATCAAGGTGTCGAAAAGCGCGATTTTTTTGCGTTTGCCGAGGCCGGTGAAGAAGGCATTGGCCTTGGTTGAGCGCTTTGAGCCGTCCATCACGAACACGCCGGAGAGGGGGAAGTGGCAGTGTTCGCCCAAGGATTCGATGGCTTGTTTGAGTGGGCCATCGGGCATGGGGGTGAATTTGTTGAACAGCGGCATGATCCACGACGGTGCCAGATAGGTGAGCCCCAACTGGAAAACGGTGACCATCGCCCAAGCCCATAGCCAAGCGTTGGTGACGTTGCTAAAAATCCACAGCACGGCGGCGAGCAGCGGCAGGCCTAGCAGCGCGGCGAGCAACAGGCCCTTGAGGCGATCTAGGATGAACGTGCGCGGCGTGGCGCGATTGAATCCGAAGCTCTGCTCGATGACAAACGTTTCATAAACCGCGAAGGGCATCCCAATGAGACTTTGCCCGAGTGTCAGCAGTGATAGAAATACCAGTCCAGCCACCAGATCCGAGGCGCTGAGCCCGCGTGCCAACTCATCTAACCAGCCAAACCCGCCCAGCCCCCAGAACACCAGCAACACGGTCAGTGAGACGCTTGACTGGACCATGCCGAAGCGGGCGTTGACGCGCAGGTATTCGCGTGCCTGGTCGAGTTTTGCCATATCCATCACCCCGGCGAGTTCGTCGGGCACGCTGGCGGGGAAGCTCCGCAGGTTCAGCAGCGTGGCGGCAAGCTCGAGTTTCCACAGCGCGAACACGCCAAGCACAATGATCACCGTCATGAAATTCCACTCACTCATCCGCGCCAGGTTTCAGGTTTCAGGTTTCAAGTTTCAAGATTCAGTTTTCTGGACGATGTGATGGTGAATAGCCTCGGTTAGCTCGTTGTTGATTTTGATCAGTTTGTGGAGTTCGTCTTGGATTTTCAAAAGTGCCTCGGCGTCCCGATACGTTTGCAGCGCTTGTTTGTCCGAGGCCTTGGCTGCGACTTTCTGGCCGACCATGATCACCGAGAGCAGCACCAATTGCAAAAATGTCTGCGCAACCCAAGAAACAATTGCGGCCGTGCCAGCTTGCAAGGCAGCCGGCAGACTGATCAGCGCGATGCCCGCAAATACGTAGGCACACCACATTGTGCTCACCGCGTTAGTGATCCATACCGCCAAGCGGCCGTTGAAGCCGGAATGCTCGTGCTTCGTTAGATGAACGCCCACTTTGCTGCGCTCTTCAATACGGGGATGCGGAATGTGCGACCTAGCGTGGTTCATGGGATTGACGATACTTGGGAGGTGCTGGAATGCTAGAAAAATTTACCGTTAGACGGATAGGGCCGTGCGGAAGGCGCGTGGTGAAATGATCCGGCCGGCTCGGCGATTTATAAGTGTTATCCCGGATTTCTTGCCAGCTGAGGGGGATAAAAGCGGCCCCTCTGATGGGTTCATCAGAGGGGCCGGGGCTGGTCTAAGCGGCAGAACTCAGGGTTTTTTTGCAGACGCCTGTTTCTTGGCCTGGGTGGCGCTGTTCGTTTTGACCTGCTTTTGCGAGGACTTCTTTTGGTTCGCTTTTGGGGATTTGTCGCCCATGATCGTGGATGGTTTGTTGGAGTGGATATAACTGGCGCGGCAGGATTGCCGAGCAAGCATGGCGAAGGTTCTGCGATGCCGCCGTCGGTGTCAAGACCCGCTTGGTCATCGCCGCAAGAAAAATTGGCGTTGGGAGTGGCTGGCAATTTCAGTGTATCCATTCTTGATCATTTTAGCTGATGGGTCTAATTCTTGGGCCGTGAAAGCGGCGCTCACCGGCGATGGCCGGAGGGGCGTGAAAAACTCCAACCATGATACCCTCTCGTTCCATGCCCCTGCGACAGGCATTTATTCTTGGAGCCGGATTGGGGACGCGACTGCGACCGCTGACGGAGCGCTTGCCCAAGCCGCTGGTGCCGCTGTTTCACCGGCCGCTGGCGGAATGGGCGCTGGCCGCTTGCTGCGGCGCAGGCATCCAACGTTTCGCGGTGAACACCCATCATCTGCCGCAGGCATGG
>Ga0118677_10012627_pt1 | contig 12339 bp, 14 predicted proteins | sample AliMusrvi5mmetaG_FD_86154 | JGI IMG/M metagenome (GOLD analysis project Ga0118677, IMG submission 86154)
GGCGGGTTCGGCGCCGGCTGACGCCGGCGCCCGACCCTCCACGGCGCCGCGCCGCTCGAAGATGACCGTCAACATCTTCTTCTCGCTGCTCGTCGGGGTCATCCTCATCGTGCCCGGCGTCCTCGGGACCTTCGGCGCACTGCCCAAGAACGACTGGGTCGGCATCCGCATGAGCGCGGTGATGCGCAACGAGGCGACGTGGGCCGCCGCGCACCGGGCCGGAGGCCCGTGGCTCGTGGCGGCCGGCGTCGTCGCCTTCATCACGAGCTTCGTCGTGCTCCTTGCACACCCGGATCCCAGTGGCGCGACGAGCATCGAGGCCATCGGCATGGTCTCGTCGTTCCTCATCGCCGGCGCCGGCGCCTGGGTGGGCCAGGCGGCGGCGAAACGCGTCGACTAGCTGCACGCGGTCTGCGGGCGCCGCTCGGCGGTGTGCCGGGCGACCGGCCGCGCGATCCTCCGGGCAACGGGGTTGCCACTAGCGGCGTGTAGTTTACCCCCCTTCGCGCGCGGGAAGGACAAGCCCGAAAGCGAGCTGACCTCGAGGATCCGCAAGGCCCTTGGGGAGTTTCGAGGAGGGCATCATGGCACGGCCTGTTCCCACCACGTTCATCGAGAAGATCCATCGCGTCCAGCGTGCTGTGGACGCTGCGCGGAGCACCGACCGGCGCCATTTCGATTTCAGCGGGCCGGTCGCGACCGGCGTGCGCCTCGTCGTGACCGAGGCCGGCGACACGCCGCTGGCACTGTCGCTGTGGACGCTGCCGCAGGACATCGCCGAGATCTGCAGCGACGGGTCGGTCCCGGCGACAGCGGCTCTTCTCGCGATCGATGGACCGCAGGCCCGGGCGGCCACGTCCGCGGGCCACACCGTCGACCTCAGCCAGTTCTCGCGCAGCCAGTCGAACCCCGATCTCTACTACGCGCTCTTCGACCATCTGAGTGAGCGCCAGGTCCACACCGTCCTGCACCGGCTCGTGCCCTCGCTCGAGCCGCACCGCACCGCCGCCTGAGTGCAGCCGCGGCGCGCTCCCCGGTGAACGGTGAGTGCGCCGTTTGCGCTGTTAGCATAGATGTCCGTTTTCCATCGATCCCGTGAGACCGGCGGGCTACGTCCGCCACACCGACCAGGAGGAGAACACCAAGATGGCCGAGCCTTTCAAGAACACCCCGCCCGCCCCTGAGAGCAAGGGCGCGATGACGGCCGAGAACATCGCCGCCGCGCTCGCCGGCGAGAGCCAAGCCTCGCAGAAGTACCTCGCCTTCGCCGACGTTGCCGACGCCGAGGGCTACCCCAACGTAGCGCGTCTCTTCCGCGCCGTGGCGTTCGCCGAGAGCACACACGCCCGCAACCACCTCAGCGTGCTCGGCGGCATCGGCACCACCGCCGACAACCTCAAGGCGGCGTGGGGCGGCGAGACCTTCGAGATCACCGAGATGTACCCGGCCTACGACGCGGTCGCCAAGCTGCAGGAGAACAAGAGCGCGCAGACCAGCATCCGCTATGCCCTGACGGCCGAGAAGGATCATCAGGGCATCTACGACTCCACGCTCAAGGGCGTCGAGGGCAAGGCCGATCTGGGCACCGGCGCCGTGCGGGTGTGCCCGATCTGCGGCCACACCGTCATCGGCGATGCTCCGGACGAGTGCCCCGTGTGCGGCACCGCCGGCGCGCACTTCAAGGAGTTTTGATGGACGAAGCCGTCGAGAAGCGTCTCCCCAAGCCCGAAGAGCTCGGCGCGATGACGGAGGAGAGCCTCAAGGCCGCCTTCGCCGGCGAGAGCCAGGCGGCCGAGAAGTACCTGGTCTTCGCCGAGCAGGCCGAGGACGAGGGCTACCCGCAGGTCGCCAAGCTGTTCCGCGCCATCTCGTTCGCCGAGAGCCGGCACGCGCGCAATCACTTCCGCGTGATGGGCGGCATCGGGGCGACGGCCGACAACCTGAAGGCCGCCTTCGGTGGCGAGAGCTTCGAGGTCGACGAGATGTACCCGGCCTACCAGGAGATCGCGACCCTGCAGGGCAACCACCAGGCGCTCAAGAGCATCAAGTTCGCGCTCAAGAGCGAGGTCGACCACAAGGGCATGTACTCCGAGGCGCGCGAGCAGGTGCTCGCCGGCAAGGACATCGCCGACCAGCCGGTGAGTGTATGCTTGGTCTGCGGGCACACGGTCATCGGCGACGTGCCGGACAGGTGCCCCTACTGCGCCGCTCCCAAGGAGCAGTACAAGACGTTCTGACGCTTTCGAAGAGGCGTGGCGCGCCCCGCCGCAAGGCGGCCGGCGCGCCCGCCATATGTGCCGCGGTCCGCCGGGGCCGGGTGGCGCTTCGCCGCCCGGCCCCGGCGCCGTCCGGTCCGTCTGTGATGTTCGCGCCGCAATGGGGAAGACTTCCGTGCACGTGCAACTATATCGGTGCACATCCTTCGATCGGAGGCAGACTCCATGACCTCACGCAAAATGGCCCGGCGTCCCGCAGTCGTGGCCGCGTTCGCAGCGGTCGCGGTGCTCGCTCTGGCGGCTTGCGGGAGCTCGGCGAGCAGCGGCTCGAGCAGCACGCCGAGCGCCACGAGCACGGCCGGTGGCTCCGCCGCGGCCGTCACCATCCAGAACTTCGCCTTCACCCCGCAGACGCTGACGGTGAAGGCCGGCACCACCGTCACCTGGACGAACAAAGACTCGGCCCCGCACACTGTCACCTCGGCCGACGGGATCTCGACGAGCGCCAACACCACGAGCCTGTTCGACGGCTCCTTGAACTCCGGCGCCACGTTCAGCTACACCTTCACCAAGGCCGGCACCTACTACTACGTCTGCAGCATCCACAAGAGTCAGGCGGGCATGCACGGGGCGATCATCGTGCAGTAGCCTCGTGCGAGGGCGCCGGCCGACCCCGGGGCGGGTGACGCCGGCGTCCTCGAGCCGCCCGCCACGAGAGCTTTGATAGACTCGGTCCGCACACCAAGCGGGCCGGGCCCGCCCGCCCAGGAGGTCCCAGCGTGGGATACGAATCCGGAGTCGGCCGCGAGGCGCCGACCTTCGTCGCCAGCGCCGTCGACGGCAGCGAGATCAACCTCAAGCAGTACCGCGGCGACTGGTTCGCGGTACTCGTGTTCCTGCCGACGCAGACGGCGTCCGCCGAGACGGCGCTCGCGCAGCTGAGCGGCGCCGCCGACAACCTCTGGGGCATGCGCGGCCAGTTGCTCGGCATCTGCGACGCCTCGCGCGATGAGTGCATCGCCCTCGCCGGCAAGGTCGCGGAGCTCGCCTTCCCGCTGCTTCCGGACGACGGTACGATCGCGCAGGCCTACGGCGCGCTCAAGGCGAACGGCGAGGTCCGGCCGATGACGTTCATCGTCGACCGCGCCGGCAAGATCGTGTGGATGGCGGAGGGCGACGCGGCGCTCAAGCCGGCGTCGCTGATGACGGCATTTCGCGAAGTCGCACGCTGAGGCCGGGCTTGTCCGCAGGCGCCGCGCCGCTTCTTCGTTCCGTCTGGGGCTCTACGGGGAAAAGAGGAGTGGCACGACCCGAAAAGGAGCACCGCCCATGATCGTCGGCCAGACAATGTTCAGCGTGACCAAGGGCACCGAGCACCGTGCGGAGGCGGCTCTCCAGGAGCTCGCCGGCCACGTCGGCAACGCCTCCGGCAACACCGGTCACCGCGTCCTGCGCTCGTTCGGCATGTCGCCGCTCGCCAGCGCCCTCCACGACGAGGGCCGCGAGTCCGCGCTCGGCGACGTCCACTTCGTCTTCGAGACCCAGTGGGAGTCGCTCGAAGCGCACGATGCGTTCTACTCCAGCGATGATGTGCAGCGCATCTACGGCACGCTGCACTCGATCCTCACCAGCGGCCCGTTCGAGGTCCTCTACGACAGCCTCGTCGAGCAGCCGCAGCGCGACGGTGTGGCCATTTAGGCGCGGCGCGGGCGGCGCAGCCGCTCCCGCGCCGGTCGCCACCATCGACGTCAAGGAAGCTTTCTCGCGCCAGAAGCGCGGCGCGAAGCTGATCGACGTTCGCTCGGCCGCCGAGTTCCGTGGCTCTCATCCAAAGGGCGCGCGCAGCGTGCCGCCGGCCGCCATCAAAGGCGACCAGACCGGGCTGAAGCGGGACGACGAGATCCTCGTGATCTGCCTCAGCGGTCACCGGAGTCCGCGGCAGGCCAAGCACCTCGCCGGCATGGGGTTCGCCAACGTGAGCAACGTCCACGGCGGCCTGATGGCCTGGAAGAAGGCCGGGCTGCCGCTCAAGAAGTAGGGGCGGGACGGCGGAGGCGCCGCGCGGCGAAGCGGGCCGCGGCGCCGAAGCCGGATGTGGGCGCGACACGCGCGCCCGGGTCAGATTCTTCAGCCCCCGCCGGCGGCGATGCGGACCTCGCCGTCCTCGTCCACGATCACCGGGACCATCATCGTGCCAAAGGTGAGTTCGGCGAGCTTCTCGTTGGCCCCGGGCGCGACGGTGACGTCGATCTCCTCGTACTCCACGCCGCGGGCGATCAGATCGTTGCGCGCGGCCGTGCAGTAGGGGCAACCCGGCTTGGTATAGAGCGTGACTGGCACAGCGTCTCCTTCAGCGACGGTACAAGCGTAGCCCATTCGCGGTCACCAGCAGCGACGTGCCCATGTCGGCGAACACGGCGAGCCAGAGCGTGACAAGCCCCAGGGGCGCCAGGATGAGGAACAGGGCCTTCACGACGATGCTGAAGACGATGTTCTGCCATATCACGCGTGTTGTGCGGCGCGCCAGGCGGATGGTCTCGGGAACGGCGCCGAGGTCGTCGCCCATCAGGGCGATATCGGCCGTCTCGAGGGCGGCGTCGGTGCCGGCCGCGCCCATGGCGATGCCGAGGCCGGCCGTAGCCAGGGCCGGCGCATCGTTGACGCCGTCGCCGACCATGGCCACGGCGTCGTGGTCGTCGCACAAGCTCGTCACGGCCGCGACCTTGTCGGCCGGGAGCAGGCCGGCACGTACGTCTTCGATGCCGGCCTGCGCCGCGATCGCGGCGGCCGTCTCCGGGTTGTCGCCGGTGAGCATGGTGATGCGATCGACGCCGAGGCGGCGGAGGGCGGCGACCGCCGCCGCCGCGCCGGGGCGCAGCGGATCGCTGACGGCGATGACCCCCATCGGCCCGTCTTCATCGCCGACCACGACGGCGGTCTTGCCTTCGCCTTCGAGGCGCGAGACCGCCGCGACCAGCGCCGGATCGGCGGCGCGCGCGCCGAGAAGATCCGGCCGGCCTACGAAGGTGAGCCGGCCGTCCACCTCTGCACGGACGCCGCGGCCGGGGAGCGCGCGGAACCGCTCGACGCGCGGGCCCGAGTCACTTGTGCTTCGGGCCCCGACTTCGCCTGCGCTCTCCGCTCCATCCTCGCAACCGCAGGCGCACGCGACTGGTGCGGGCGCGTCGTCGTGGGCGTGCCCGTCTCCCGGCGCGTGCTCGTGCTCGTCCACGCATTCGCACGCCGCGGCCTCCGCGTGCTCCCCGATCGCGCGCGCCAGCGGGTGCTCGCTGAGGCGCTCGACGGCCGCGGCGACGGCGAGGACCTGCTCCGCGGTCGCCCCGTTCAGCGCGACGACGTCCGTCACCTTGGGGCGGCCCTCGGTGAGGGTGCCGGTCTTGTCGAAGGCGATGGCGCGGATCCCGGCGGCCCGCTCGAGATAGGCGCCGCCCTTGATGAGCACGCCGTTGCGCGTGGCGTTGGCGAGGGCGGCGAGGATGCTGACCGGAGTGGAGATCACGAGCGCGCATGGGCAGCTGATGATCAGCAGGGCAAGGCCGCGGTAGGACCAGGTGTCGAACGACGCGCCGAGCAGCGGCGGGACGAAGGCGACCGCCGCCGCCAGCGCGACGACGACCGGCGTGTAGCGCGCCGCGAACCGGTCGACGATCGTCTCAGTCGGTGCGCGCCTGGACTGCGCCTCCTCGACGAGGTGGACGATCTTGGCGATGGTGTTGTCGGCGGCACCGGTCGTAGCGCGCAGGCGCAGCATGCCGCCCTCGATGATGGAGCCGGCGAACACCTGGTCGCCGGGCGCCTTGGCGACCGGGCGGGACTCGCCGGTCACCGGCGCCTGATCGGCGGCGGCGTGGCCCTCGAGCACGATGCCGTCGACGGCGACGCGTCCCCCGGGGCGCACGAGCACGATGTCGCCCGGGACGATCTCGGCGAGAGGAACGATGAGCTCCACCCCGTCGCGCACCGTGACGGCGTCCGGCGGCGTGAGTGACATGAGCCCAGTGATGGCCCGGCGCGTGCGCTCCAGCGTCGCGACCTGCAGCAGCGTGCCGAGGCCGAAGAGGAAGACGACGAGGCCGGCCTCGGACCACTGCCCGATGGCGGCGGCGCCGACCGCCGCCAGAGTCATGAGGACGTTCATGTCCACCTGGCGCGCGCGCAGGCTGAAGAGGGCCGCGCGCGCCACGTAGAGACCGCCCGACGCCATCGCGGCGGCGAACAGCCACGGTGAAGCGGATGGCGCCAGGGCCTCGGCGGCGAATCCGCCGAGCACGAAGGCGCCGGAGAGGATCGTGAGCAGCGCCCGCGGTTCGCGCAGCCAGAAGCTGCGGGCTGTGGTGACGGTGGCGCCGGCCGCGCCCGTGACGGCACCGGCTGCGGCTGCGCCCGAAGCCGGGTCTGTGGCGGCGACCTTGCCGGTCGCCTTCGCGCCACCGGCCGCGGCCTTGGCCGACTTCGCCGCCTCCGCCTCGGCCCGGCGTTCCACGGTGTCGTAGCCGAGGCGGCGCACGGCGCGGTATACGCCGGCCAAGTCGTTCTCAGCCGGGTCGATGGCCACCGCCAGCGTTGCCGCGCCGAAGTTGACGTCGGCGGCGCGCACGCCGCGCTCCTTGCGCAGAGCTCCTTGCAGCTTGAGGGCGCAGTCGGCGCAGTCCATGCCCGTGACGTGGAGCATGCGACGCTGCGTACCGTCCTCGCCGGGGAGGGGGACGAGCAGATCGAGCTCCCCGTGCGCGTGCACGGCGAGCGGGCAGTGATCGGCGCAGTGCGCCTGGGCGCCGGCGCGGCGCGCGTAGGTGCGCAGCTCGCCGGCGTCGAGCACGCCCTCGTCGAACCGGACGTTGAGCAGGCCGCGAGGCACGTTCGCCTCGATGCCGTGCACGCCGTCGAGGCGGGCCAGCGCGCGGCCGACCTCCTTCACGCAGCGCCCGCACTCCGCTTCGCGCGGCAACAGCATCGCCAGTTCGAGCGTGTGCTCGGTCATGCCCCGGGACCTTCGTGTCCGTGCAGCACGTGCTCGCGCGTGATGTCGAGCAGCACGCGGATGTGGGCGTCGTCCGGGGAGTAGAAGACCATCTTGCCGGCGCGGCGCGCACGCACCAGGCCGTGGCTGCGCAGCACGCGCAGGTGGTGGCTCACATTGCTCTCGCTCATGTCCACCGTGGCGGCGAGGTCGCAGACACAGAGCTCGCCGGCCTCGATGATCGCCGCTACGAGCCGGCAGCGGCTGGGGTCGGCGAGCACCTTGAAGACGGCCGCCATGCGCTCCGTCTCAGCGGCCGTCACCAGCCGCGCACGCACGGCACGCACGCGCTCCGGGTCCACGACGACCACGTCGCAGCGGTCGAGTGCGTCCTCGTCGTCCTTACCGCAGATGACCTCTTCCGGCACCGCGCTTCCTGACTCCTGAACGTATGAACGGACATTCATATGATACCCACAGGAAGCCGATCCGACAAGTGCCTCCTGGGCGCGCGGTCCTCGCCGGCAACATGCGCGTCGCCGGGACGCGCCCCCCTCGCGGGTCGCGTCCCGCCCTCCGCGGGTCGCGCTCCGTCCCTCGCCTCGCATCCCCGCGGCGCAGGTTAGGTCCCGCCCGCGCGGTCGTCTAAGCTTTGCGGCATGCAAAGCATCGTCAACGACGTCATCAACTGGTGCATCCATGTGATCGCCGTGTTCGGACTGCCGGGGATCTTCGTGCTCATGTTCCTCGAGAGCGCCTGCATCCCCATCCCGGCCGAGACGACGATGATGTTCGCCGGTTTCGCCGTAAGCCAGGGCAAGATGGGCTTGGCGGCAGCGATCGTCGCCGGGGTGGCCGGTAACGTCGTGGGCGCCTGGGTCGTGTACTACATCGGCTTGTACGGCGGGCGTCCGTTCATCGACCGCTACGGCAAGTACGTCCTCCTCAAGCACGAGCACATCGAGCTCACCGAGCGCTGGTTCACCAAGTACGGGGCCGTCGCCGTGTTCTTCTGCCGCATGATCCCGGGGGTGCGGAGCTTCGTCTCGCTCCCGGCCGGCGTTGCGCGCATGCCGCTCTGGAAGTTCACGATGTACACGGCGCTCGGCTGCATCCCGTTCGTCGCCGTCCTCACCTGGCTCGGCGTGAAGCTCGGCGCCAACTGGGAGTCGCTTCAGCAGCAGTTCAAATGGCTCGACTACGCCGTGGTGGCTGCGATCGTGGCGGTCATCGTCTGGGTCGTCGTGCGCCGCCTGCGGCGGCGCCCGGCATGAGTGCTCGCACGAAGGCACGAAAGGGTCGCGTCCGGCAGGCAAAGGCCGCCCCGCGGCGAACGAGTAGGGGAATACGCTTCCCGAGAAGAAACCGACCCCCTCAATCGCGACCGGCGCCCATTCCTCGTCGCGACGTGAGATCGGAGGATAGATGAGTCTGCCCGGATCGCTTCGCGCCGCCGTTGCCCAGTTCAGCGCGGGCGGCGACTACGACTACGGCGAGTACGAGGACGACCGCGACGGGACTGACGGGTACGACGGCTCGCCGTCGTCTGCCTCGGGCGGCGACCTGCGACCCCTCTCGGTGGTCCGCCCGCGGCGCGTCAAGTTCGCGCTTGTCGCACCGCAGGACTTCGACGACGCTCAGCAGATCGCCGACCACCTGCGTGCCGGCGATCCCGTCATCGTCGACCTGCAAGGCTGCGATGCGCGGCTGCGCAAGCGTTTGACGGACTTCTTCAGCGGCCTCGCCTACGCCGTCGACGGCAGTGTGGAGTCGGTCGGCGAGCAGGTGATGCTGCTGGCGCCGCCCGCGGTCGAGCTCTCGACCGGAGCGGGCGGCGAGCCGCGCAGGCGGCGCTTCCTCAACCAGGCGTAGTCCGCCGCGTCCGTCGGCGTGACGCGGTCACGCGATCGTCAGCGTCCGCGTGTCCGCGTGCCCGACCTCGAGCTTGCCCAGCCCCATGTCGTGGGCGGCGACCAAGTAGCCGATGTCGGATCCCTTGAGGCCGAACAGGTTCGCCGCGCGGGAGTCGGCCGCCACCACGTCGTGACTGGCGATGACCGTGTCGAGGCGCTTCACATCGCTGAGGCTGCCGCCGGTCGGCCCGTTGGCCGTGAGGACGCGCACGGCGTCCACCACGGTGAGCGCGGGACGCATCACGCTCGTCAGGTCGGCGATGCGCTGGCTGAGGTTGACGTGGAAGCCGCCGCGGTCGAGTACGACGCCCATGAGGTTCTTGCAGCCGAGCGTGAGCACCGTCGAGCCGTGCTGCTTGGCGACGGGCACGTTGATGAGGACGTCGGCCTTGAGGGCGTCACGGTAGATCTGCCAGCTCTTGATGTCGCGGCCGTGCGAGATTGGTGTGTCCGCGTAGCCGAGCGGGCTCATGATCACCATCGTGCCGCCGGCCTTCTCCACGGCGGCGGCGATGCCGCTGTCCGCGTACGCCGCCTCGGGCGTGCCGCTGAACGGTGAGTCCATCACGCGCACGCGCTTGGCGCCGGCGTCGAGGCACATCGCCACGAGGGTGGCGACGACGACGGGGTTGGTCGTCGCCGCGTACTCGAAGCTGCGCGAAGAGGTGCAGATGTTGGGCTTCACGATCACGTCGGTGCCGCGCTGCACGAAGCGCGTCATCCCGCCGAGAGCATCCACGGCCGCGCGTGTGATCGCCGCCGGGTCCTGGCCCTTGGCGACGGCGAGGTAGGCGGGCGCGGGACTCGCGCTCGCCGAGGGCGAAGCGGCGGGCGTGCCGGCGGCAGCCGCGGTCGCCGCCGAAGCGGCCGCGGAAGTGCTCACGCCCGGCGCGGTCCCCTCGCCGCATCCGGCGCCGATCAGGGTGAAGCCGGCAGCCGCGCCGAGAGTGAGCTTGAGGAAGCCGGCGCGGTCCATCTTGCGCGCGTCGCGGCGTCCGTCCCTCCGTTCGCCGTAGCGCTCGTCCCTGCGTTCCTCCACGGGCTCTCCCCTCTGGGCGCTGCCGCCTACGCCGGCGCCCTCACGTCGGTGTCAGTTGAACGGGACCGAGAAATCGCCGTTCTTGTCGCGCGTGTAGACGACGAAAAAGTCGCGGTCGTCGGGGACAAGATACCGCGTGATGCCCGGGTGCTGGACGTTGGGCAGGAACTTGACCGGCGACTGGGCGCCGGGCCGGCGGAAGTAGTTGAACGTCGGCCAGACGGTGTTGATGTCGAATTCGAGGGCGCGGACGGCGCCGGCGCGGATCAGGGAGCCGGCAAGCGACATCACCGTCTGCGACGGGGCGGCGACGTAGATCAGGTTACCGTGCCGGTCCACGCCGACGCCGCTGCGCCAGACGCGCACGGCGTTGCCCAGTGTCCAGCCCCACTCCGCGCCGTTGGTGTCGAGCGCCGGGTTGGCCTTGCCGTTGTTGACGATCATGGGGAGGTTCTGGCGCGCCAGGACGACGTTGCTCGCCGGGCTGCCGCCCGGCCACTTGATGATGTCGACGTGGCCGTCGTCGTAGCCGACGAGCGTGCCCATGCCGGCCGTGAGCGGCGTGTACTCGTTGCCGTTGACGAAGAAGCCGCCGCGGCCGTCCTTGTACTTGAAGGCGCTGTTGAAGACCGCCAGCAGCCGCCCGCGCTGGCCGTCCGGGACCATCATCGGTCCTCGCGGCGAGCCCTGCGGCGGCTCTACCCTCCCGGGGTACAGCGCCAGCTGGCTGATCGTATGGTCGATCCACGCCGCGTAGGTGACGATCCTCGGGTAGTCGGCCTCGGCGCGGAACTCCGTGACGCGCACGGGATAGGAGTCGCCGACGGCTGTGCCGACGGGATGCCACACGCCTTCGCCGGCGAGGGCGGGACTGATCGCCGGCTTGACCGCCGGCGGCGTGTACACAGCCTTCGCGGTCTTCGACGGCTTCGGCGTCGCGCTGCCCGAGTCCGCGGCGACGCTGGGCAGCGCCGTGAGGCCGGGCCCGCCCTTCTTGGGCGCCGTCACAGAGTAGTAGGTGCGCTCGACGAAGTTGACGAGCCAGGCGCCGTGGTTGTCGCGCACCCACTCCACCGAGCGGATCTTCCAGGAGACGCTCGACGCCTGCCGCATGTACATCGCGTAGGAGATCGTCGGCGGCACCACGAGCACGACGAGGACCATCACGGCGAGCGCGATGATGCGCCGGCGCCGGAGCTGCCGCCGGCGCGCCTCGCGCCGGGCGCGCCGCACCCTGTCGGCGCCCGAGAACGGCGGCTCCCCACCCGCGGGCGGCGGACCGTCGCCGCCCTGCGGCGGCCGCGGCCCACCGCCCCTCGGCGGCCGCGGCCCACCGCCCCTCGGCGGCCGCGGGTCAGTACTCATCGAAGAGCCGGCCCCACTTGCTCTCGCGCCGCACCCTGGCCTGGATGCCGCGACCGACCAGCGGCCACCAGAGGCGGTCGTGGTAGGTCGACGATCCCAGGATGAAGGCGTGCACGAGCGGCGTCTGGAAGAGCAGGTACTGCAGGCGCTGCACCTGTGCATCGCCGAACCACACGCCGCGGCCGAAGCGCGACGGCAGGTTGGCCCCGACGCTGAACTTGAAATCCACGAGCGAGACGTCCTCGCCGACGATCTCGATCTCGCGCGGGTCGCCGACGCCGAGCCCACGCTCGTGCGCTAGCCGGATGTACTTGATGGTCAGCGGGTCGAACCCCATCATCTTGGCCGCCACGGCATCGATGGCCACCTGGTCCGAGCTCGCGAGCAGGTAGTCCTTCTCCACCGGGATCATCGTCCGCGGCCCGGGGCCGTTGCCGGCCAGAGTCCCGTCCATCACCGCGAAGAGGCCCGGGCTGATCTCCTGCTGGATCGCGAGCAGGTCGACCAGCGTCTCGTGGATCCACGAGTGCGTGATGTGGCGCCGCGTGCCGAGGAGGCCGCCGAAGGCGTTCTTCATCGCCCCGGTCGTGGTCGTGTAGATGTGGCACTTCATGGTCGGCAAGTGAACGACGTTCTTGCCCAGGAACACGTCCGGGATGTGGATGCCGTCCGGGTAGACGCGGTCGAGGGCGAGCATGGAGGCCTTGGGCTGGTAGCGCACCCAGCGCACGTTGCCGGGGATGAAGTTGTAGAGCTCCGGCACCTCGTACTTCTCGTAGAGGGGCGCGAGCTTGTTGAGGCGTTCGCCCTTGATGGGGTCGGTGA
>Ga0118677_10012629_pt1 | contig 12338 bp, 9 predicted proteins | sample AliMusrvi5mmetaG_FD_86154 | JGI IMG/M metagenome (GOLD analysis project Ga0118677, IMG submission 86154)
GACCTACGGCGTCACACTGCATCACCCGCCGACCTTCCACGCCGGCCAGGGCGGGACCGTAAAGTTCTCGACACCGGTCGAGATGGGGCTCAATACGAAGTTCACGGTCAGGTCTCAACTTTTCATTGAGAGAAAGATAGGAGAATTTAATGAGTCAATCTGAAGTTGAACGATTTGCGGTTGCAGTGCGCGCGGACAAGGTGTTGCAGGATGAATTGAAGAAAGCCGCTGTGAGTAATGAGGCAATTGTGGCTTTTGCCAAGAGCAAGGGTTACGATGTCAATCTGAATGAGATGATCGCCTATATTGAAGAGAGAAAAGCTACTCTGAGCGAAGAAGACCTTGACAAGGTAGCCGGTGGCAAGAAGAAAGGCATTGCTAATGTGGGGACCGCAGCGGAAGTACTTGCTGAGGCTGTGGCTGTTTCAGTTACCGTGGCTGTTGAAGCGCAAGACGTTGCTACCAGTTCAACTGTGGCGGCAGAAGCGGAATGCGTTATTATCGCAACATGATCCTTATGAAGTTCGCTATCAGGTCTCAACTTTTCATAGAGATCAAAACCTAATGATCTCCAGACCCAACGGGCTCTGGAGATTCGCTCTTGAATTGTTCAAATCATGGGCTTAAACATATCATGACAAATCACATCATACCTTCAGTAGAATTTCACAGGACCATCCCTGAGCGTAGAACGCCTGACGAGTTGAAAAAAATAGCTCATATAAAGCGTTTTCTCGAACTACTTACTGGTGACAGGAAGTTTCGGGAACAACTCAAGGCAAATCCTGATCAGGCCAATCAGATAGCCAAATCGAGAGGGATAATTTTAGATTTAAAGAACTTCAGTCGCAAGTTCCAACCGGGGCTATTGTACGACGGGAATGATCCTGAGTTTCCTCTCGCTGTCCTTTGGCGGGAATGGATTGACGATCTAATCAAGTTTCGCTCGATGTTAAGGGAGGACGGATATTCCAGTAGCGCTGACCCGCGATTCAACGCATGGAGGAAACGACAGGTTGAGCGGACTAACAGCGAGATGGGTGCGGTTAGAGGGGATGCTATCACTCATCCTATTTTCTCGTTCGAACTCTCGAAAGGTTGCTCGGTAGGATGCTGGTTCTGCGCCTTGGGAGCCAAATCATTCGAAGGTTATTACCAGCGCACTCCAAAGAATGTTTCACTGTGGCGGGAAATTCTGAACACTTCCGTTGAACTGTTTGGCTCAGCGGTTCAGACCTGCTTCTGTTACTGGGCCTCAGAACCTTTTGACAATCCTAACTATCTTGATTTTCTTCAGGATTATAAAGATATAGTCGGAGTTTTGCCGCAGACCACTTCTGCTGTTCCTACCAGAGACCTGGTTTGGACTCGCAGGCTCATGGACATGATTAAGGCTGGCAATGCCTTACCATCAAGATTTTCAATTCTAAACTCAAAGATCCTGCGAGAAGTGCATAAACTGTTCTCTCCTGAAGAACTTTTGCGAAACGAACTACTCATGCAACTCAAAGATTCCTCTTACGGGAAGGCTCGGGCCGGCAAGACCCTCAACAAGGTGAATTCCGAGGGTAAAAAGGAAGCTGGTTTGCAGGTCAACGAAGGGGTCAGTTCCATAGCGTGCGTATCGGGCTACCTTGTGAGCATGATGGACAGGACGATAAAGCTGGTCAGTCCATGTCAGGCCAGCGAGCAATGGCCAATGGGCTTTCGTATCCATGACGAAGGAACATTTGGCGACGCGGAAGAATTCGGCGCCTTCATAACCGGATCGATATCAAAACACATGCCTGCAAGTCTTCCTATCGATAAACCCGTAACATTTCGCAAGGGCCTAATTTATGAACATGCTGAGAATGGTTTTATGCTCTCTTCTAGGAATTCAGCTACTTCTTTTTCAGGTGACAAATTTGTAATTCAATTAGGAGACATGGTTGAAGAGGGAATTCATAATCCCTCCCAAATTGTTGGCTCACTGGTAGATTCAGGAGGAGACATATTCGGAATTAGAGGCACCTTGAGCGATCTTTTCGATAAAGGATTTTTGGAGGATATAGAAATAGATCGCTGAAAATTTGTGATTCAGATGTTGTCATAAATGAGTTGAATTTAGTCATGAAAGGAACGATCTAATGAGTAAACCAGAATTGGAGCGCTTTGCTGAAAATGTGCGGTCAGACAGGGAATTACAGGGCGAGCTTAAAAAGGCGGCAACCAGCAATGAAGCCATCCTGGAATTTGCACGGACTAAGGGTTACGATTTCACCATGGACGAAATGGCTGATTACATTGAAACAAAAAAAGCCGCTTTGGGTGAAGCTGACCTGGATAAAATTGCGGGGGGAAAGGGATCTTCTGCTGAGCACACACAGGTAAGGGCTCAATATCTCGTTTTTTCAGTTCAGGAGGCGACTGTATTTACGACGGTTGGAACGATGTTGGAAGTGGAAGTGGTCCTTGTCGCGACATGAGTCAAAGTATTATTCCCTCGGTTCAATATTGCAAATCGATAACAGGTCGGCGAAGCCCCGAAGACCTAAGAGCTATCGCGCACGTGAAACGGTTTCTCGAACTTTTAACCGGAGACAGTAAATTCAGACTGGAAGCTAAATCTAATCCTGCAGGAGTTGAAAAACTAGCCAGGGGAAAAGGCGTGAACATAGATGTTGGCAAGTTCAGCCCGAAGTTTCTTGCTGATGTGAAAAACAAAGAAAGAACTGTAGATTCATTGGAATTTCCTCTGGCGGTCTTATGGAGGGAATGGATCGAAGACTGGCTAACCTTTGTGAGGATGTTCAGGGAAGATGGTTATTCCGACAAGGCTGATCCAAGGTTCAACGCGTGGCGAAAACGGCAGGTTGAACGTGTGAGGATTGAATTCGGAACGCAAAGAGCAAATTTCATTACTCATCCAATATTTTCATTTGAATTGTCAAAAGGGTGTTCCGTTGGATGTTGGTTTTGCGCGTTTGGAGCGGAATCTTTTAAGGGACATTATCACCGCACCCCAAAAAATGTTCAGCTTTGGCGCAATGTTCTCGGAACGGCCGTGGATATGTTCGGTTCAGCGGTTCAAACAGCAGCGTGTTATTGGGCCACTGAACCGTTTGATAACCCCAATTACGTAGATTTCATCCAGGATTATTACGACATAGCGGGAATTGTCCCACAAACCACGACAGCAGCGCCGGCCATGGACCTTGTTTGGACACGCAGACTAATGGCGATGCACGGAAAATATCTTTCTGTTCCTTCAAGATTCTCAATCGTCAATTCAAGTGTTTTGAAAGTCATGCACAGCACGTTCCAGCCGGAGGAACTTCTGGGATATGAATTGATAATGCAGCTCAGAGGGGCAAGTTATGGAAAGGCAAGATCCGGGAAAACGCTGAAAAAGCTTAATTCCGGGAACCCGAGTGATAATGGCTCGCGGATTGAGAAAGCGCCGAGTTCCATAGCCTGCGTTTCAGGTTATTTGATAAATATGGTCGACAGGAGCATCAAACTTGTCAGTCCATGCCTGGCTGATGAAGAATGGCCATTGGGTTACCGTGTACACGGTTCAGGGACATTTGACACCGCCCAAGACTTTGGCGATTTTATAGAAACATCCATGACGGAATATATGCCGATGGACCTCCCCGCTGATCGACCGGTGTCATTCAGAGAACCTTTGCACTACGAAACCAGAGAAGATGGCTTTGATCTTTTGTCCGCTTCTTCATCGCACTCATTTACCGGGTCGGGACACGTTCGGAGTCTCGGAGACATGATAGCCGAGGGTAGACATCGGCCGGAAGCTATCCTTGGATCGTTGGTGGAAGCCGGAGCTGACGTTTTTGGCATTTTAGGCACTCTCAGGGATCTTTATTCCAGGGGTTTTCTTGAGGACATGCCGCAGGCAAAAGACTTAAAGAAAGCTATTTAGGCACGATACTGACAATGGGGTATATTTCTCAATATGTAAGATCATTTTGCCAAATACCTTCCTTCCACTAAATTACCGTACGAAGCTGGATGGTCCATGGATATATGCCTAGTCAACATGCCGTATGCTCCGGTTCGCGTTCCATCCATAGCATTGGGGATCTTGCAGGCTGTTCTGGATAAGGAAGGCTTTTCTGTTTCGAGCCTTTATCCCAACATTCGATTTGCCGCTGAAATTGGCGTGCGGGACTATTCGAGTCTATGGATGATTTTGAGGTCCGAGAATGCAATCGCTGAATGGACATTTTCACACATAGCGTTTCCCGAACATGCCACAAACGCTGAGGAGTTCCTAAAACTTCTCGATGAACGAAACAGTCATTTCCTCGATTTGCCGGACCCTGTCGGACGACTCCTCACCGTTAGGGAAAAAGCTTCTTTGTTTGTGGATCAACTTGCAGAAGGTGTTCTTGCGTCAAAACCCAAAATCCTGGGTTGCACCTCAACCTTCTTTCAACACGTTTCTTCCCTGGCTCTTTTACGCAAAATCCGGGAGATTGACCCAGCGGTAATTACCCTCATGGGAGGAGCCAACTGTGAATCCATCATGGGCATGACCACTCACAGAATGTTTGACTGGCTGGATTACGTGGTTTCCGGTGAGGCGGAAGACATTATTTCAGATTTGATCCGTAAAGCGTTTATATGGGGAAGAGACATACCGAAAGACGAAATTCCCTTTGGCGTCTGTGGCCCGGCTCACAGGGAATTGGGATATCCCTGCGATGATCAGCCGGACAACCCTGACTATCCCAGGGCGGTAACGAGAGATCTCGATGAACAGCCGGTCCCAAATTATAATGACTATATGAGAACACTTGTTGCGACCCCGGATGTCAGTTCTAAAATCAAGCCTGGAATTCTCGTGGAAGCTTCGCGAGGATGCTGGTGGCAGAAAAATGATGGTTGCTCTTTCTGTGGTCTTAATGGGGCCGGTAAAAAATACAGGCGCAAGGCAGTGCCGGTGATTTTGAATGAACTTGGCTTGCTGGAGAACCGATATGGAATAAATCGATTCGAAATGGTAGACAACGTTCTTTACCCAGGTTTCATAGATAGCCTTCTCCCGGAATTGATAGAGCTCGGATCTCCTTACGACATATTTTTCGAAATTAGGCCTGGGTTGGACCGATCCCAGTTTGAGCGACTGAGACGCGCCGGGGTTATATGGGTTCAACCGGGTATTGAAAGCTTACATTCCAGTATCCTCAAGCTAATGAATAAAGGATCAGAGGGTTGGCAAAATGTCCAGATTCTCAAATGGGTTTCCCAGTTCGGCATACGTTGTAGCTGGATACTTATGTATGGTCTGCCGGGTGAGGACGATAGATGGTACGAGGAAATGGCCGAATATCTTCCGAGCCTATGCCACCTGCAGGCTCCGCGAAGCCTAACAAGAGTTCGGTATGTCCGTTTTAGCCATTATCATAACAACCCCGACAGGTATGGTCTAAAATTGAGCCCAGCTAAACCATTCTCTCTTGTTTACCCTATTGCTGAGAGTGATCTGAATGATTTGGTATATTATTTTGACGAAGAAGAACAGTTACGCCTGCAACGGGCCCCCATCATCTCCGACGTTTTCCTCAGGCCAGGTTTTCTGAAAATCAAAAAGATTCAACAAGACTGGTTGAAACAGCAGGAATCTGACGCTCCACCTGTTTTGATCATGGAAATAGACGGCGACAGGTTAATAATAACCGACTCCAGACCCGGGGCCAAGGCTGAGAAAGTTTCATTGAAAGGGCTGGAGAAGAATGTTTATCTTGCCTGCGACGAAGCGCCACTCGAAGAAGAACTTTTGGAAATGTTTGAACAAAACGGATGTGATCCACAGGAAGTTCACGATGTTCTAACACGTCATATCGAGAATTCCACAATTCTTAACATGGACGGACGTTATGTTTCATTGGCACTGAGACATCCGGTTCAGCCTTTGAGCCCGTACCAGGATTTTCCAGGGGGTTCCGTTGTTCCTGAATATTGAGCGTTGCGCTGCTTTTGGAACATTCCAGATTGAAACTACTGAATTGAATTCTTAAATTCGCTATGGAGCTAAAAATGAGCTTCTGTTTGGTTACCATGCCATATTCCAGGATTGAACTCTCCTCAGTAGCCCTGGGATTACTCCAGGCAACACTGAAACGGGACGGGCTGGAAGCCAGAAGCATCTATGCCAACATTCTTTTTGCTGAAAAAATTGGGACACTGGCGTACACCAGAGTCAGCCTTTTCAGGCCGCGCCTGGGAGTGGCCGAATGGACTTTTGCGCATATTGCGTTTCCCGAGTTTAGCCCGGACATTAATGAGTATCTTAAACTCGTCATGACTGTGAACGAGGTTTACGCCTCGATTGATAGAAGTGAACTTGAGGATTTGCTTTTTAGCGTCCGAAGAAACGCTGAAACTTTTATTGAAGAACTGGCCGGTTTGATACTGGATGGCGGCCCCAGGATAGTAGGTTGCTCTTCAACCTTCTGTCAGCATGTTCCATCTCTGGCTCTACTCCGCCGAATTCGGGAGTTGGCTCCGGAAATAGTGACTGTAATGGGTGGCGCAAATTGTGAAACCATTATGGGGAAATCAACGCATGCGCTGTTCCCCTGGGTTGATTACGTGGTCTCCGGAGAAGCTGATGGTCTGATCTCGCCACTCACAAGGCAGATACTTGAAAATGGAAAAGAAGTGGCCAAAGAAAATCTTCCGGTGGGCGTTTTTGGCCCAGCACACAGGAAAGTCCGCTACCCTGAGAATCCTTGCAACAGTCCAGACCAGGAGCCCAGGGCACTTACTGAATCTCTTAACAACTGCCCCACTCCTGATTTCCATGATTTTGTTGACACAATCCAATCGGTATCGGGCATTCGCGATCTCATAGTGCCGGGTTTGACTGTCGAATCGTCCCGCGGGTGTTGGTGGGGGCAAAGAAAAGGTTGTGTTTTTTGCGGATTTAATGGAAAAGGCATGAAATTTCGCTCCAAAGACCCCGGAAAATTTGTGGATGAATTGGCCGAGTTGCGAAGGCTTTATGGCATAGATGGTATTGAGGCGGTAGACAATATTCTTGACATGAACTACCTGAAGACAGTTCTCCCAATGATTAAGTCTGCCGGTAGCCCATACAGGCTGTATTACGAAATCAAATCAAATCTCCAAAGGAACCATGTCAGAATTTTGAGAGAGGCTGGGGTTATTTGGGTACAGACCGGAATCGAAAGCCTAAACACCAACATTTTGAAATTGATGAACAAGGGATGTAAAGCCTGGCAAAACATTCAGATTCTGAAGTGGCTCAGGGAATTTGGGATTCGTGTGCACTGGAACATGTTGTTTGATTTTCCAGGGGACAAAGATGAGTGGTATTCCAGCATATCAGACATTGTGCCTCTCCTGACTCATCTCCAGTCGCCAGTAAAGGTAGTGCCCCTTGAATTCTGCCGATTCAGCGTTTACCACGAGAACCAGAAACTGTTTGGTTTAAAACTTAGGGCGAGTTCTGCGCTCAATTATGTTTATCCTGGGAATCAAAGTCAGCTTGATGATCTGGTTTATTTCTTCGAGGATGAAGTTCGGTCGGCTGGCGAACTGAACCCGATAGTCGCTTTGCTCACTGAAAGACAGGTTTTTAAAATTTTGAGACACCGGATTGAGGAATGGAGACAATTGTTCTGGTTTCAAAAGGTAAAACTCGAAATGGAAATAGTGGGCGATGAATTGGTTATCAGGGATACCAGGCCGTTGGCCGTAGCTTATTGTCACAGTTACAATGGACTAAAGAGAGAAATTTACCTTGCAGCGGATGGCGCGCCACAAAAAGAAACATTAATCCAGAAATTTGCTGAGAATGGAGCGAAAGTTGGAGAAATTGAAGAAATTTGCCAGGAATTCCTTGATAACAAACTTGCTCTAGAAATTGATGGACGTTTCCTGGGGCTCGCAGTCAGAGGGCCTTCGCCTGAACTTCCGTCGGCTGTTGAATATCCGGGCGGTGTGGTTATACACAAAGAATACGCTCATCTTGTCAAACAGGCCGCAAGATGAATCACGTCCGGAAGAAGCTTTTATTTAATTCGCCTACGAAACTTCAGAGTGGAAAGATCCTGGACAGTTTTGACATTGCCTATGAAACATACGGAAACCTGAATAGCGCCAAAGATAACGCCATACTGATCTGTCATGGATTAACATCGGATGCTCATGTAGCGGGGGAGGGCGATGTTGCTGGATCAAGAAAGGGATGGTGGGAGGCTGCGGTCGGAACGGACAAACCTTTCGACACCAACAAATATTTTGTGATTTGTTCAAACGTGTTGGGAGGTTGTGGAGGAAGCACTGGTCCGTCTTCGATCGACGTTGTCGGCAACACTCCTTATGGCCTGAAGTTTCCTGTCGTGACAATCAGTGACATGGTAAATGCTCAAGCTCGCCTGGCTGACAGTCTTGGCATTGACACATTTCACACGGTGGTTGGCGGGTGCTTTGGCGGATTTCAGGTCCTGGAATGGATGCGTTCATACCCTAGGCGAATCAGAAACGCAATCGTCATAAGCGCAACGCCTCGGACCACTACTCACAATTTGGGTTTGTGGGAAGTCATCCGGCAGGCGATAATGCGTGACCCGGACTTTAATGGCGGAGACTATTATGGAAGGAAACTCCCTGCGTCCGGTATGGGCCTGGCGCAGATGTTCGGAATCATGATATGGATGGACCGCAAGGTCATGCATGATCGCTTTGGGCTGAAGCTCATAAACGACAGGGAACCATCTTATACTTTGGAACCGGAATTCCAGTTTCAGGCGTTTGTTCATAACATTGGGAAGAACGCAGTCGGTCGTTTTGACCCCAACTCACTGATCTATCTGACAAAGGCTATGGATTATTTCGATCTGACACGAGGGGGAACAAGCCTGTCCGAAACTTTCAAAAATGTTGCCTGCAGGACACTCCTGATTGGTTATCGAAAAGATTGGCGTTATCCCCCTGAAGAAATGGCTGAAATTAGTGAAGCTCTCTCAGCCAATCGAAAACCGAATGAACTGCGGACCCTGGATAGCCATTTTGGACATGGGGCTTTTATGTATGACTCAGAAGGCGCTTTGGAAATAATACGCGAATTCATGCTCTCTGCGGAATGAAATGGTTTATTGTCATCGTTGGCCCGCCAATAAGCTTTCCACCTATTTCCCGATAGGCCAGACATTTGTAGCCCGCAGCTTGAGCGGCCCGCTCAAACACCTCGCTTTCGATAAGATATTGATTTGAATATCCATGGGTAGCGTCTATGCAAGTAATAATATTTTGTCCCACGTGATTCGAAACCAGTTCCGGATCTACAGTATGCGCCTCAATAACGACCATCCCGTGTTTTTTTGTAAGTGGCGCCCAGTTTTCAAATAACTCTATTAGATTACATTCCATGTCCCGAGACCTGATGAGAGATCCGTGGGGAAGAGTGAAAGGCGACTGAGATAGCGGCTTCCAGTCGGCAAGGCGCTCTGTTTGCTCAGGGTTCTTATACGTCCTGTTATGGATAACTGATTTACTTACATGAAGCGCATTTGTCGGATCAACGCCATTATCCAGAAGGGTTCTGGACAACCCAATTGGGTCGCCTATATCGCCAAAGACTGTTTTGTTAGGAATGCCTGCGGCTTCTAACGCAGCTTTCGTAGATGCTCTCGCAACCCTGTTGTATTCAGCGCCGACCAGGAGGAGGGGGTAGGACTCAAGGAAACGGCCGCGAAGTGTCTGCGTTTTGACGGCCCAAAATAATTCCGTGAGGAGCGTGCCGTCGCCGGAGCCTGTGTCTACAATACTTGCAGGTTGTTCGCTCAGAGGTTCCCTGTTAAATATGGGCAAAACAATATCGAGAAATGGTTGCCTGCATGTTCGCTGGAAAACTAGGCCACTGAATTTTATATCTAAATTTCGGTCAATGTGCGTTTCATTAGTTTTGGTATCATGGGTCTCATAATTATGCCCGGTTCCGAAGAGAAGCTCAGGAACGTTCCTGAATGTAGACAAGTAGCTGACTGGATAAAAGTATTGCGGTGTCCACAGGGCGGCTAGCGTTCCTGAATCTGTTAGCTGCAGGCCACCCTTTTGCGTATCAGCCCATCCCTGTGCCTTCAGAATATCGGCCATAAATGTTGAGACTATCGGGTGAATGGTGGTTTGATCGAACGGTACGAATTGTTCTTCTCTTGAAATGAGTTTTTCCAAAAAACCTTTCATATATAATTCAGTCATGATTACTGCGACGAGGGCCCCGTTAATGTGTAAAGCGACTCGGCGGCCAATAGGTGATGTGTCCATGCAACTAGTGACTCGTGGCAGGGCAGTTTCCAAACGACGGCGTAAATCGGAGCCACTGAAGAAACTTCGCAACTCTAACACAGAAGCCAAAAGACTGGGAATCTGCTGGTAGTAATCGACGAACCGTAGCCATGCGATTCCCGCATCGGTAAGTGAGACCTCTTGCCTGTTATTATCGATGTCCCCGGATAATCTCAAAAATCCCTGATGGGCGAGAAGCCTTAAGGCGATGTGAAAATAACCTTCTCTAGCGCCAACATCATTGGCGATACGGTTCACGTTCCAAGGGGCCCGAGCCTTCTTGAGCCGATCGAACACATTGTGACGCGCAAGCGCTTGAACCGTTGATCCAATGGCGATTCCATCGATATGGTGACAAATGGTCTTCGCTACTTTCGCTTCCGTCTTTTCAGCCTCTGACGCTTCGAGAGACAACTTGACCTTCACATTTCAATAGAGGCAGTTTTTAACACCCTCAAATACTGTAACAATGCCCCCTGTAATCTGTTTATATCGCACCTCCGTCATTCCAGCTTCGACCATCATGCCTTTAATTTCATCCGGTTTAGGGAAGGCTGCCATGGAATCAGACAGATATTTGTAGGCTGAAACAGACGACATAATTTTTGTTATGAGCGGCATCGCAGTGCGGGAGTAGACTCGAAAAAGTGGCTTCATTATGGGGCCCAAGGGTTCGGTAAGCTCCATAATGACCAGCTTTGCGCCAGGTTTAAGGACCCGGAGCATCTGTGAAAGAGCTCGCCTGTGATCAGGCACGTTTCTGATACAGAATACTGTTATCGCTCCGTCGAATGTCTCGTCCGGGAACTGTAGATCCAAACAGTCTCCTTCCCGAAACGAAACCTGAGACTCAATCCCGTATCGCCGTATCTTTTTCCAGCCTACCTCCAACATACCCAGTGACGAGTCAATCCCAATGATTTGAGCTTTTGGGCTCTGCCTCAGTATTTCAAAACTTATATCCCCTGTTCCACAGCCAACATCCAGATAAAGGTGGTCTGCGCAAACGTCCAGCCTTTTTACCGCATGACTTCGCCATTTGTGATCAAGCCCCAGGGACAGTATCCGATTGGCTCCGTCATAATGGGGAGCGATGTAGTCAAACATCTCGCGATTCTCATCCGCTGTCATCAGGGAGTCGAGATGCTCTCTCTTGGTTGGATGAAACTGCATTTATTTGTTGCCCCTCAGGGGATAGAACAATTTATTAGGCGGCGTCGGCATCCCATACTGAGTCATCTGTGCTTGGGATCTGGGACAAAATCGACAGGGGAACCGCCGTTACCTTACGATACACGGATTTTGGGTCCTTCATGATTCCATCTACGGTGAGCAGTTGTTCTACGGATATGCCGAAATGTTTCTCATTTTCTCTGAGATATGGCTCAATGAGTAGCCAATCCTCATCGGTCAATTCGGCCAGCGCCCCTCCGTTGAGCTGTTCTTCCACAATCAGTCTATGGGGGTCTCTGGCGTAGATGGCCCCACCTGAAGCCAGAGAGAATAGATTAGACCCAGGATAAGGCCTGTCAAGAAAATCAACATTGCCATCCTCGTCGACCGTCAGGCCATTGAGGACGACAAATCCACCACCGTTCAAAGGGTCACCAGCCATGAAACTTTCAGCCAGGAAGTCAAGCGCTGTTCCGTTTATGACGACTCTGGGATGTCCGGCTGCGTTAATAAGGGGCCTTCCCGCAGCATTGCCCAAAACGTAAACAATTCCTCCTTTTGCGCCATACATAAAGCACTGACCAACGTCTCCATGGATGACGAGGAGCCCGTCTTTCATAATCTGGGCGATCTGGTCCTGTGCATTCCCATGAATGTGAATCTCCATGCCATCTATGCCGCTGGCGGTATAGTCTCCCGATGATCCATAAAGATCCATTCTTACGTCTTTTGTGTCGGAGCCAAAGCCGCAGCCTTCGAATCGCTGACCCCGGAGATCAAAGACAATGAATTTTCTCCAGCCAAGCTTGTAAGCGTCAGCCATCAACACGGCGTCACAGTGG
>Ga0118677_10012631_pt1 | contig 12338 bp, 13 predicted proteins | sample AliMusrvi5mmetaG_FD_86154 | JGI IMG/M metagenome (GOLD analysis project Ga0118677, IMG submission 86154)
GACGAGGAGTCTGTGCGCTTTCGGCAGATCGCCGTGCTCGGCGTACGTTGGAACGTACGCCGAGCACGGCGATCTGCCGAAAGCGCACAGACTCCTCGTCGGTCATGCGGAAGACGTTGAGCGCCGTGAAGTGCGAACTCAGCAGGCCCGCGCAGTCCATCAGCCGCTCGAAGGGAATGACCATCGCCAGCACGCCATCCATCGCCAGCCAGCGATAGGTGTGTTCGAGAAACAGCCGTTCCATGCGGTTGTTCGCCATCAGGCCAATCTCGGAGTCGTAGGGCGGATTCAGATAGAGCAGCGAAAAGGACTCTGGCTTCGCTACGGCATCGAAGGCATTGCCCTGGATGGTCTCGATACCCTTCGATTGAGCAATGGCCGCCCGTTCGGCATCGAGTTCAACGCCGTAACGGCGCACCTCCGCGCCTTGCGTGATGATTTCGAGCGCCGTTCCTTGCCCCACGCAGGGATCTACAACCGACGCCGGGCCGGTAAAGCTGAGCAGTGCGCGAAGCCGCGTGGCCTCGCGTATGGGAAGTGGGTAATAGCCCATCTTCAACCGTGCCGCGTTGCGCGCCATGGTTCCTCCTTGGGCAATAAACTCTGGGTGTGAGATAAAGCAATTTGTGGCCGCGAATAAAGCATATGTTGGCCGCACCATATCATCGCCTCAGAACTCCAGAAGCGAGTACCTGCGGTAGACCGAATCCGCGTGGCGCGTCCACAGGGTTCCTGTACCGAATGGAAGACACAGGGTTTGGCAACTCAGGCGCCCGCAAGGCTCTCGGTATCTCAACGTAGAGCTTCAGATCCCAACAGCTGCTCGCATCCAGCCCCTCGCCGGCCAAGATATGCTTTATTTCCGGCCAAAATATGCTTTAAATCACACTGGGTGTGACTTGAACCATAAAATGTCAGTAAGTGACAAGTTGTGCTTCCAAAAGAGAGTGCGGGCGCCGCAGTCAACTGATGCTGGCGATGCAACCGCCGGTCTATGCAAAGCTGGCACAATTGGTTTCACAAGGGGTATCACGCTGTTGGGCTTAATGTTCTCTGTCCACGTATTCACCAACAGATACCCTTGGAACTGCTCGCGTCAGCAATTGCACTTACTGACGCTTTATGCGTCTCTTTTGCACTTACTGCCACTTTATGGTTCAAAAGAGACTCTTCGCCCATGAGGACACGCACAGATCTGAAAGGGATTACAAATGCGGCAGTGACATTTTATGTTTCAACTCGGTGACATTTTATGGTTCAAGGCACACTGGGATGTGAATCAGGTCGTGCATTCTTCGAGGGGAGGTGCATCGCGCACCATGGTGAAAGACATTCTTGCCGCAATTGACGCTGAGATCGCTTGCCTCGAACATGCGAAGGCTCTGCTGAGCGCATCAGGCGCAGTTGTCGCCAAACTCAAGCCCGGACGGCCAGCAAAGCTTGTTGCTGTAGAGGCTCCGAAGGTTCAGAAAGCCAGAAAGAGCCGCAAGACGAGCGCAGATAGGCGGGAGCGCGTCCGGCAGGCGCAGATCAAGCGTTGGGCGGCATTGAAGGGCGCTTCCAAGGCGAACCTAAACGCCACGGTTGCGCCGCTGCCAAAGGCAAAGAAGAGGGCTGCAAAGGCTGTTTGATAGGCTTCACCGCGGAATGCGCTCGATTCCGCCGATTCCTCGCGCGATACCGCGTTCTGCCGCTTTGCAATCCCGTGATGGGACCAGCATCATCCTTCTCAAATGCGTGTGGGAGTGTTGACGAATCAGCAAACGCCTGGGGGACGGTTGCCTGGGGAACGGTCACATTCTCAGAGCAGCGCCGAGAGCCGGAAAATGTGCGCGATGGCGACTCATTACCGATTTCGTAGCGAGGATTGAGACGATAATCGTGGTTAGGGAAGAAACCTCTGCCGAGGCTACAGAAAGGACGAAATGAGCGATTGGATAAGGCGTATGGTCGAGTGCTTGGCATCCGAAGAGATTGAAAGCGTTCGTGCGGAAAACGCCATCGCAATCAAGTACCTAAATCGTCCAAAGAGCGTCTTCAAGTATCGCCGCAATGACGAGAAGTCGCGTTACAACTTGGAGAATGACTTTGTATGGGTTTGCTCGCCCACAGCGTATAACGACCCTTACGACAGCAGCATCTCAATTAGTCCGGGAACATTAACGAAGACTGTGATACAGGATGGAGTCAGAGAGTTCATTGCCAAGGAACTCGGGTCCGAGGTGGAGGCTCACAAAGTTGAGCAGATATTGAACGCCCCCAATGCAGCACTGGCTCTTCAAGAGCTAATCATGACTGAGATGGATCAAGTGCCTCCGGAGGGCCGGGCGAGTTTCCGCGAATCACTTGCGGCACAACTGAAGGCATGGGAGGATGCGTTTGGCAGGTTGCTCCCTGCAAGCCACAAGAATTCTCTCAAGGTCTGCTCTTTTAGCGGAACGCAATACTCAATCATCATGTGGTCTCACTATGCTTACCAGCATCAAGGCTTCTGTATTGAATACGACACTGAGTCGTTACCGTCAGAGAATTTATTTATGAGGATGCTGTATCCAGTCATCTACTCCGAGAAATTGTTCGACGGGACGAAGTACTATCTAGCAGCCATACGGAATCAGAGTAAATTCAACATTCTGTTTCCGGCACTCGCTGCGCTTCACAAGTCTCCAGAGTGGAGCTATGAGAAAGAGTGGTGTCTCATAATTCCCGCAAACTTAGTGAAAGAAGCATTGCCGTGGCGGGTTCCAACGCCCAAGCGCGTCTATTTTGGAAAAAGGATGCCTGACGGCGAAAAGGGGCAGATTATCAAGATTTGCAAAAAGAAAGGAATCGAGGTCCATCAGATGCACTTGGCTGATGACTCGTTCTGCCTGGGGTCGGAGCTGGTTGTGGCTGCTGAGCCTTAAGTTGGAATCACGTGGAAAAAACCAAGAGATTACTCGAAGAATCGCGGGTTTTGCTTCCGCACAGCGTGAACTGCGTTTTGTAAGTCTTCGAGACATTTCTCAACCTCAGCGCGCAGAGAGAGGTTAAACTCCTTTTCAATAACCAAGCAGATTTTCAGGAAGAGTTCTGTTGCCTGTTCTGCCGCATGGCAGACACCTGCCATATCAGGACCATTCGTCGGAATCAGAAGATCAGGCGTGGCGTTGGGAATCAAACCGACCGCTACCATCGGGGTTGTATGCTTATGAGCGCAAAAAACCCAATACAATTCCTGATATGCAAGACCTGCCTTGACCGCCTCAGCCCTGTCGGAAACGGACTTTAGCGACCACCCGTGAGCCGTAGGTTTGCCTTTAGCAGTCTCGAAGAACCTGAGCAGGGGACGAACTTCAGGTAGCAAATCGTCTCTATATCTTTCATAGATCTTGCGACGCCCTTTTGGGAGCCGCTTTCGTTTGAGAACTTTGCATGCCTGATAGAATTTCTGGACGTTCTCGAATTGCATAAATCTACGCGCTCGACGCACAGGCGCAAGTCCTATATACAAAAGGTCGACCAAATTCTCAAACAGCACTGCACAAAGCGAGAGACCATCACTACCGTAGCCGCATCGGGCAAGAATCTGGACTGCTTGAATGGTCTTGAGTGCTTTGCTGAGGATAAAGAGTGCCACGTACTTGTACGGCGAGTCAATTCCTTCAGCTTGCAATTGTGCCAAGACTTTCTGCCCAACTTGCTGCGCACCATCCCCGACGTCCAAAAGCTCTCCAGCTTTATAGAGTTCAATGGCAAGGGTTGTAGGAATCGCAAACGGAGCCTGTACATTTCCGTTCTCCACCATGCTCTCACCTCACAAAGCACCGTTTGACGCGCTCGTTTCCCGATTTTCAGGATAGTATATGGCAACTGCGGTACGAATCTAAAGTGTGCCTCCGCTACCTGGGCTTTGACAGTCCAAAGCACACTTAGATTGGAGATCGTGAAGGCGGCAGGAGCCAGGAATCGGGAATAAGGCAGTGCCCGAGTTGTCGCCCTGCTGAAAGTTGATTGCCATTCCAGGACATCAGTTACGCGGGCCTACCCTCCGGCAAGAAACGCGCGGGCGGCGCTCAGGATGGCTGGCGCTACCGCATCAATCTCATTCTCGCGCATCAGACGTAGCGGCACTCTGTCTCCCAGTTCCGGATTCACGCCCGTTAGCCAAGCCTGCACGACTGCGGGCGAATCGCGCTCGCTCAAGGCGCGCGCCACCTGAAAGGCGAACCGCAACCGACTCTCAGCATTGCCGTAGATCTCGCCGCCATCGATCCAACGATCAACAGCACGCGCATCCTTGACGCCGCCAATATACGCGGTCAGTTTCCGCCCAACGATCTCAACCAGCCTTTCGACTACCTTCGATGCGGGAAGCCGAAGCGCCTCCCGGTGGGCGAACAGGTCGGGCCTGGGAATCAAAAGTCTATCCATGGCGGACCTCTCGATTGAGTCTCCATAAATGGTGATGGGCTGCGTATCCTATCGGGTCCACTACGCCGCTCTGGCCAATTCGATTCGCATTGTGGGTGTGAGGTGCCGAGCCGAAACAGAGCCGGAGTGTGGCCCCATCGGCGGCTGCGGTACCAGTTCGGCCAGCGGACAGACGGAGATGTTGCCGCATACGCCGCAACATCCCCCGCTGGAGTTCGAGACCGAGGCGCAACTCTCGCAGTAGACGGCTTCGACAACCGGAATGCTGACGAGGCTGCGCCGCGGACGCAGAATGCTGATCTCTCCCATAAACTCCTCCCGACGCTCGACCGCCCGTTAGGCGACCTGCTGATTGGCCAGGGATTCGAGATCCTCGACCAGTTGCTTCAATGCCGCCAGGCTCGGCAGTTCGGTGACCGACGCGATTTTGAAGCGCTCCGCCGCGGCAAAGAACTGCGCATCGCCCGCGATCTCAGCCAGTTGGCGCAGCCGCTCAAAACCGCGCGCCGCAGCCTGCATCTTTTCGATGGTCTGCTTCTGCCTCTCCGCGTTGGGAATCGTCCGCGCGTTGGCGCTGTGCCCGGCTCGGCGCAGAATCTCCGCGTAGATCGGCTCGCCCAGCGTCCCGCGAAAGCCCTCGATCTCTGCCGTCAGCCGCTGATCGACCGGGCCGCGCGTGTCGCCGGCCTGGCCGTTCGCCTGAGCCATGGTCATGCCTGGCGGCAGCGCCCACTCGGGCAGGATGGGAATCGCCATCGGCTCTCCACGGGGATTCAGCCGTACGCGGGTCTCGCCGAAGCGGTAGAGATAGCGGCCCAACCCAAAACAGCTACAGGCGCGCTTGAAGGCCTGGGCGTCCGCTGCTGTAACGGCATTTTCTCGATCGGCCCATTCTTCACCGGTGCCAGTATGGCTACCCAGCCGTGTGATTCTAACGGCGGTGGCGATCAGCACCTTGCTGGTCACGATCGCCTTGCCCCGCTCCATGCGGCACAGCGACGGAACGGTCGAGATCGTGTACTCGCGCGTCCAGCCCGAGGGCGTGAAGAGTTCGTTGAGCCGGTCCGTGTAGGCGCGCGGATCGGCAAAGGGCAGGATGACGCCACTCCGGCTATTGTCGAAAGTGCGCATCACGCGCCACTTGATCAGCGCCGGATCGAACGGCGCTTCGAGCTGAGCGAAGAGCTTCTCGCGCTCGGCTTCCGCATACTTCGTTGCGGCCATACCTCACCTCCTTCGGCTGGGGGCCTGCGTTTCCAGACATAGAAAAGGTGAAAGCGCCCAGGGGCGCTCTCGACATCGGCAAATTGAATTGGATCTAAAGGATTTCCTTGCGCTCGGCGGCACACAAGCGGGTAAGCTGCTGAGATGGAGATGGTTACATCGGGAAGAGGCTTGTCCTATAATTCGGCCTATCATTCCTGGGGACTCGCCGCACTTCACATTACTAATCCACCTCGCGATCGGCCAGATCGGCAGATGTAGCCGCAATCATATTCCAGCAGAACCTAACCTCGGTCGTGTGAAAGCTAGAATGAGACAACCTCAAAAAGGGGTGCGCAGCATGTACAACGAGCAGCATGAGCCGTTGGTTCCCGTCGGTGTGGGCAACTCACAGGCGCAGCAGCGATTCCTTCAAGGCCATCAGAGGTACTTGGCTGAAGTCCCGAAGCTCGTTGAGCTTTGCAACAAGGTATTCGACCGCACACTTCCGCCACCTGATGAGAACGAGCGTCAAGCACTCTTGGACTTGAACCTGCCGGATGACAACCCTGCCGTAGCCGCATGGGAAGATCGCATCACTTCGAGCAATCTGATTTTCTACCTTGGGGTCATGGCGTGCGATGACTTTAACGCGGTTGCGATTCTCAGCGGAAACGGAGTGGGTTTCGCGTCTTTCGTCCACTTGCGAAGCATGTACGAACGTCTAGTTACCGCAATGTACTTTGTGAAAAAGCCAGCAGAGGCACGCGTCTTTGCAGAAAGTTCCTCTATCAACAAGTTGAAGTTTTTGACACGCCTTCTTGAAGCGGTTCCAGAGGCAAAAACGCGATACGACGAAGCCTTCATGAAACAAGTACGAAAAGATGCTGAAGCAACAAGAGCGAAGCGAAAGATGTCGATCTGTTCCAAGTGCGGCCAGCCGATAACGACCGAGGCATGGACCAGAGTCAGCCTAGACGTTATGGCGCGGGAAGTGGATTCTGAGCTTGAGAAATTGTACGGAGTCATTTATCTGGAAGGCACAAGCCAAGTACACGCGAACAGTCTGGGGATGGAACGACGGCTTGTGGAGTCCGAGAGCGGGTACAAGTACAAGGGGATTTCAGAGGACGAGGCATCTCTGGCGCTTCAATTCGCACACCGGCTGCTGCTCAAGTTCATCGATATGCAGAATATGCATTTCGGTCTGGGCCATGAGCAGGCAATCGGTGAGCGGTTTGCAGCGTATAACGCAATCTGGGGCGAGCCGGAGACCGGCATCAGTAAAGTGCCGGAGGGGACAGAAGCTTCCGTTCCATCCTCCATCAGTGTCGAGCCTAGCAGTGATCTATTCTGCGCGAAGGACGACGTTGCGGTGGGAAAAAGACACCTCCGCCTTGAGCATCACCTGGTCGCCTTCCTCGACGTGCTAGGACAGCGCGAAAAGTTTAAGGCTCTAAAATTGCCGCAGACAGAATCGCAAGTAGCGGATGTTACTGAGATCCTTCGGCAGACAGCGGGCTTCGTACTCGAACTCCGAAGGGTTTTCGAGCAGCGCTTCACGTCCTTCGAATCCGGGCTTACCAACTTGAAGGGACACACAACCGAACCTATTCGTCCAAAGTTCGTGGGCTTCTCCGACTCTTTTGTGATTTCGGTCCCGCTGGGTAGACACGGTAGTGAATTGGTCCCCATCGTCTCCGTCTTTTCGGCGCTCTCTGCGGCCGCCACGGTCATGCTAACCTCTTTGGCGAGCAGGCACCCGCTCCGTGGCGGAATTGACGTCGGCCTCGCAGCCGAGATGGGCCCTGCGGAGATCTATGGCAGCGCACTTGAAAGGGCATATCTTCTAGAGTGCAAAGAGGCCGAATACCCACGAATTGTGATCGGTGACGAGCTTTGTCGCTATCTCGATGCGGCCCTCATTAATTTTCAGGGGCAAGCGACGCCCGAGGCGAAATCGATCACAGCGATCATCGTGAAAATAAAGGAGTGGATCACGATAGACAGCGACGGGAAGAAGATCCTCGATTATCTCGGGCCCGCCATGGCCGAACTTGCAAGGTCAGGAGACGAAAGAAGGAGAGCAATCAAACCCATTTACGAATTCGTCCTCGCCGAGCAGAAACAAATCAATGAAGCTAATAACAACAAACTGATCCCCCGCTATCAAGCCTTCCGTCATTATGTCGAAGCTCGTCTACCCCTCTGGAATCTCGAATCCGAGGGATCTTGACTATTTAGTTCCGACTACGGCAATTCGGAGGTAATCTCAGCTGAGGTGAACACCCCAACTTGCATATCGGAATCGTTTTCGTCGCGAAGTCGGGATCGGTGTTGGCAAACATGCCAGGGTCGAGGATTTTCCTTTTTTGATTCCTTCAGTGCTATCACGAATCAGTACGGCACCTCTTCTTGCATGATCTCCGGTTCCTGACTGAACTCGGGAGGCGCGAAGCCTTGACCACTGACGTAGTGCTCCACGTCGTCACTGCCGCCATCAGGCGGAGGAGACAGAAGGCTGATCTCGGTGACGACGATCTCGGAGCGGTAGCGGCGCTGGCCGGTCTGCCGGTCGTCCCAGGAGCGTGTCCGGAGTGCACCTTCGATATATAGGCGCGATCCCTTGCGAACGTAATCGCGCAGGATCTCGCCGACCCGCTGGAAGCCGACCAGGTTGTGCCACTCCGTGTGTTCCTGCCAGTCACCATGGATGTCCCGGTAACGCTCGCTGGTGGCGAGCGACAAGTTGACGATTGTGCCCGTGCGCAGTATATGGACCGCCGGGTCCTTGCCAGCGCGTCCCAGAAGAATGACCTTGTTTACACTCCGTCCCATAATCCCTCCTTCATTGGTTTTGGCCGAAGACAGAATCGAGCGCCTGTCGTCGGTCGATCTCGACGTACTCGTCATTGGCATAGTGGTAGAACTTCCCCGTCACCGCGTCGATATTCAGATGGCGCCGCGTCAAGTTGCGCTTGTAGAGCACGATGTCACCGGCCTTTCCCATGAACATGAAGTCCTCGCAGAATTCAGGCGGCATTGCGCTTTCAAGAGGCCGTCAATCGGGCTTGCACACCTCGATGGCACACTTCATAGATCACCGCCTTTGTTCGCGGTCGGAGCCACGGCGACATGCGTGTGCTTGCATCCCGGACATGCGCTGGCGCCGGAGATATTGCGAATCGCCTCGTCGAAGCGCTGCGGCAGATCGAGCACTTCGCCGGCTGCCGTGTAGAAGAGAGGCGCAACCGTCCCGCGCAGGGATTTGTTCTCTGCCTTCCAGAGTTCGACTTCGAGCGTTCCCTGATGGCCCCGGAAAAGTGGCGCAGTAACGATTGCCGGGCGCGTGTGGCCTTCTTCGGACTTCAGCCAAAGCCGTGTGATGGCCAGTTCATAGGTATGGCCTATGCGCAGCATCTCGATCCGCACCAGTTCTGGCGCGATCACGATGGCGTGGCGGCCGTTGCCAGAGATCGAATCGATCAATTGCAGCCACGGCGCCGGGCTCCCATCAGCATTGAGGAAGGCGCAGTAGCGGCCCATGTCGGCAACGGCGCCGCCGGACTCGACGCCGCGTAGTACATACCGCCGCGCCAGATGCTGGTGCTCGATTGAGACGCTCGGCTGGCAGTAGATGCCGCGCTTTTCCAAGGCGCGAAGTGTCTGCGACGGAAGCGACAGACCATATCGCGCATATCGGTTGGCATTGTTTGCGACTGGCTTTGCTGGGTGCGTCATCGGCATCACCTCCTCAGACCGCGACCTTGCGGCGGATCGGCTGGCCCAGCGCCGCACGAATCTCTTCTTTCGTGCATCCGGCCCAGCACTTGTAGAGGCGGGGATTTCTTATCTGAATGGCGAGGTTGTCGCCGGAGCGGTCGTGCCCGGCATGGGCACACGATGGGCAACGCGCCCACCAGTTGCGGCTGTCCTTTCGTGTCGTGCGCACATAGTCGAGAATTCGGAACTCAGTGCTCAACGTTGCCGTGGCAGGCGGTATATATGGAGGAGAAACTGCAGGTCGATAGGCTTCGGGCAGCGTCATACCACCGATGTTGGTTCTCAGTTCCGCCTCGGTGAGCTTCTTCAGGCTGTCGATGTAATCGAGTTGCGCCTCCGGCGTGAGGGCGGCCTCGTAGAACCAGTACCGCTGGTTCGTCTTTCGGTGCACGCCGAGCGGGGCCCGGATGGCGTTGCCGTATTCGCTGTCCTCGATCCGGTCCTGACGCGGGAAAACCTCAATGCCGTCTTTGAGGCCGCCGCCTTTTACCGGCACGCCGAGCCGTAGGGCGAGGTTATAAATATAGATGCGGCACTCCGCCGCCAAGAGTGGCGTCTCCGCGAAGATCCACAGATGGCCGCCGCGGCGAGATTGTTCGAGCGCGGCCTCGACGCCATCCTGCTTCAGTTCCCAATGCAATTGGAAGAGGGCCTCGATAGCGCCGTCAAAGTCGGCGTCGATGGCGACCCACTTCGAGCGCTGCGTCTCCGGATTGATCGCGTAGAGATTGATGGTGATGTCGCCGTTCAGGTGCATGCGCACCACGTCGGCGTCGAGAGGTTTTGGCTTCTTGGTCTGCCAGTTCCGCGCCAGGTAGTACGGAACCGAACCGTTGGGCAGGGGATGGGCAGCCTGCATCCCGTAGGCGCGCCGGTTGACGAAGAGCTTGATGAACCGGTCGGCCGTTTCGCGGCTTACACAGAAGGTCGTATACATGGATCTCACTCCTTTCTGAAGTTCTGTGTTTGTATCCCGGTTCCAGAACTCGGTCAAATCTGCAGAGAGCTGGCAGGATGGCTGCATTCGACTGAGAAATGGAAGGCCCGGAGGAAGCCACCGGGCCATCAAAGCGGGCATGGAGTCGGACAGTAAAAGGTCGATCAGAACTGGTGAGCAAAGCGCAGTCGGCTGTGCTTGAAGTCAGGCGCGGGTTTGCGGTTGGTGGCGAAGCCATTGGGTTCGGCGCGGAGGCCGGGAAAGGCGGCGGCCTCGGCCAGGGCATAACGGGTTTCGAGCGAGCGGATACGGCCAGCGGATAGGCGCATGGGATTGGATTCCTCCTAGTTGTGAATGGGATTTGGCGCGATGGGTGGTATGCAGCAGGGTGAGGCGGTTAGGCGGTTACCAACTGCATCTGAGAAAGCAGCAGGCCGGGCTGATCGACGTAGTTGAACAGCTTGTATTCGGAGAAGATCCTGTCAAACAAATCGGATGTGAACCGATCCTCGCATCCCTCGAAGGAGAGCATGTACCAGTCGTCGCGCTGCCGGTCGAAGACGTAGATCGCGCCGGATGCGTTGTTATCGGGAACCATCTGTAGAAGCATGACTCCCTTGCGGGTCTGAATCCATCGGGTGGCGACTGCCTCTCCGAGTTCGAGGAAGGCTTGGACGGTCTGTTGGATTGTGTTGGCGGCGCTGTCGCGCCAGTTGAACAGCTTATAGACGGACATCTTTCCCAGGCTGCGGGACATATAACTCTCCTCTCTTTGAGAATTGGTTAGATGGGTTGGGGGTTAGCGCGGCCTGACAGGCAGCGCCAGATACCAGGTTCTTGCCAGTGAAGCGAACAGGGACACGAAGAGGACGACAATCCCTATGAGCCAGATTGGGTGATGGGCGGACACGCGATAGATCGTTCCGCCAAAGGCGATAACGGCCCAGGAATCGAACACGGTGAGCACGATGCTGATTGCCACACGCGCTGTGTTGCGAGGGACCAAAGCAGATTCGGCTACGACGGACGGAGAGGCAATCGACAGGGTTTCGGGCATAGTGATCCTTTCCGAAGGGACTTGCATTCATTGGGTGGGGTGAATTGTGTGCGGGCTTCTGGGAACCAGGGCGGGATGAATCGGCGCTTGGGTTGTGACTACAGACCGATCTCCGATGGCTTTCGGTGCAGTTCAGAAGCGGCTTTCAGCGTTGCCGAAAAAAAGGAAGGAATCCTGGTCATTGATTTGCTCAGATGCACTTTGGTTGACCTTCTTCATCTTTCATCCAACAACTCATTCCAACCACCATCCAAAACCACAAACACAAGGGGGTAGTCAGTTATAAGTTGCAGATGGCTCACTGGTTGGACGGGGCCGCATGCAGTCAAATAATAGGCAAAGAAAGTCAATAGTGAGGCAATCAGCAGCCGTAACGATTTCAATAAAACGTCAAAACGCGCCAGCAGAAGGAACCTCGTCCCCTGCAAGAAACTCTCTCAACGAAACATGATCACCTTTTCCATTGTTCATAACCATATGCGTGTTGAGGGGCGATTGGCGGAAGGAACTGCTGATCGCGAATCCAATATGCTTATGCACGGTTCTCAGTTCGCAGGCCAGCGTGTAAAGGAGTTGGCCGTTGACCGCAAGGTATAGAATCGTTTCCGCGGTTTGATCCTGGTTGAGAATCTCGCGGATTTCACGATAGCGAGCGATCTTCTTCAAGCTTCGCTCGTACTCGATGGCGATCGAATGAGCCACGCCGTCGACCTCAATTTCTGCGATTGCGTCGTAATCCTTGGCCGGGGGGCCGTCGAGAACCAGGTTGCGGGAGGCGATCTCCAGGTCGCACTTCCACGCGACAAGGATGCCGGCGCGCAGCAGGGCTAGCCGAATGTTCACGAGTTCCAGCGCATGAGGAATCTGCAGAGAATGGATGATCTTCTTCTCCGTTGTGCTGGGCAAAGAAAACAGCATGTGGCCGCGGGATTCGAGGAATGCCAC
>Ga0118677_10012632_pt1 | contig 12338 bp, 7 predicted proteins | sample AliMusrvi5mmetaG_FD_86154 | JGI IMG/M metagenome (GOLD analysis project Ga0118677, IMG submission 86154)
GATAGAAACTGGAGGAAATCCAGCGCGACTTCCGGATGTTTGCATGTACGTGTGATGACAAACGGCATGCCGGCAAAGGTGCGGTCATAAACCGGGCCTTCCAAAAATTGCCCAAACTCCGGGTCGTCCTGTGCCGGTAACGGAAAATCCAACACACCGATATCAAACGTGTTGCGCGCCTGTTCGCGCAGGCTTAGGGCATCCCATGTGCCGGACGTGATGAAGACGGCGCGTTGCTGTGCGAAGAGGAATACCGCCTCGTCGCGGCTCAATCCGGTCACGCCGACAGGCATGAACGGTGTCAGCTCGTGCAACATCTGAAACCGTGCCGCAAATGGTGGAAAATTAAAATCGATCCGGTGTGTTGCAATACCGGCAAAGAATTCATCTTCGCCAACAGTGCCATCGCGGTTGAGGTCGAGTTTGCGCAACGCTGCAAATGTCATCGGCTCGCACATTGTGCTGTCCCACATTCCAATGTGATAGCTCGATGCGGCAATTGGGATGTATGGGTGGCCATGGGCATCGCGTTGTTGGCGGATTTGCTCGCACACGGTAATGAAATCTCGGTAATTGCTCGGCGGTGTAGTGCGTCCGGTCAGTTTGTGATACAGATCGCGGTTGTACACGATCCGGTAAGCAAACTGCGCCAGCGGCACGGCCATGTACGATTGCAGTTCCTCGATGTAGCCGGCGCGCATTCCGTCCTTGAACGTGTTACGCCACGGCACACCGGCCAACGTCGTGCCGGTATTGTACGGATTTGGGAGATTGACGTAATTATTTAATGGTAGAAAATACCGGCTGTAGTAACTCAATAGCAATGCCGGTGATAATAGACCGGCTTCGACAATGTCCGAAGCGGTGCCGCCCATCACTTGGGTTGTGAGCCATTGGCTGTAAGTGCTTTCTGGTACGGCATCCTGTACGATGTAAACTTCGGGATGCAACTTTTGGTATTCCGCTGCCAGCGCGTCGAAGCCGGTCCGCACACCAGGTTCGAGTTGCCAGTGGCCGATGCGCAAAGTGATTTTGGCATCTGGCGGTGCTTGTTTCGCCCGGTAACTGAAGATAGCCACTGTCGACCATAAATACGCGATGCTCACCACCAGTATCGGTAAGTTTCGCCGCAGGAATTGCCAAAGCTTCACTTGCGCAACCTCGCTTCCACTTCGTCCATGTGTTGCAACTCGCGCTTGGCGAGAAATAGGCGCTGATCAGTCGGATATTCGGCAATCAGCTTCCGGTAAAACTCACGTGCCACTGCGAAATTGCCGCAATCAAACTCCGCCAGTGTTGCAATGCTCCAATAGTCACCGGCGTGCTCAATGGGCGCGTCAGTATCCTTTTCCGCCGTGCGTAATATCTCCAATAACGCCGCTAACCGGTTTTCGTGTTCGCCCAGAATCTGGTAGCCGTGCGCCAATAGTTTTAAAGTCGCGCATCGGTAAGGCGACTGCGGATGCGTCTTTAGAAAACATGTCAATGCTGCCGTCGTCGACCGTGCTGTGGCAGGTTGTGATGTCGCCAGATTTTCGGCCTGTTGGAATAAGAACGCTTCTTCACCAGCCGGATGTGCCGGGAACTTGTCAATCACCTCTTGGTATGTGTGTTGCAGACGTGCGATGGCTAAAAGGCTCCACGCCGCCGCATCGCTGCTTGGTGCGACCGCAATCGCGCGCCGGTAAAGCTCAACGGCTTTGATTGGGTCTTCGCCGGGTCGCCGCAACGCCCACGTTATTGCCAGTCCGTACAACTCCTGCGCCTGCAAGACTGGATTCGTTTCGGTCTGCGCTGTACCGCGCTCAAAAGCGTTCACTGCCAGATTGAATTCAGCCAACCGGAACTGTTCCCAGCCTTCGCGTAGTGCATCCTCGCCGGTCTCGGCTGCCAGTGCCACCGGTGTTAATCCCAGTAAAATCAGCACGCGAAATTTCACATGCGAATCATATTGCGGCTTGCCGGGTTATCAAATGTATTATTTGCGTTTTATTTTATGGCAAGTTTGTTGTTGTGTCATTGCAGTGGTGGGCTTAATTACCAAGCTAACATGCAAACCGATCATTTTATTTATTCTGGCATTGCTGATGAGGCCGGTCAGGACGTTCAGACGCAAATCCGTGCGCATCAGGAACTCGGTTGGCGTTTCATCGAGCCGCGCCTGGTAAATAAAGTACAATTCACCGACTTGCCAGATGATCAGTTCGACGCAGCTTGTGCGTTGTTGGCGACGGCAAAGATTCAAGTATCCAGTTTTGCCTCCGGTATTGCCAACTGGGCGTGTAAGATCACCGACCCGTTGGAGAAATCCACCGTGACGCTGTCGCGTGCAATTAATCGGATGCACCGTCTCGATGCAAAATTCATCCGGGTGATGAGTTACCCGAACGACGGCTTGCCGGAACCACAGTGGCGTGACGAAGTTGTGCGCCGGTTTCGGGTGTTGGCTAAAATCGCCGAAGATGCTGGCATCGTGTTGTTGGTTGAAAATTGTGACGGCTGGGCCAGCCAGTCCCCGGCCAACTACCGGCAGTTCTTCGAAACCGTCAATTCCCCGGCTGTCAAAGCCGTGTACGACACCGGCAATGCCGCTTCGCACGGCCACACGAACACGTGGGAATGGTATCAAGCGGCGAAACCACACATTGCCTACATCCATATCAAGGCGCATACCGGCCCTGGTGGCACGCACGTCTGGCCGGATACCGGCGCGAGCATGATCAGCGAGACGTTGATTGATTTGAAGGCGAATGGTTACCGTGGATTTATCTCTATCGAACCGCATATTCAGTCCGTCATCCATGAAGCCAAGGGTGCGAGTGACGAAGAAGCGGCTTTTCGTTGTTACGTTGAATACGGTCGCCGTCTGATGCGGTTAATCGAACGTTTGAATCTTATGTAATCCCAAACGGTATCAAACGACTTGCAATTTAGGGATTCACGGGCTATGGTTTCGACATCCCAAGAAGGAATAAAGTGGATCCCGATGTGCCACGGAGCACTTGTCTGATTCAATAATTTGGGTTTTCTCAAGCCTTGTTGCTTTTTCCAGTTCTGAAGCAGTTTGTATTTATGTACAGCAAAGTCAGTAAGCACTTTTGTCAGGAAGAATAATGAAGCGTTTTTTTAATGCTACGCCGCGACTTATGGTTTATTTCGTCGCTGGTGTTGCTTTAGTCTTAATGTTGTTGCCTTACTTGTTGGATTGGTTTCCCGCTCATCCAGTCAAAGAGAATTTCATTCTTGCTGACGAAGTAACAGCCGCTGTTGATCGACCGTTGTTGGAGGTCGCCCAAACGCTAACTCATCCCATACTTGAGCACTCAAACAGTCCGCTTGGTGGTTTTGGTGGAATCCGCTTAGATACGCCACGCGAAGAGATGGTAAAAACTTTTGATCTGCACACCCTTACTGTTTATGGTTCGGATCCTGAAATTTGCGAAGCAACTAAGCCAACAACGGTTGAACACTTTACCGGTTGTTTTGCTGGCGGTTCGTTGAAGGAAGCGTTTGTGGTCGAGCACGAGCAGCAGGCGAGCGCCGATGCGCTTCAGCAAGATCTGATCAAGCAATACGGCATGCCAACAGAACGAATTGACAACAATGGCGCCGTCGTCCCGCCGGCATCGCTGTTGAGCTCAAATGCTGTTAATGACTGGACTTCACGGATGGCGTCATTGCCATTTCATCGCAGTTTGGTTTGGAATGATGCCAGCTACCACATTGAAGCCAGCATTCATTACAGCTCGGCTGATCCATTGCAATCGCGGGCGATTCTGGCAGTACATCTGCGTGCTGTAACTTCGCCGCTGAATCAAACATTAAGCCAATACACAGCGCATACCCTTTCGGTTCGCCCAGTAGTCGAGTAAAAACGCGCCGGGAATTCCGTCTAGAAGTTTGCCTTGGGAATGGCGACTCCGAAACTCCAACCATTCCGGTAATTATCGAGTTTGACCAACAGCCGGTTCACGCCGGCGTTCAAGCGAATTGCCACCTTGTCCGAGTCCGCCGTCGCAGCTCGGCCAATTTCATTCTGATGGACGACTTTGCCGTTGAGCCAAATCTTAATCCCGTCGTCGCTGCCGCACCGCAATTCACAGTCGCGCGCGTGGACACTGGTGATTTCGGCGCAGCCATAAGCCACCGCCCACGCCGTCTGCCCCAGCGCCTCTTTGAGACTCAGCATTCCGCGTGAATTCGCCGTCGCGCGCGTCCATTTGCCCGCCGCTTTCCACTGGCCCGTTAGCAGCCGGTCTTCAGCAATCGGCGCAAACGCGAGGTTGACCTTGCCGGGCGTCGGGCTCTTGAACGGACCAAGCAGCCACCAATCTTTAATGTAATCGTCACCGGCTGTTTCCCGCGTGGCATCCCAACTGGCGCGCAATTGCTTCGCCGTTGGCGGCCGGTAGCGCTTGCCACTGGTGGGCACCAAACTCTTCTTCGCATCCAAGTCCGGCAAGTGTTCGCGGTGGCCGGCAATCAGTTCGTCACACATTTCCACGATCTTATCCGCCGGCATCGTGGCGGCCGTGAGCGGGTCGAACATGCACGCTTGATAGATATGATCGCGGCGGCCTTCCATCGCGGCGCGGATGAACAACTCGTGTTGCGTCACGTGCGGCTGAATATAGCCGATCAACTGGGGCGGCAGTTCGCCCACCACCGTGAGCTGACAGCCGTTGCGGTCCACCAAGGTCGGCACTTCCGCAATCGCGGTGGCCGGCAGATTTGTGATGGCGCCGCGATTCGGCATGTTGCCGTAGACCACGCTGGGCTTACCGGTTGTCACTGAATGAATGATTGTGCTGCCATATTCGTTGCTGCGTTCGACTGTGATCGGCTTGTTCGTTCGCGCAAACCGTTTTATCCGCTCAAACTCCGTCACGCTCCGGTCGCACCGCCGCAAATACTCATCAATCGGCACATCATACCGGCGCACCAGTTCCGCCCCGTGCGGCATAAACATCGCCGAATACTCCGCGGTATGTTCGCTGGATTCTGTGACGAAGTAGCCCAGCCGCCGCATCAGTTCAAACCGGGTCTTGTTGGTCTTGAAGACTTCTGGCCGCTTCATCGCGGCAAACAACCGCGGATACAAATCCTCATTCCGTTTCGCTAGCTTCAGATAAAACGCCATGTGATTGATGCCGGCGCAAATAAAGCGCGCCTGCGTTGGGTCCTCGCCGACATAGCTCATGAGTTCCCGAAATGTCGCCTGCACGCTGTGGCACAGGCCGACCGCCTTGATCCCCGACGTCCGCGTGATGGTCTGCATATTGGCCGACATCGGGTTTGAATAATTCAGCAGCCATGCGTTCGGGCACACGGCTTCCATGTCGCGGCAGAGCCCGCGCAACATCGGATACGTCCGCAACGCCCGGAACAGCCCGCCCGGCCCCGTCGTATCGGCGATGGTGAAGTTCAGCCCATACTTCCGCGGAATCTCGAAATCCACCAGCGTCGAGTTGAACCCGCCGATCTGCACCATGTTGATCACGAAGTCTGCGCCCGCCAAAGCTTCCCGGCGATTCATCGTCGCCACGATCTTCGGCTTCGCGCCCACCGCCTTCGCGACCTTCCGGCACAACGCCGCCCCGACCTCCAGCCGCTCGCGGTCAATGTCCATGTACGCAATCGTTGCGTTCTTAAATTCCGGGTAACCAAGAATGTCCCCGGTCAAGTTCTTGGAGAACACCACGCTGCCGGCGCCGATCATTGCGACTTTAATCATAAGCCGTTCGTTGTAGGTGAAAGCAGCAGCTCTGTCAATCGCGCTGCCGCATCGCTGGGCGCTTGCGCCACCGGCCGCTTCGCCGTCCGCCCGGCTCCGATCAACTCCGTCAACACCTTGGCCAACACCGGCGCCTCCCCGCAATCCACCACCGTCCCGCTCGCGCCGTAATGCCGGTGCGACACAATCCGACAACCCGCCGCCTCCGCCTCCGCAATCGTCAACCCGTAGCTCTCATGCCGGGACGCCGACACGAAAATATCCGCCCGCTGCAACAATGCCGCCTTGCGCTCACCCGTCACATGACCGAGAAACTCCACCCGCTCGCCGGCCAACCGCCGCAGCTTCGCCGCATACCGGCGTCCCTGCATGAATGCCGGCGCGCCGCAAATCCACACCCGATACTTGCCGGCCACCAACGGCAGCGCCCGCAACAAACGCTCAATCCCTTTCTCCGGCGACAACCGGCTCAGCGTCATGATCACCACTTCGTCATCGTTGCCGGCCAATGGCTCAGCCGAAACCGGCACAGCGATATTCCTCCACGGCAACACCGCCACTTTCGCCGGCGGACAATCCGGATAACAGCGCAGGATCACTTCCTTCATCGGTGCCGACGGCACCACCAGCTTCGCGCAGTGCTGGACACAATCCGCCTGTTTATGGAACACCAGCTTCAACACATCCGGCAACCACCGCTGCCGGCTCCAGCGCGCCGCCGTGGCCGGCGTCACCAGCCCGCGCAAATACATCCGGCAAAAGTAATCCACCACATCCACATGCCACAGCGAAACCACCCGGTAACCCCGCGCGCCGAGCGCCGCGAAGTCCGGGCCTTCGCTGATGTCGTTGGTCAACACCACACAACTGGCCGGGTCATGCTGCAAAATCTCCGCCGTGGTCACCCGCTCGAATTGCCGGCAGAACTTGGCGTATTCCAGTTCCGACAAATCCACCAACGGCTTGGGCAATGCCATCCCGCAAGTAGCCGGGCTGAGCACCTGCCAGTGCGGACACTGCCGGATCAGGAAATCCGCCACCGCCTTCCCGCCACCGAGCGGTTCGGTGTCCGGGAAGTGCGCATGGGCGGCGGCGTAGATGACCTGACGATTCACGGGCTAGTTTTTGCCCGGTCACGCCAGCGTTGTCGAGACATCTCCGCAATGGTAGAGTTTGCCCATCATGAAACTGCCACTCCTGCCCGTCCTCCTGATCTTGAGCTGTTGGCAACTGGCCAACGCCGCGGACAACGCCTGCCCGATCACCGTCGCCTTCACCCCGCATTGCGAACGGCTGTTGCTCAGCAAGATCCGCGACGCCCACAAGGAGATTCAGGCGGCCATCTATGAGTTCACCAAGAAAGACATTGCCGACGCCTTCATCGAACGCGCCGACCACGGCGTGAAGATCACCATCAAAGTGGACGCCCACGAAGCCGAGTACAAATACACCGAGGACATACTGGCCCGGCTCCAGAAAGCCAAGATCACCATCCAACGCATCACGATGCCCGGCGAAGCCAAGCTGCACGACAAGTTTCTCATCATTGACGGCCACTGCGTCCTGACCGGCAGCTACAACTGGACCAAGCGCGCCACCGACGAGAACTGGGAAAACCTGCTCGCCATCGAATCACCCGCCATCGCCGCCGAATACGCCGCCGAGTGGGAACGCATTCGCGCCCTGCATGCGCCGGAAAAAGATGTGGAGGCCGCGATCCTCAAACGCCTGGCCTCCAAGCCGATCGAGGATCTGCTGGATGCCGGCACCGGCACGGGGCGGATGCTGGAATTGCTGGCGCCGCATGCCAAACGCGCCGTTGGCATTGATGTCAGTCCGGAAATGCTGGCCATCGCGCGTGACCGGCTGACGCGCGAGAACCTGCCCCAGGTACAGGTGCGGCTGGGCGATATTTACCGCCTGCCATTTTCGAACGGCAGGGCGGGCGCCAACGGCGACACGGGCTTCGACGCTGTGCTGTTTCATCAGGTGTTGCATTACCTGGATGATCCGGGCGCCGCCGTTGCGGAAGCAGCGCGCGTGATGCGGCCGGGCGGACGGCTGGCGATTGCCGATTTCGCACCGCATGGGCTGGAATTCCTGCGGGACGACTACGCCCATCGCCGGCTGGGCTTTTCCGACCGCGAAGTGAAAAGCTGGTTCGATGCGGCGGGGCTGAAACAGGCGGAAAGCGAAACCATCGCCCCCGTCGATACGGGCGCATCGTCGGCGCCGGAAAAACTGACCGTCAAAGTATGGCTGGCCACGGCGCGCCAGAAGGAAACGCCATGAGCCTGGAAAATATGACCGCCGATGGCGACCCGATCTCGGTGTCCTTTGAATTTTCGCCGCCCAAAACCGATGAGGCGGAGCAAAGCCTGTGGGCCACCATCAAGCGGCTGGAGCCGCTGCAGCCGTCTTTTGTATCGGTTACCTATGGCGCGGGCGGCTCGACGCGTGAGCGCACCCACGCCACCGTCAAGCGCATTGTCGAGGAAACCTCGCTCAAGCCCGCAGCGCACCTTACCTGCGTGGGCGCTTCCAAGGCGGAAATCGACGAAATCGTGCAGGCCTATTGGGACGCCGGCATTCGCCATATCGTGGCGCTGCGCGGCGACATGCCGGGGATGGACGGCTCTTACCAGCCTCATGCCCAAGGTTATCATTCCACACCGGAACTGATCGCCGGCATCCGCCGCATCGCGCCTTTCGAAGTCAGCGTCTCTTTTTACCCGGAGCGCCACCCGGATTCGCCCAGTCATGGCCATGACATTGAGCTTCTGAAAAAGAAAATGGACGCCGGCGCGACGCGGGCGCTGGGGCAATTCTGTTTCGACAATGACGCTACCGCCCGCTTCCGCGACGATGCGGCGCGCGCCGGCATCACCATTCCGGTCATTCCCGGCATCATGCCCACCACCAACTTCAAGGGCGTGGTGCGCATGGCGGCCAAGACGCATTCCTCCATCCCCGCCTGGCTGGCGCGCGCCTATGATGGCCTGGATGAGGACGTCGAAAGCCGCCGCATTCTTGCTGCCGCCGTGCTGGCCGACCAGGTGCAGTTGTTGCGCGCCCGCGGCTTCGAGCAGTTTCACTTCTATACGCTCAACCAGGCCAATCTCAGCTATGCCGCTTGCCGCCTGCTTGGTTTAAGACCTAAGGATTTGTCATGACTTTTGATCGCGACGCCCGCATCGCCTGGATGAAACAGGAAGCGCAAAAGCGCTTGCTGCTGCTTGATGGTTCCTGGGGCGTGATGATCCAGGGCTTCAAACTGGGCGAAGATGATTTTCGCGGCCCGCGTTTCGGCAATCATCCGTCGGAGCTGAAGGGCAACAATGATCTTCTCACCCTGACGCGGCCCGACATCATTCGCGACATTGGCTGCCAGTATCTGGAAGCCGGCGCCGATTTCATCGAGACCAACACCTTCAATTCCAATTTCTCCAGCCAGGAAGATTACGGCCTCGGCCATCTGGTGAGTGAGTTGAACGAGGCTGGCGCCCGCCTGGCGCGTGAGCTTTGCGAAAAATACACCACCTCCGATCACCCCCGGCTGGTGGCCGGCGTGCTGGGCCCAGCCAACCGCACCGCCTCGATCTCGCCCGACGTCAATGATCCGGCCTTCCGCAACATTACGTTCGACCAGTTGCGCGCCACCTATCGCGACGGCACGCGCGGCCTGATCAAGGGCGGCGCCGACGTCATCATGATCGAGACGGTGTTCGACACCTTGAACTGCAAGGCGGCAATCTACGCCATTGAAGAAGTTTTCGCCGAAGACGGCATCCGCCTGCCGGTATGGATATCCGGCACCATCACGGATCTGTCGGGCCGCACCCTGACCGGCCAGACCCCGGAAGCCTTCTGGCCTTCGGTGCGCCACGCCAATCCCTTCGCCATCGGCCTCAACTGCGCCCTGGGCGCCAAGGAATTGCGCCCCTATGTGGCCGACCTGGCAGGGGCCTGCGATACGCTGGTCAGTGCCCATCCCAATGCCGGCCTACCCAACGAATTTGGCGGCTATGACGAGACGCCGGAAACCATGGCGGTGATGATCGGCGAATTCGCCCGTTCGGGCTTGGTCAATATTGTCGGCGGCTGCTGCGGCACCTTGCCGGCGCACATCAAGGCCTTTGGTGAAGCCGTGGCCGGTGTGGTGCCGCGCAAGATCCCGCAAAAACCGAAATTCATGCGGCTGTCGGGGCTGGAGCCGTTCACGCTCACGCCCGACCTCAACTTCATCAATGTTGGCGAGCGTACCAACATCACCGGCTCGGCCAAGTTCCGCAAGCTGATCGCGGCCAACGACTATGAAGCGGCGCTGGATATCGCCCGCAACCAGGTCGAGAACGGCGCCCAGGTCATCGACATCAACATGGATGAGGGCATGATCGATTCCGAAGCGGCGATGACCCGTTTCGTCAATCTGATCGCCGGCGAGCCCGACATTTCCAAAGTGCCTCTGATGATTGACAGCTCCAAATGGAGCGTGATCCAGGCCGGCCTGAAATGCTGCCAGGGCAAGGCGATCGTCAATTCGATTTCACTGAAGGAAGGCGAAGAGGCCTTTATCGAACACGCCCGCGAAGTGATGCGCTTCGGTGCCGCCGTGGTGGTGATGGCGTTCGACGAAGTCGGCCAAGCCGATACCTTGGCGCGCAAGACCGAAATCTGCAAACGCGCCTATGACATTCTGGTGCACAAGGTCGGCTTCCTGCCGGAAGACATTATCTTCGACCCTAACATCTTCGCGGTTGCCACCGGCCTGGAAGAACATAACGAATATGGCAAGGCGTTCGTCGAAGCGGTGGAGATCATCCGCAAGGAAAATCCCCATTCGCACATTTCCGGCGGTGTCTCGAACTTCTCCTTCTCTTTCCGTGGCAACGAAAAAGTCCGCGAGGCGATGCATTCCGTGTTCCTGTTCCACGCCATCAAGGCGGGCATGGATATGGGCATCGTCAATGCCGGGCAACTTACGGTTTATCAGGATATTCCCACGCCCTTGCGCGAGGGTATCGAAGACGTGCTGTTCAACCGCCGCGCTGATGCCAGCGAGCGTTTGCTGGGCCTGGCGCAGGAATATCGCGGCGACGGCTCGGTGGCCGAAGTGGAAGATGCCGCCTGGCGCTCGCTGCCGGTGATCGAGCGCATCACCCATGCCATGGTGCACGGCATTGACGCTTTCATCCTGGAGGACACGGAGCAGGCACGCGCCGAAGCGACGCGGCCGCTGGATGTCATTGAAGGCCCGCTGATGGCGGGCATGAATGTGGTGGGCGACCTGTTCGGTTCGGGCAAGATGTTCCTGCCGCAGGTGGTCAAGTCCGCCCGGGTGATGAAGAAGGCGGTGGCCTACCTGCTGCCCTTCATGGAAAACGACAAGGACACCGTCAAGGAACCGGTCGGCCGCATTATCATGGCGACGGTCAAGGGTGATGTGCACGACATCGGCAAGAACATTGTCGGCGTGGTGCTGCAATGCAACGGCTATGAAGTGATTGACCTGGGCGTAATGACGCCGCCGCAAAAAATTCTGGATGCGGCGCGGGAGCACAAAGCCAATATCATCGGGCTGTCGGGTCTCATCACCCCATCACTGGACGAAATGGTGCATCTGGCCAGCGAGATGGAGCGCCAGGGCTTCGATATCCCCTTGATGATCGGCGGCGCCACCACCAGCCGGGTGCACACCGCCGTCAAGATTGATCCCAACTACCGGCGCGGCCAGACCGTCTATGTCACCGACGCGTCGCGCGCCGTGGGCGTGGCCTCCAATCTTTTGTCCAAGGATACCGGGCCGGCCTATATCGCCGACATCCGTGCCGAATATGAAAAGATCGCCCATGGCCATGCCAACCAGAAAAGCGGTGGCAAACGGCTCGCCCTGGCCGACGCGCGCGCCAACCACGCCCAGTTGGATTTCACCGATTATGTGCCGCCGGTGCCGGGCTTCCTGGGTTCGCGCACCTATACCAATTACGATCTGCGCGAGCTGGCCAGATATATTGACTGGGGTCCGTTCTTCTCGACCTGGGAACTGGCCGGGCCATTCCCCGCTATTCTCACCGACGACAAGGTGGGCAAGGTCGCCAGCGATCTGTTCGCCGATGCCCAGAAGATGCTGGCCAAGATCATTGACGGGCAATGGCTGCAGGCCAGCGCCGCCATCGGCTTCTGGCCCGCCAACCGTTCGCCCGACAATGCGGACGATATTCTCATCTATGGCGACAAGGCGCGCAAATTCCCCATCCAGACCTTGCACACCTTGCGCCAGCAGATGGCGCGAGAGCCGGGCCGCCCCAACCTGGCGCTGTCGGACTTCATCGCCCCCGTCGGCGTGCCGGATTTTATCGGCGGCTTTGTGGTGACAGCGGGCCTGGGCGAAGACAAGCACATCAAGCGCTTTGAAGAAGCCAAGGACGATTATTCCGCCATTCTGTTGCGCGCCCTGGCCGACCGGCTGGCCCATGGCGAGCGGGTCAAGCTGATCTACGCCGTGCCCAACTTCCAGAACCCCACCGGCCGGACCTGGTCCCTGGAGCGCCGGCGCGGGCTCATGGAACTGGCCACGCGGCACGGCGTCCGGGTGGTGGAGGAC
>Ga0118677_10012634_pt1 | contig 12337 bp, 7 predicted proteins | sample AliMusrvi5mmetaG_FD_86154 | JGI IMG/M metagenome (GOLD analysis project Ga0118677, IMG submission 86154)
GTGTTTCCCTATCAAAGAAATCCAGCCCCATTCTTTTGGAGATCCTCTCTAGAGTCTGGTCGTCAAGCTCATTGAAAGGCCTGGTAGACCGTAAGAAACCCAAAACAGCTTCCGGGTCCGCCTTGTGCGAATCATTTTCCTGCGGCATGAAATATCCCTCTCAAACTAAATTTAGTTCAAACCACGGATTCGTACAATACTTTCACAAAAACTTTTCCGCTACTATTGCCTGAAGTTTCACCAGCACTCCGAATGTGTCTTTCAATGTCCTTTTTTCAAGAGCGGAGAGATCGACCGGATCAATTACATATCCAGGCGCCGCCCCTACGTCAAGCGCTCGCAACTGGTTGATCAAAACTAACTGTGTTTGAAATTCGTGAGCCGCCAGGACTTCAGAACAAAGGTCTTCGTTTATAACTTTCAAACGGGTGAGCGACTTTAAGCGGGCCAAAGTGTTTGTTTCCCTTATCCCATGTCTAAAACACATCAATCTTGCGAAATCCGCAAAAGGTTCAGCTAGACGACTTTCCAGATCAAGTTTGTTGATCTCTGTCCCATCAGCTTCCACGATCGCTTCACGAAAAAAAGACACCGGTGGTTTGACACTTAGAAAATCTTCAGCAAGCCCCTTCATAAATTTGACGCTGGACGATATTTTTTCGAAAAACAAATTCAGAAAAGATCTTGCAATATTATTGGCTCCTGGTAAAGAGCGCGTGTCGAGAAAATTCTTTGCAATTCTAATTTCAGGCGGGATAGGGTTTGATGTCCAGTCATCGATGTATTTTGACCAAACTTCTAGTGGGCCTCGCCATCTAGGATTTGCCGCTGATATTTTGGACCTTAAATTTTCTCCAAAACAGCTTCCAAAAAAATCATTGAGTTGTGAGGCGAGCCTTTCAAGATAGATTTCCGTTGTGTCCGTGGAGCCTGCTTTCGGTTCATCGCCATAGACTGCGATGTAATCATAAACCGGGACAAATGTTTGTTCCATGCGTGCGGCTTTTCCGACAAGAATAGGAGCAAGAATGGATAGAGATGAACCGGATGAGCGGGCTGCGAAAAGTTTTAGCGCTCTAATGAATATTCGATCATGAAAAAGCGTAATCACATTTGTGCAATGGCTAGCTTTGGCTCCCTCTTCCATTAGGTTCTTTATAACCATGGGGATTTTCTTGAAGAGTGAGTTCATGGATTCCGGACTCTCCTGCGCCTGTATCTCCCGGAATAGGATGATTGGTGAAGCGGCCTGATGGACCATAATGTCATGAGTGGTTATTATCCCCAGTATTGACGAATCCCCGACAGCGGCGAGATGGCTGATCTGTTCCTTAACCATGAGCAACGTAGCTTCGAATAGCCGTGCCTGAACAGGTATTGTCTTCACCGGTGAGGACATAATGGTCGATACAGGAAGACTGTAATCCATGCCGCAAGAGACAACTTTTGAACGAAGATCTTTCTTTGTGACAATTCCAACGATATTTGAAGACCCATCTTTTACAAGCAACGAACCAATTCTGAATTTAGCCATAATCTCCCCGGTCTCCCGGATAGATGAATCCGAGCGCACGACCTGAAAATTCGGTCGAATTACATCAGAAACTCTCGATGTGAAATAATCAAGTCGCTTCATGCCTACTGAACGAATTCGCTCGTTTCGGGTTTCTAGATAGGCTTCTGAAATCCTGTCTTTCTGAAACTCGGCCAGGAAGAACTTTTCAAATGAAATGTTTTCTGAAATGATTCTTAAGAAAAGCGTCCTGGGAATTAGAAAGCAGAATGTGTCCTCTAATGTTTCAACTGTGACATCCGGTTTTTGGTTTCTGATCAAACAGGAGCCTCCGAAAGTTTCTCCCTCACCTCCGATATTTCTTAGACTATAGGTGTCGTTTTCACTCCTTAAATAGACCTGCACGCTTCCTTTTTGGATGACGTGAAAATGCGTTATGTCCGTCAGTTCCTGCCTAAAAATGGTGGTTCCTTTAGGATAGAATTCAACCTCAATCTCCTTCGCCAATTCCTCAGTAATGGAGATGTCAAGTTCCTTGAATGGTGAGAATCTTCTCAGGAATTGAAATGCGACCTTTGGAGTCACAGCGTAACCAGCAGAGTTGTCGGTCATCATATTTCTTTCGGTTCATCAAAATGTCAATTTTTGTTGACGCCGTTCTTCTGACAGTTTAACATACTTGACAAGATCAGTTTAGCGATTGTAACAAGAGACTATATATATCAGCTTCTGACAAATCATCAATCCTGTCCGATAAGAATGCGAGGCCGAGGCAGGCCCTCGTGACAATAGCGTTCGCGTCGTAATTCTCGGCGGTTTCAGGGATTTGAGATCCCAAGTGAGCCGTTCGATATGTTAACGGTCAGCGGTCTTCCAACAAATAATTTTGGGAAAAGCGAGTGCGAGTTTTTGGCTTGAAAGCGATTGTTCTTTATACGTGGCTTTGTAGGTAGCGATCAAGAAAAGCTCTTTAGCAAATTTAGTTGAAAGGGGGAATTAGATAGCCTTTGGGAAGTTAGAGGGAATAACTTTGCCAATCTCTACCTAGGAATAATTCGAAAAGGAGGGTTTGATCATGGAGAATGCCCCAAAGTGGTATGATGTCCATCTAGAAGGGTATAAAGAAGTGGCCTACATTAAGGGTATAGATCAGTACAATGAAATGTACAGACGGTCACTTGACGATGCGGACAACTTTTGGGCCGAACAGGCAAGGGAATATCTCACCTGGGACAAAGAGTGGGATTCCGTGCTGAAATACGATTTCCACAAAGCGACTATTGAATGGTTTGGTGGCGGGAAACTCAACGCTTGCTACAATGCCTTGGACCGGCATGTCGATTTGCTTAAGAACAAGGTCGCGTATTATTGGGAAAGTGATAACCCAGCAGAATCAAAAACAGTTACTTACCTGGACCTGTACAGGGACGTAAACAAGTTTGCCGCTGCACTCCTTGCTAAAGGTGTCAAGAAAGGCGATCGGGTCATCATTTATCTGCCGATGATCGTAGAATTGTCAGTCGCCATGCTGGCCTGCGCCAGGATCGGGGCCGTGCATTGTGTCATTTTTGGTGGTTTCAGCGCTGAATCAATAGCGAGTCGTATTCATGATTGCGGCGCGAAAGTGGTCATCACAGTAGATGGAGGATACCGCGGCGGAAAAGTTCTTCAACTCAAGAAGACCGTTGACGACGCTCTCCAGCAATGTCCTGGAATAGAGACGGTAATAGTTCTGAACAGATGCGGTCTGGATCTTAAATTGGATACGACCAAGGAATCCTGGTGGCATGACTTGGTTGCTGATCCAGCTTTACCGGCCTATGTTAAACCCGAATCCATGGACGCGGAAGATCCTTTATTCATTCTGTACACAAGCGGCAGCACGGGTAAACCCAAGGGTGTTCTGCATACTCACGCAGGATATCTACTTTACGCGGCCATGACCTGCAAACTCACTTTTGATATCAAGCCACACGAAACATTTTGGTGTACAGCGGACATCGGCTGGATTACCGGTCATACTTACACGGTTTACGGCAATCTTATTGACGGGTTTACCAGTGTCATGTTTGAAGGTATTCCAACCTATCCGAGCTTTGACCGTTACTGGGAGATAGTGGCCAAGAGAAAGGTCGACAAGTTTTATACCGCCCCTACCGTAATCCGTTCGCTTGCTAAAGAAGGAGAATCTCATGTTCAGAAACACGATGTTTCTTCCCTCAAACTGCTTGGGACGGTAGGTGAACCTATTAACCCGGAAGCGTGGAGATGGTACTTCCACAATGTCGGTCGTGATTGGTGCCCAATTGTGGACACGTGGTGGCAGACCGAAACTGGTGGTCACATGATGACCCCATTACCCGGAGTTGCGCCTATTAAACCAGGATCGTGCTCATTTCCATTCTTTGGCGTTGAGCCGGTAATTCTGGATCCGGAGACTGGAGTCGAGGTTACAGTGCCCAGCCAGGAAGGCGCTCTGTTTATCAAGAGACCGTGGCCTGGTATGGCGCGAACAGTCTATGGTGATCATGAACGTTTCATTGACACGTACTTCAGCCGTATGCCGGGTCTTTACTTCACCGGAGATGGGGCGAAAAAAGATGAGGATGGTTTCTACTGGATCACAGGAAGAATCGATGATGTCCTCAATGTTTCCGGTCATAGGCTTGGGACCGCTGAGGTCGAGTCAGCGCTCGTGTTACATCCGAATGTGGCGGAAGCGGCCGTTGTTGGATTCCCGCATGACATAAAAGGTCAGGGGATTTACGCCTTCGTTACGGTCAACACGGGCGTTGAAAAAACGGATGAGCTCAAGAAAGATCTTGTCAAAATGGTCCGGACCCAGATCGGGCCTATAGCTTCACCGGACGCTATCCAATGGGCGGATGGTTTGCCGAAGACAAGAAGCGGCAAGATCATGCGTCGTCTCCTTAAGAAGATCGCTGCGGGTGATGTCAAAGAGCTTGGTGACACCACAACCCTTGCGGATCCAACGATAGTGGAACAACTGGTTCGCGACAGGGTAAGCCTCTAATTTGACATTATAATAGTTAGGCAATAAAGGCCTACCCGCTTAGAGTTATAATACCGGGTAGGCCGCCTAATTTTATGGCGCCGGCAGGGAAGTCCAATAAACTTGCCAAAGTTCTATGATTAGAGATAAAATTTAAAGGGGTCGGTTCATTCTTTTATCTTAAAGAGGCCAATCAAATTGACTCGCAAAGTCGGAGTAATTCGGGACGAAAGATACCTGGAACACAAGCCTGGACTTGTGCATCCGGAGGCCCCCGGCCGTTTACGAAGCGTTTACAGAATGCTCGACAAGGAATTTGAGAATCGGCTTGTTCAAATTGAACCGAAGCTTGCTACTCTGGAACAACTGCAGATGGCCCATACTCCTACCTACCTCGATTTGATAATGAGCACAGCGGAACGCGATTTTACCCCTTTATCATCAGACACATTCGTCAGCGCAAAGTCTTACATTGCTGCATGGCTGGCTGTTGGAGCAGGCATAAGAGCTGTAGACGCGTTGATGGGTGAAGAGGTTCGAGCCTGTTTTTCCCTGGTTCGTCCTCCAGGCCATCATGCGCTTGCTGATCGTGCAGGTGGTTTTTGCATATTCAACAATATAGGGATAGCCGCAAAATACGCCATAGAAAAATACGGGTTGGATAGAATTCTCATAATTGATTGGGACATACATCACGGAAACGCATTGCAGGACCTTTTCTACAGGGACAGTAAGGTCCTGTATTTCTCCAGTCATTACATGGGATGGTATCCCAATACGGGCGATTGGGACGAAACGGGAGAAGCTGATGGCGCAGGATACACAGTGAACGTTCCTGTGCCTAAAGAACTCGAAGATGATGACATAACTTATTTGTATCAGAATGTCCTGAACCGAATCGTAAGAAGTTATAAGCCTCAATTTATTATGGTGGCCGCAGGTTTTGACGCCCACGAAAGGGACCCGCTCGGAAGGACCCATCTGACTGAAAAGGCTTACCGAACCCTTACCCAAATAGTACTTCAGATGTCGGACGCGGGAAATGGCGTTCCAATATTTTTCTCACTTGAAGGTGGATATGACAATCGCGCCCTAGCGGAATCAATCAGAGAAGTGCTGGACATGTTAGCGTTCGACGGTAGGAGAGATAGACTTTCTCTTCGATCCACAAAACGAGCGGAAGAGATGTTGCGGAAATTAAGGCAAACCCATGGCAAGCACTGTGTTTGGATATATTGATTTGCCTAAATGCCTGCTTCAATTTTAATGATCTAATATCATTGAATTTATAATAAGAATGTTTCGGTATCCATTTTAGGACACCGGTTGTCGGGTGGTGAATAATGTCACCCCTGAGCCTTGAAACCCCTAGAAAACCTTTTACTGGAAAAATGATAAAAACCAGACTAAGCCCGGAAAATCCAGACGCCAATCTCAAATCCTATTACCAGATTTATAGGGGATTTTCGTGGAATACGGCCATGGATCTTTTTCCGACCTACGCGACAGATCAGTCCAATATAGTATCGGAGTCGGTTGACCGTTGGGCTTCAGACCCAAAAACGAGAAACAGGACAGCTCTGATATTTGAATACGCCGGGGAATTGCAGCGACTGAATTACGAAGAATTGAGGCAAGAGTCGTCGAGGATGGCCAACCTCCTTATGCAGAAGGGCTTCTCGAGGGGCGACACTTTCCTTATATGTTCAAAACCCTGTCCGGACGTTTACAGTGTCGTAATTGCTTGCGCGCGGCTCGGAGTGAGGTTTTGCGCACTGGGCGCCTGCCCTTCGACTGATCGGCTGAAGATTGCGATAGCTCTTCTAAGACCTCGAGGAGCGCTTATACACAGCGACATGGCGCAAGACGTCCTGAATAAGGACGGCCTCAATTTCGAAACAGTCTTTATAGCCGGCAATTCCAGGGATGAAGCCAAAAAAGGGGAATGCCGACTGTGCGAGACCTTGCCATACATGGAACCATCTTTTGAAAATACCAGATTGCCCATTGATGAACCTCTTTATCACTGCCTGGAATGGGAACCAGCCGGTGGGCTCCGATACATCACTCATGCTCATAAAGACATGATCGGAGCGTACGTCACCGGAAAATACGCTCTCGATTTGCGGTCTGACAGTGTTCTGTGGACTGACTCTGATCCGGGTTGTACGCCAACTGTAATCTATGGCATTTTTGCGCCTCTTCTTTGTGGTTGTACTACGGTTGTCCAAGGAGACGCCTTTGCCGCTTCAACATGGTATTGGACCCTGGAAAGACTCGGGGTGTCAGTGTGGTTCACGGACAGCATGAAGTTGAAGAGACTAAGAAGCGGAGGGGACGACCTGTTAAAAGGGTACGACTTTTCGAGACTGATGAACATAGCCACTGTTGGTGAGCCTCTAACTTCTGAATTGTTCCAATGGGTAAGAGACAAGTTCAGAAAATCCCCCCACGAAATGTGGATGATGGACGAGGCGGGAATGATTTGCCTTGCAAACTTCCCTTCAGAGCAAATCAAAATCGGATCGATTGGAAAACCCATGCCTGGAGTTGAAACGGCTATCCTCGATGAGCATGGAAAAACTCTACCGGCTCTTACTTTGGGGCAACTGGCGTTGAAACCGACTTTCCCCTGTCTAGCGATTGAGATGAGGCCCGAAAACATTAACGCCAGGCGCAGATATCGGGAGGGATGGTTTTTGACTGGTGACTTGGCCCTTAAAGATGATGACGGTTATTACTACTATTTCGGCCGTGTTGATCATCTGATCAAGATTGGACAGTTTCTGACAGGGGCCCCAGAAATTGAACAAGCGCTGCTTAATCATGTCGACGTTGATGAAGCTGGAGTTATTTCTAAAAGAAGTTTAGGAGCTGAGCCCTTTTTCAAGGCCTTTGTGAAGTTGAAGAACTTAAGATGTCATGATGACGCGTTAGTCCAGGAGCTTCAGGAAATTGCAAGGAAAGGATTCTGTAATGACCTGCCAACCCTCGAAATTGAATTTCTGCATGAATTCCCCAAAATAAGTTCCCGCCGTCTATTGCGAAGGGTCCTGTTTTCGAAAGACCTAGGGCTTCCTGTTGGAGACATATCCAAGTTGAAGGAATAACACCCGATTCGATTTGGCGGGGCGCTAATAGGACAATTGTCTCAATTTAAGAGTAAAAAATCTGCACAGGTTAATACCTATCTGAGGATAAATTCTCATAATTCCCTGGAATTGGCTGTGGCGAAGAACATAAGCCTGAGTGGAGCCCACGGCTACACAAGTTGCGTTAGCTGTCTGTTTGGTGAAAAGACTCAACTCGCCCACAAAAGAACCAGGAGCTAGTATGACCTTCTCTAGTTGCTCCGGGGTTCCGTAGTCCTTGTAGATCCCTATTTTCCCCTCTACTACCATGTAAATAGATGAATTTTCATCATTCTCTCTAATCATTACATCACCGGACGAGAAGATCTCGATATTTACGACCGAGGCTATAGCGTGAAGCTCCCGGACTCCCATTCCTTCAAAAATACTGAATTGCTTTAATTGGTTGATTCTCTCTATTACGTCCGGCATTTCAGCCACCTCATTGTTTACACGTTTCAAAGCGTAATCCACAACCTGAAGCACATCTTCATTTGTGTCATTCCTGTGGAATTCGATAGTTGGCATGTAAAGTTTGGAAGCTTGGCTGTCTCCAATCACATACAGCGCCAATATCCTTGTTACAGCGTCATCCGAATTAGCCAGAAAGGTCAGAATCCGTTCCGGGGTTTCATTTCTTATAAGAGGAAAAAGTTTCCTACCTTTGTCTATTTTCTCATGAAGGGGAATGTCTTCTATAAGAGGAATCAAATAAGGAACAGTTTCACGTTCGATAGAGTTTTCCACCAGTTCGACGGCTATAGAAGCGGTTTCAGACTGGAGCGCCTGGTACATGAGACGCATGTCGGCGTGATATACCCAGAGAGCGTAAAATATTAGGCTTAGAATCTCGTCGTTAAGTTCCTCAAGATATTCCTTAAGCATATTCACGCTAGGTGAATCAGGCATGGAATTGAGCACATGAATTGCGACCAGATTCGAATACGCCAGCAAAAGTTCCTGACCCAAAAACGGGACCATTTCAAAGTTTTTGAGGCCGGACAGCCTTATTACCTCCAGGATACCCTGCTTGGTGCGAATAGGAGCATTCAGGAGTGATACCTCCAGAAAAGGTAATATTTCTCCCTTATAGGCCATTAGTGCCTCAATTGCAGACTTACGCGGTTCTTCCTCCATGTCGCCAAGCAGTTCCACGAGGCGGCCTACAGCCCTAACATCAAGGGAACACACGAAAGAGAGAGCCGCCTCGGCTCTGGTGGAAGCGTTCTCGTCATTCAGAAGTCTTAGCGCCGTATCCGGATCTATATTTGGAGCGGCTATCTGTAACAACTGAGGATCAATTTTTGTCGATCTTTCCTCAACATTCAGGGGTCCGAGCTGCGCTATGGCAGTGCCGCTATCCATTGCGCGGACCGATTCAATCTGATCAAAATCTATTTCTTTCTCTACGATTACCTGTTTCAAGGTTTTCGTGTAGCGTTTCCGGAAAATCAGGGTCTCGTAGACCCAGTACACTGCCAGAACAAACGCGATCGACGAGAAGTCCTCAGCATTCATGACGGGCTTGAGGATTATCATTATAAGGGAACCGGTGAGCATGCCGACTTTAAGTACGGTTCCTCTTATGAAGGTCCGGCTCCAGGCCATCAGATCAGATGGGATGACGTTGAAGAAAATTTTGTTGATAGGCCCTGCTACCGCTCGTTGAATTAGCAGGCTTGTGAACTGGCCGTAGGCAGCTACGTAAATATTGAAAAAAAAGAATAGGGAACCGAAAAGAGCTGTAAAGTTAAGAGGTTGAACAAGAGACGCATTAGTCAACCCCATAGACTGGTATACGCGTCCCATAAAGAAAAGAAGCACAAATGTTATCGAAGTAGTCAGGCCTCGGAATACGCTCAGGAAGGTGATAAGTGTCTGTTCGGAGGCGAATGTGTGAGTCGCAATGACGCTGAACTGGTAAGAAAATATTGGTAACAGTATATTTGGAATCAGCCCGGTTATGATCAGATAGCGCACGATGGGATAACGCGCTATTAATCCCGGCACTTCACTTATTTTTTTTGTCTGAGTTTTTTGAGTAGAAGTTTTTGGTTTGAGTTTTCCGAAAAACTTTCGGCCGGAAACCAGCACGAATATACCAACGCCAAATGAAACGCCGCCAAAAAGAATCAAAATTGGATCTTGACCAACAAGTGCGGTAAGAGGCCCGGTTCCAAAACTTCCAATCGTGCTCGCTAGAACCTGACAGGCTGTAACGTATGGAAACAGCCTTTTCCCTTGGCGCGCGTCGAAAAGATCACCTGCTATATTCCATAAGTAAACCAGTAAAATAGAATCCAGAAGATTTAGGATTTGATAAAGTATGGGATAAGCTAATGAAATATCGGCCTTCACCATCACAAAGAGGATTATCACGGACACGCCACAAATGAGGAGTAGCCAACTCAGAATAGAGTAGTCCAAGAAAATATGGCTGAGCCTATTTGATACGCCGAATAAAACAAATGTCAGCAACGCGTTTATTACCAACATGTAAGGAATGTACTGGGGGCCGTACCTTTTCAGGAACGACGCGTCTACATAGTTTCGGAAAAAAGCAAGTCCCAAAAAAATGACGAAAAATATTCCTGATGTCCAGACGAATTTGGATACTTCGTGAGGATAGATTTTAAGGTATTTCTCGAGGAATTTGTTCATGTGCCTTGCCGTTTATCGTTGCAACGGGCCTGGAGCGGATGTTCAGTCACGGAATAAGCTTCATTTATAAGCAAAAACGCTTGGTTTAACAATCCTAAAACAGATAAAGTCAATGTTTCCTGATCTCCTGGCTTGGGTCGTCTAAATTATAAGGTAAAGGGAAAAGGCTGCGACTGATAAACAATTCGTCAGGAAGCCTATTGGAGCTGGTTATTCAGATACCCGTCTGTTTGGAGCAGCTTTTTGACATTCGATCCTGTGCCTTTGGGAACCCTGAGAGGGAACCCGTTGGGAGCGCGTTTGTCAACTTTTGGCAGAAGACCGAGCAAAGGGTTTACCCCTGGGTTCAACAGCCAAATATTCCTTGGGATATCTCCAGTCCACTTTGCAACAAGAGTTAGGGCAAGGTCCTTGGCCAGTTTTATCTTTCCAAGGTTATCATGAGCTAAGTGATTGGCCTGGGTAATTGTTACGCAATAGAACGTTCTGTGCTGGTGAATTATCTTGAGGGCTATGAGTCGGGGTATCAATGAATCCGATGGTGGCGGCGCCACTATATCCCAGAACGAAAACCCGTGCGATTTCTTGATAATGGGGTCAATTTTGTCCGCGCCGTCGATAAACGCTGAAATAAGAATCAACCAATCCTCTTTTTCATGTTTCTTGCGCAATCCCTGAAGAATTTCCGCGGCAATCCGTGTGGATATTTCAGGATCTCTCCGATCGTCCCAATCGTTTGACGAAAACCAGGGAACCCCTGTTTTTCCTGAACCATCTCTTGAAGATCCTAAAGCCCACCATCCGATTCCACCGGAACGTGTTTTGTGGTCTGGGTCGAACTCACTCAAAAGCATAGACAAGTAAACGAGATCAAGCGGAATGTTTTCTTTTTTCAATGATTCCGTAACCATCTGGCCGTACAGCGCATACATGTTGAACCATTCCGTCACAGAGGCTCTACGATCCATAAGCAGGTAGTTCAACTGTTCTACTATCCTTTCGTGAACGTCGGGCCTTTCTATGGGTATTTTTGATTCAGCGAAGAAGAAACCTTCCTTGATCAGGTTGGGTGGTAACAAATATCCACCTTGGCCTGCCCCGTGTTCGGTAACCCATGCGTCAGAAGAAGTCTCAAGAATTGGAAAAGAAAGAAGGATTAAAATCAGTGCGGTTGCGAAACCAAGACTTGCCCAGGAAGCTTTGAGCGGCCCAGCATTGTTTGTGATCAATTTTAAAAGCAACCTTCTCTTTTGTTTTTTGGCCACTTTCCCCCTTTTCACACAGTTTAAACTTGTTGAACAACTTGTTACATCACTTGTTGATATTCTCTTTGAGTTCTTTACCTGCCTTGAAGAATGGCAGGCTTTTGTTCTGAACCACAATCTGTTCGCCTGTCTTCGGATTTCTGCCGGTATAACCTTTGTATTCCTTGACAACAAATGAGCCGAAGCCTCTAATCTCGATTCGGTCTCCACGCTCCAAAGCATCCCCCATGGTGTTGAATACCATGTCAACGATTTCCTCAGATTTCCTCATAGGGAGATCGGTTTCTTTGGCTAAAGCTTTAACGAGATCAGACTTGTTCATTGTAATCTCCTCTTTATGATTAAGAATCAAGATAGTATATTATTAAGAAAAGTTTTTCGCCGATTCCGTAAGGACAAACACATTTTCTCGCTGGGGACGATGATTTAGACTCCAGGTCGCTCCACACAATAAAGAGCCTTGACAAAAACCTCTCCCCAAAACAAAACTACCCGGACTGATTCGATGACCCCAACTGAACCAGCAAAAAATTCACTTTTCGGCCAGGGCATGCGCAAACACCACCCTGTGGCCAATTGATAAAAAGAAAATCTGTTCAGTTAAGTTCACTTTCAGGTCGAGATGTAACAACAATTTTTAGAATTCTGATCAAAAAAAGTCAAGGTAATTTGACCCATATTAGCATCTTATTGAAATATATATAGAATATTCACCAGAAAAATGTTATGAGGAGAACTATTTGATAAAACAGGG
>Ga0118677_10012635_pt1 | contig 12337 bp, 10 predicted proteins | sample AliMusrvi5mmetaG_FD_86154 | JGI IMG/M metagenome (GOLD analysis project Ga0118677, IMG submission 86154)
GCGGAAGATCATCCGCAGCGAGGCCAAGGCCAAGGCCGAGGTGAAAAAGGAGCGCGAGGCCGAGCAGAAGCGCCTCTCCAAGGAGGAATTTGACCGCCAGAACCGCGCCCGCGTCGCCGCGGCCAGCGGCGGGCGGGTGCAGCATGTGGACGCCGAAGGCATCGCGGGCGGCGTGGTCGGAGGCTCCGCCGCCAACAAGACCGGCGGCGCCGGGGGCAAGGCCCTGTCGCGCGAGGCAGGCGACCTGATGGACGCGTATTTCTCGCTGGTGAAGCGGAAGATGAAGGACGCCCTCGACAAGCCGCCGGGGCTCAGCGACTCGCTGACCGCAGTGGCGGAGTTCCACCTGGGGTCCGACGGCTCCGTCTCCGGCGCCCGGATCTCCCGCTCGTCGGGCAACGCGGAATTCGACCGGGCCGTGCTGGATGCCGTTTCCCGCTACCGCACGATCGGGGCGCGTCCGGATCACAAGGGCGAGACGCTCGCCCTCACGTTCAAGATGAAGGAGGAGGACGACTAAAAAGTCCTTGCCTTCGCGCGCGGAAGTTTGATTTTCCACACCTCCCGTAGTTGGGAATCGGGCTCTTAGCTCAGTTGGTAGAGCGCCTCAATGGCATTGAGGAGGTCACCAGTTCGAACCTGGTAGGGTCCACCACTTTACACCCCGTCGAAAGACGGGGTTTTTGCTTTCATCGGCGCCGCACTGCGACGCACGGCGGACTTGAAAAGTGACGGTGAGTGACAGAGGGTTCCGTCATGATTCTTCCGCCGGTTCTGCGGCGCTGGTGGCCGGTCTGTTTTCTGCTGGCCAGCTTGGCCGCACCGCTTGCCGGCCAGCACACGCTGTTCGCCGAGCGCGACGGAAAATTCTTCCTGGTGCGCAGGGTGCACGGGAATACCCCGATCATGGAGGTTGAGGGAAAGCAGGTAGTGGCGGACGAGGGACAATACAGCCTGAAGCCGTGCGACGACTACCTGCCGGTCTTTGTCGAGGTGCGGGACGTGGAAGTGAAGGTCCGCCACCATAACTTGAGGGGCGCCACGATGAACCGCGAGTGGATGTTCCAGGCCACTTGTGAAACACCCTACGCCCTGGACGATGTTTATGTCGTCTTGGTCATGACGTCGGCGACCAAGGAGGAATTGCTCTTCGTGCAGGAGGTCGGGACCTTGGAACCGCACCAGTCCAAGTTGGTCGCGGCGAAGCTGCGCCTGGCCTTTGATCTGGGCAAAGGGAAGTACACGCTGCACCTGTTCTCCGGAGGTCAGGAGGTGCTGCAGTCGAGAATTCCGCCCGCGGAGCGCGAGGCGGCACTGGACCGCATGACGGCCCGGCGCATCGCCGGAGTGCAGGACGCCGCGCCCCAGCTTTTCACCGGAGCGTCGCCGGAATATCCACGCGAGCTCCTGAAGGAGAAGTCCAAGGGGCAGGCGGTCATTTCCCTTCGCATCGGCCCAAACGGCCAGGTTTACGATGCGGCCGTCAAGCACGCGACCGATTCGGCCTTCGGCCGATCCGCGCTGGAGGCCGTGCAGCAATGGCGTTTCCTGCCCCGGGTGCAGGGCGGCCGCCCGGTGGAGACGCGGGTGGATGTGCCGTTCAATTTCACGCCGCCCGCCAAATAGATATAGGCCGGGCCAGGTGCATGGGTGGGAGCGAGCTTGCTCGCTCCCGCAGTCGACCCGTTCACCTAGTTAACCTAATTTCCACTCAGGCCTTCGTCAGCCGGGCCAGCAATGCCGCGCGGGCATCGTCCACGCTCCAGTAGGTCTCCACGACCTTGCCGTAGCTGGGCATGACGAACCCCAGCAGGCATTTTCCCAAATAATTCTTGAAGCCAGGCGCGGCCTTGTCCGCGAGATAGGCGCTCTGGGCCCGCACGAGCGCCGTCATGTCCCGCCGTGCGGCCAGCGCCTGCAGGTCAGCGGTGTGCGCGGCGTAGAGATTCGCTGTCCGGTGCCTATTGTAGAGGAAGGGTCCAACGAGGTTGAGCAAATGCCGCTGGGAAGCGACCAGGTCGCCCAATCCCTGCTCACCGGCTTTCTCCGTGATGAACGTACACTCGATGGCGAGCAGGTGTCGCACACCGGCCTCGCCGCTGATGCCGAGGGTGAGCGCAGTGGCCAGCCGCGCGCGCATGGCCGGCGAGACCACCGCGTGGTCCAAGACAAAGCCACTGGTGGTCACGGCGAGCTTCTGCAGGACGCGGGCGACCATCGCACGAACCAAGGTGCGAGACGAGGGCTCAAGCTTAAGGCTCACCTGCAGCAACGGCAGCAGCGTCGCGATCGCATCGTCACCCCGGCCCGCGAGCGCCTGCAGGCCGGCGATGGCGCACGCATGCTGGCCGTAGGAGCGGAACGGGGAGAAGGCGATGACCTCGGCATCAAGGCGGGCCGGCGTGAGATCGCCAATTCGGTCAGAACGGTTGAGCTCCTCAATCCAGGCCCGGACCGGCGCGAGATCCGCCCAGTCGGCCTCGACGGCCTCCCGGTGCCGCGTGAGCCAGGCCGTCCACTCGGCCGGCTTGCTTGCATCAACGAACCGGTCGGTACCCGAGAAAATGCGATCCGGCGCCTTGAATCCCTTGCCGAGCGGATGATACCGGCCGTAGCGCATGAGCACGTTGAAGCTCGCCTCCGCCTCGGGAAAGCCGGGCGAGAGTTGCTCGAGCGAGACCGGGGCCACCAGGCGGGGGTCGTCCACGGCGAGATACGCCAGCAGGGACACGATCACAACGTAGCCCGCGGCAATCCTGGGCCACGAGCGGAGCCGCCACACGACGATTGTCACCATCACCGGGAGGACCACGACCAAGCCGAAGAGGTAGCCCAGGTCGGTCAAGGGATTGAAGGACAGGTATGCGGCCAGCGGGTCCACGATGTCGGCGTAGAATCTCGACAGCACCGCCAGGTCCGCCACCAGCACGGCCGCGAGCATCAGCCCGGCATAGACCAGACTGCGCGAGCGCTGCGCCCACAGTCGCCAGCCGAACAACGCACAGGCCAGCACCGTGAACGCGAACAGCGCGGCGGCCGGCCCGAGGTTGCCCGGCACCTTGGGCAGCCCGCTCTGCATCAACCGAGTGACAAACGAGGCGGAATGGGGGAGCAGCGCCAGCGCGCCCAGGTCGACCAGGAAGGACGCGCCGAGGGCAAGGACCACGCGAGCCACGACCCGCAGCAGCGTGTTCCAGGCCGGCAGTGCCGACGGGGCGGGTTGCTCAGCGGGATTCATGAATTGTCAGCCGGATTCGGTGGCGAATCCGGTGTCACGCCTACAGTGACACCGGCCTTGTCACGGGGCAATCCCGGTCTGCCGGAAGATATGCGTAGGAAGGGTCCGACGAGCGTGCCGGCCCTAAAGCCGGTCTTATTTTGACGCTCCCGCTTCACGCCGGGCTTGCCAGCCGCGGGCGGGCGCGCAGGGCTTACGTCAGGCCGGGTCCGACGCATCTCACGCCCGGTCCATTCAACCCGTTCACCATGAAAACCCGGTGCCTCCGCCTTTGCACGCTCGCAGGATTTGTCCTGCTCGCCGGCTGCCAGTCCGCCCACCTGACTGCCGCCCGTATCCAGGAAAAGTCCGCCCTCTTCGCTGCACTGCCGGCGGACAAGCAGCAGAAGCTCCGCGACGGCATCGTCGAGGTCGGCGACACGGCCGACATGGTCTACATCGCGCTCGGCCAGCCGAACCGTGCCGAGATCACGGCGGACGGGACGGTGGGCGTGTGGACGTACGAAAACTTCTACCCGTCGGCCGCCGTCTCGCCGCATCCCCTCTACGCCGTCCGGCCGCATGTCCACTCGCACACGATGCTCGACACCGGTCCGTCCGATCCGGGCATGCGTGATGGCGTCATCAACGAAGGGCCGATGATGGGCGCGACACCGCAGTCGGTGGAGGCCAGCCGGAACGTGAGCGGCGTGGCTTCGCTGCCCGACCTCCGTCCGGTCACCCTGCGCCTCGCCTTCCGCGAAGGCCGGGTCTTCCACCTCGGGCTGGAAGAGCACCGCGGCTAGGCGGACTTGCGCGCAGCGGCGATGCCGAGCAGGCCAAGCGCGAGCACCAGCGCGGCGAACAAGCCCTGCCGCACGCGGTAGGTGTGCGGGCCGTCGGTGGGCAGTTTCGAGTAGGCCGCCGGCGGGTCGTAGAGGTAGCGCTTGAAATTGGTCCAGGCGAAGGTGCGGTTCTTCAGCAGCATCGAATACACGCCGCGGATGTCCTCCACGTTCGGCGGGTGCCGGTACTTGATGATGGCCTGCCGGCTGTACTCCTGCTTCGCGAGCCAGTTCACCGAGGCGAAGGGCACCTTGACCGGCGTGAACGGCCGGGCGGCGACGGGCAGGTTCTTCCAGTGCCAGTCCTTGAAGATCATGGCGGTGATGCCGTCGAAGGCGTCATGCTCGCACAGGTCGAGGATGTCCGCCGTGTTGAGCAGCGCGCCGTGCTTGTCCGCCACGCCGTACAGCGACTGCGTCATGTCCACGTAGGTCCAGCGGTTCTGCTCCTTCACCCAGGACTCCGCCCAGGAGTGGCCGTTGTAGATGATGACATCGTCCTGGGTGTTGGCACCGAAGACGAAGCGGGTGGGGATGCCCGCGCGGTTGGCGAAGAAGACGTAGATCTGGGCGTTCTGCGTGCACCAGCCCTTGCCCGTGCCGTTGATCATCTCCTGGCACATGCTCCACGGGTCCATCCAGCGGAAGTCGTCCTTCGGCACGCCGCCGGAATCGGCCAGCTTGGTGCGGAGGTAGCGCATGACCTTCGCGATGCGCGTGAGGGTGTCGTCGGCCTCGGTCACGCCCATGTCCTCGCGCACGACCCGGTCGGCCGCGGCGAGCCGGTCGGCGCCGACGTAGGCATAGTCGTCGGCCCAGTAGCTGAGCGGCTTCCGCTCAAACTTGCCGACCGGCACGTCGGTCTGGACGAGGTAGATGTCGTTCGCGAACTGCATCCCGCTCTTCCGGTAGAACTCCGCCGAGATCTCGTTCACTGTGAAGCTGAGGTCGGGGCCGAAGCCGGCGGGCAGCGGCTTCAGGGTGTAAGTGTGCCGGAAATCCTCGAGCGCCTTGCTGCTGGAGCCGTCGAAGATCGGACCCGCCACGTAGATCCGCGGGGCCGAGCCGGGCATGACCTGCCCGGGCTGGCCGTCGACCAGCAGCTGCCACCGCTCCGGCTCGCGATTCCAGGCGAGGTCGAGGCGGAGGACGTTGCCCTTCTCGACGGTCCACTCGCGCAGGGTGGGCATGTCGAGCGGGTAGTAGAGCGAGGCGTAGCTCTGGGGGAGGTAGGATGACTCCCAGTCGCGCTTGAAGAAAACGTAGAGGTTCGCGGCGAGGACGATCAGGCAGAGCAGGCTCAGGCCGCGCAGGTTCTTCCGGGTGGGCAAGGTCATGGTGCGGATGTGCCGCCATCAAACAGGATTTTTCCCTCGTGGCCAGCGGCAAAGCCCGGCGCGCTCAGGGCGCCGGCCCGTTGAGCAGCGGCGGCTCCACGGCCGGCGGCGCGGCGGCCAGCCGGGCCAGCATCTCCCGCCACTCCGCGTCCTCGCGCTCGCGCCGCAGCACCGCGCGGTACTCCGCCTGTCCGGCAAAATAGATGAAGCCGAAGAGCACGGCGGTCAGGTAGCTCCGGAAGACAAACGCCGCGATGAGGCCGGCCAGCAGGGCGAGGATCCGTCCGACCTGCGCGGCCCAGTACGTGGCCCGCAGGTACGGCAGGCGAGAGGCCAGCACCGCCCGTAGGATCCGGCCGCCATCCATGGGGAAGACCGGGAGCAGGTTGAACAGCCCCATCCAGAGGTTGGCGTTCAGCAGCAGCTGGCCGAAGCCCGTGGCATCGGCCGGATAATCGTCGCCGCCGAAGCCGACCAGCGGCCAGAGGATCGCGACGATGGCGAAATTCACCGCGGGGCCGGCCAGTGTGATGAGGAACTCGCGGCTCGGCTGCCGCGGGATCGAGTCGAACTCGGCCATGCCGCCGATGGGCATGAGCAGGATCCGGCGCACACCTACGCCGAAGTGCATCGCGGTGAAGGAATGCCCGAGCTCGTGCAGCACCACGCAGGCGAAAAACGCCCCGAGGATGCCCACGCTCCACAGCATCTGCTCCCAGCCGCCCTCGTTCCAGCCATCGAAGGCCACGTAGGCGAGCAGGAGGAGGAAGCTCGCGTGCAGGGCGAGCTGGATGCCGCGGATGCGGAACAAGTTGATTGACCAGCCTAGCATGCCGGTAATCAAATCGCCGCCCGGCAAAGCGCCAGCGCGCTCTTTGCCCCCGGGATTCACCCCCCTGCCATGTCCGAAGCCGCCGCCAAGCCACCCACCATCCTCATCGTCGACGACGACGCCGAGATCCGGTACTCGCTCACGCGCGTGTTCTCCTCCCGCGGCTACCAGGTCGCCGAGGCCGCGAGCGGCGAGCTGGGCCTGGCAGCGGTGAAAAAGGGCCCCGTGCCCGACCTCGTCTTCCTCGACGTCCGCATGGGCGGCATGGGCGGCATCGAGACGCTGCGCCTGATCCGCTCCGTCAATCCCCGCCAGCTGGTGGTCCTCATGACCGCCTTCGGCACCGCCCAGACTGCGATCGAGGCGATGAAGTACGGCGCGTTCGACTACGTGATGAAGCCCTTCGACCCGCCGAAGGTGCTCGCGATCGCCGAGGCCGCGCTGAAGACCCACGCCGATCTCCGCGCCGCCGGCGACTACAAGCCCGCGCTCAACACCGAGGACTACAAGGAGGGCATCGTCGGCAACTCGCCGGTCATGCAGGAGGTGTTCAAGATCATCGGCCAGGTCACGGCCAGCGACGTCACGGTGATGATCACCGGTGAGAGCGGCACGGGCAAGGAGCTGGTCGCGCGCTCCATCTGGAAGCACAGCCACCGCGCCGGGAAGCCCTTCATCGCCGTCAACTGCGCCGCCATCCCCGACAACCTCATCGAGAGCGAGCTGTTCGGCCACGAGCGCGGCTCGTTCACCGGCGCGACCGGGCAGCGCATCGGCAAGTTCGAGCTGTGCGACGGCGGCACGATCTTCCTCGATGAGATCGGCGACATGGCACCCGCCACCCAAACGAAGATCCTGCGCGTGCTGCAGGCCGGCGAGATCCAGCGCGTCGGCGGCACCGACACGCTGAAGGTGGACGTGCGCGTCATCGCCGCGACCAACAAGGACCTCGAGGCCATGGTGAAGGCGAAGACCTTCCGCGAGGACCTGTACTACCGGCTCAACGTCGTGCGCATCAAGATGCCCGCCCTGCGCGAGCGCGCGGAGGACATTCCGCTCATCACCGATTTCTGCCTGCAGACGCTGGTCAAGCAGCGCAAGGCCCACGCCGCGCGCGTCTCGGCCGAGGCACTCGCGGTGCTGATCCGTTACCCCTGGCCGGGCAACGTGCGCGAGCTGGAGAACGTGATCTACCGCAGCGCCGTCATCGCCCAGGGCGACGCGATCCTGGTGAAGGACCTGCCGGCGGAGATCCGCAGCGCGACGAGCACGGAGGCGGTCGTCGGCGAGACGAGCGACGTCAGCCATTCCCCCTTCGAATCCGTCCGGACCGCGAACGCCGAGCAGGTGGCCCTTGCCACCGCCCGCGTCGTGGCGGAGAGCGTGGCCTCCGGCGAGCCGGCGCTGACCGTGACGCGCGCCCTCGACTACCTTCATGCCGAGCTGCGCCAGGAGTCGGAGCCGCTGCTGGAACGCGTGACCCAGGAGCTGATTCAGCGCTCCGTGGCCGCCGCCGGTGGTGATCTCAAGGTCGCCGCCGCCGAACTGGGACTCACGCTAGCGGCACTAAAGAAGCGGCTGAAGTAGCCGCCGTCCCAGGCCTGAAGGTGGGAGCGAGCTTGCTCGCGACTTTCGCCGCGGAGGTCGCGAGCAAGCTCGCTCCCACACCCACTGGACCGGATTCAAGCCAGCCAGTTATTCCGGGTAGTCCCGTCCGGATGGGCGGAGTGCCTTTTCAGGCACCGCTACCAGCTGGGACTCACACCTACGGCAGCCAAAGAAATAGCTGCCGTAGCGCAGTCCGAGGGCCGAAGGTGGGAGCGAGCTTGCTCGCGACTTTCGCGCCGGAGGTCGCGCGCAGGCTCGCGACCACACCCACTGGACCGGATTCAAGCCAGCCAGCTATTCCGGGTAGCCGTCCGGATGGGAGGAGTGCCATTTCCAGGCCGTCGCCACGATGCTGTCGATGGTCGGAAACTTCACCTTCCAGCCGAGTTCGCGCTGCGCCTTGGTCGAATCCGCGTAAAGCGCCGGCGGATCTCCCGCTCGGCGCGCGCGCTCCAGCACGGTGATCTTGCGGCCGGTAACCAGCTCGACGGCGCGGATGACCTCGCGGTTCGAGGTCGGGCGTCCGGTGCCGAGGTTGTAGAACAAAGCCGCGCCAGGGGAGGCCAGCCGCGGGAACACCGCGATGTGGGCGCGGCTGAGGTCGTCCACGTGCACGTAGTCCCGCAGGCAGGTGCCGTCCGGGGTGGGGTAGTCCGTCCCGTACAACTCGAGGTTCGGCCGGCGGCCGGTTGCAGCGTCGATGGCGAGCGGGATGAGATGCGTCTCGGGCGAGTGATCCTCGCCTATCACGCCGTCCTCCGAGGCGCCGGCGGCATTGAAGTAGCGGAACGCGGCAAAGCTCATCCCGTGCGCCGCCGCGAGCGCGAGCAGCACGCGCTCCACGTCGAGCTTGGTCTGGCCGTAGGGATTGATGGGCGCCTGCGGCATGTCCTCCGTGAGCGGCAGCGCCACCGGCACGCCGAACGTTGCGCACGTGGAGGAGAAGACGAACTTGCCGACCCCCGCCGTGCGCATCGCGGCCAGCAGGTGCAGGGTCGCGGCCACGTTGTTGAGGTAGTACTTGAGCGGCTCCTTGACCGACTCCCCGACATAGCAGAACGCGGCGAAGTGCATCACGAGCTCGATCTTCTCCGCCTGCAGGACGCGCGCGACCGCCGGCTCGTCCCCGAGGTTCAGCTCATGCAGGGCCACGCCCGGCGCGACGGCGGCACGGTGCCCGTAGACCAGGTTGTCGAGCACCACGGGGCGATGGCCCGCGGCGAGCAGCTGGCGCACACAATGACTGCCGATGTAACCGGCGCCTCCGACGACGAGCACGTTCATGCGTCGAGGCTTGTATTGCTTTCGGCGGCGGGTTGGCTAGCGATTTCCGTTCTTCCGCAATGAAGCCCTCCCGCATCGTCATCACCGGCATCGGCCTGACCGCCCCCAACGGCGACTCCCTGGCCCAGTTCCGCCAGAACCTCCTGAATGGCGTCGCGGGCATCGAGCGGATGGAGATCCGCTACATGGGTTCGCAGCTCGCCGGGGTCTGCCATTACGACCCGCTCCGCTACCAGACGAAGAAGGAGGTCCGCGTCGGCACGCGCGCCGGCAGCATCAGCATCTACTGCGCCCGCGAGGCGGTGAAGGACAGCGGGCTCGACTGGGCCGCCCAGGCCAAGGACCGCGTCGGCATCTACATCGGCTGCACCGAGCACGGGAACGTCGAGACCGAGAACGAAATCTACAACATCTCCCAGTTCGCCTACGACACGAAGTACTGGTCGCACTACCACAACCCGCGCACGGTCGCGAACAACCCCGCCGGCGAGGCCTCGCTCAACCTCGGCGTCACGGGTCCCGCCTACACGATCGGCGCCGCCTGCGCCGCGGGCAACCTCGGGCTCATCCACGCCACGCAGATGCTGCGCCTCGGCGAGGTGGACCTCGCGATCTGCGGCGGCATCAGCGAGAGCATCCGGACCTTCGGCATCTTCGCCGGATTCAAGAGCCAGAACGCGCTGGCCACCCACGCGGACCCGCTCAAGGCCAGCCGGCCGTTCGACAAGGCTCGCAATGGCATCGTCGTGTCCGAGGGTGGCTGTCTCTACACGCTGGAGCGGCTGGAGGATGCCCAGGCCCGCGGCGCGAAGATCTACGCGGAGATCGCCGGTTATCACGTGAATTCCGACGCCAGCGATTACGTGCTCCCGAACCCGGTCCGCCAGGCCGAATGCATCCGCGCCGCGGTGCGTCACGCCGGGCTCACCCCCCGCGACATCCACATCGTCAACACCCACGCCACGGCCACTCCACTGGGCGACATCCAGGAGTGCGAGGCGATCCGCGCGGTCTTCGGCGAGGGCTGTCCCGACACCCATATCAACAACACCAAGAGCTACATCGGGCACTGCATGGGCGCGGCCGGTGCCCTGGAGCTGGCGGGCAACCTGCCATCGTTCACGGACCTCACCGTGCATCCCACCATCAACGTGGACGACCTCGACCCGGCCTGCGCCCTGCCCGGGCTGGTGCTCAATCACCCGCGCAAAGTGGCCAAGGTGGACACCATCCTGAATAACTCCTTTGGCATGCTTGGGATAAATTCCACGTTGATTGTTAAACGCTTTCTGCCGTAAGACCCTACCTCCAGCTAATATGACCAAAGACGAATGCAAGAAGGTGGTAGTCGATATTATCGCCGACATCGCGCCGGATGAAGACCTGTCGAACCTGAAGCCCGAGGTGCGCCTGCGTGACCAGCTGCAGCTCGATTCCATGGACTTTCTCGACATCGTGATGGAGCTGCGCAAGCGGCACGGCATCGAGGTGCCCGAGGCCGACTACATCCAGCTCGCGTCGTTGGACAGCTGCGCGGAGTACCTGACGCCGAAGTTCAACGCGCTCGCGGCCAAACGCTGAGCGCCGCTGGCGCGGCGCAGTTGGTGGTTGAAGGTTGAAAATTGAAAGCGGGGCAGAGTCGCGTCGCCGCATGGCGATGCAGCCGCACGGGTTTTGCTTTCAACCCGCGACATTCAACTTTCAACTAGCGGGCGAAGCCCGCTTATGAATTCCCGCACGCACTACGATGTCGCCATCATCGGCGCCGGCATGTCCGGACTCGCCGCCGGCATCCGGCTCGCGCACTTCGGCAAGCGCGTCTGCATCTTCGAGCGGCACAACACGGTCGGGGGCCTGAACAGCTTCTACAGCATCGGCGGACGCAAGTTCGACGTCGGCCTGCACGCGATGACCAACTTCGTCCGCCCGGGCGTGAAGGGCACGCCGCTCGGCAAGCTGCTGCGCCAGCTCCGCATCGACCGCGACGAGTTCGCCCTCTGCGAGCAGAAGCAGTCGCGGATCGCGTTCGGCGCCCGCGGCGAGACCTCGCTGCGCTTCACCAATGATTTTGCCGTGCTCGAGTCCGAGGTCGCCACGCGGTTTCCCGCGCAGGTCGACGGCTTCCGCCGGCTCGCGGCGGCGGTCCGGGCGCATGACGATGTCGCCCTCGACATTCATGTGGTCCAGATCGTCGGTGGAAAAGGTTTCCAGCACGCCGGTCAGCCGCTGGCGTGAGCAGCGGCAGCCATAGGCCAGCGCGCGCGGCAGATCGGCGGCCACGCCCTCGGTATGGAACAGCCGGTACAGCAGATCCTCGGCGGGCAGATCGTCATCCAGTAATTCGGCGTCGGTCAGCGTTTCCGCCAGGATGTTGGCGGTGCGCCAGGCTTCCTCCTGTTCCGCCGCGCTCAGGCTGCTTTCAACGCCGCCCAGCCCGGCGATGCGTTCCAGGATCAGCGCGCTGGCCCGCCAGCCATCCGGGGTTTTGCCGCAAGCGAGGCGGATGGTGCAGGCCATCTGCTCCGAGGTGGCGAAATAATGCAGCGTCATGTCGGCCAGGCTGGCGCCGGTGATGGTGACGATGCCCTGGTGGCGGTCGGTGGCGGTGCCCTGATCGACGGTGAAGGCGAGATAGCCTTCACCCAGCAACGCGCGCGCCGAGGGGTGCGGGCTTTCGGCCAGCACCGTCGCCAAACGCTCGGCATCGGCCTGGGCGTAGCCGCGCAGCGCGCCGCTATCGGTGCAATCGGCCAGCAGCATGCGGATCGGGCCGTCGCCCTTCACTTGCAGGCTGAAGGTGCCGCGAAATTTCAGCGCTGAGGACAAGGCCGCCACCAAAGCCAGCGCCTCGCCGGTCAGGGTGGTGACGGCCGGGTGGTTGTCGTGCCGCGAGAGCAACGCGTCGGCCAGCCGGCCAAGCCGGATCAGCCGACCGCGTACCGGGCGGTCAGGCAGGAAGAACGGCTGGATACCGCGCGGCACGACAATATCGGGCACGTCGGGGCGGTCGGCGTCGAGAAACGCCGGCGGGTTGAGATCGGTCATCCCTCCAAGATAGGCAGCGCGCGCGCCGACCGCTACCATGCAGGGATGCATGCGTCACAAGAAATTCGACTCCGCCCCGCCGAGCACAGCGACGCGGGCGCCATCGCCGGGCTGATCCGGGCGGCGTTTGCCGGCCCGGCGGAAATCACCGACCCGAAACCGTCCGCCC
>Ga0118677_10012637_pt1 | contig 12335 bp, 17 predicted proteins | sample AliMusrvi5mmetaG_FD_86154 | JGI IMG/M metagenome (GOLD analysis project Ga0118677, IMG submission 86154)
CCCTGGCGCTTGCTGTGGAACCCGCTGAACGGGATATTATGCTGCGCCGGCCTAACGATCCAAAAAAAGGGATATTTACCCGCCCTGTGCTGGCACTCATGCTGAGCGGCGGGATATGGTCAACCATTGTAAATCTTGGACTCTTCCAGTTCGCTCTTGCATCAGGTCGTCCGCTTCAGGAAGCTATGACCATGACCTTTATTTCGCTTGTCCTTATTCAATTTTTCAAAGCGTATAACTTCCGCTCGGAAAAGAGTTCCATTTTCAACCGACCCTTTTCCAACCAGTGGCTCAATGTGGCAATAGTCTGGGAGCTTGTGATGCTTGCGGCTATCATTTACATCCCTATTTTACGCAAAACCTTTGGAACCTACCTCCTTACCACTCAGGACCTGTTCATGGTTATCGGTGCAGCGGCAACTGTTGTCCCGGTTATCGAACTGATGAAATGGATTATACGGAAGGGGTGGTTTGTTAAATAAAAATCTGCTTTCAACACGGCCCATAATTTTTAAGCCATTTTTAAGCTGGCTCTTCTAATCCTTTAAGAGAGCCGTAGATATATTTACAGCTGTTACATGAATAGAACTGTGAATAAGCGCCTGAATAATAAAAATTAAAGGATGACTCCTATGCTATGTCCCGTTTGTAAAACCGATCTTAAAATCTCTGAACGACAGGGGATTGAAATTGACTATTGCTCCACCTGCGGGGGCATATGGCTTGACAGAGGTGAACTTGATAAACTTATTGATCGATCAGCCATTGAATACCGATCAGTAGAGCACAGCCGGGTATACCAGAATGATAATTCTCATCACAGGGAAAGCGACCACGGCGATGAACATGATCATGACTATACAATCGACCCCAAAACAGGGAAAAGAAAAAGAAGAGGCGGACCTTTAGGGTTCCTTAGCGAAATCTTTGACTGATATACCGTTGGTAAATAAGTTTATGATGATTAAGAATTGATACCTATTTTTTTTAATTAACGAACAACATGAAAAACAAATTTCCATCTCTTTTTCTGGGAATTATCGCTTTCACGCTTGCCACGACTTCGGGATGCGATAACGCTGAAATTTCAAAAAATGCGCTGCTAAGTGCCGGAACAAAAGTCGGTAACGGAGTTCTTCAGGGATCTATGTCGGAATTTTCAAAAGCGATAGAGGAAGAGAAGATATCGGCAAAGGGTTACGCCGGACGAGGTGCAATAAAATACACCTTGAAAGATACCGATGGAGCCATTGCGGATTTCACAAAAGCCATGGAAATAGATCCAAAATATTCTCCGGCATACTCGGGCCGAGCATGGGTGAAAATTTCTAACGGGGATATTCAGGGAGCGACGGTTGATTTTATCACAGCAGGAAAGCTCATGCTTCTTGCAACGCTGAGCAAAGAGTAAGGTCTATGCCTATCAAGAATCTCATAATAAGCGTATCTCTCATCTTTATCAGAATGTGAACCATTGAAACTACTCTGGGCTTTTATTGTGTCGGCCATTATTCTTGCTGGCTTGGCTGCAACGTTTCCCGAGGTGCTGCTTAACCCCGGTCCGCTGATAAGCGGTCATCAGTCGTTAAGAAAAGAGTGCCTCAGCTGCCACAAGCCCTTCGCCGGGGTAACTTCAGTTCAATGTATCAGCTGTCATAAACAGAGTGATATCAGCGTCAGGAATGTTGCAGGGGGCTTGCTCCCAATAAATACCACCAAAGTCCTGTTTCACCGTGGAGTCAGCTCCAACTCCTGCATCGAGTGCCACACTGATCATAAAGGCAGTGATTCGAAAAAAACATCCAAACATTTTAAACATGAAGCTCTGCCGCTTCTACAGCAAAAAGAGTGCATAGCCTGCCATTCGACTCAAAAGCCGCAAGATGCCATGCATCGTTTTGCAAAGGGCAGTTGCGCCGAATGCCATGGAACCAAAAACTGGAAACCGGCAACATTCAACCACAGCAAGCTTAGCGCATCATCCGGAAAGCAGTGCATCAGCTGCCACAAAGCTGACCTGCCAAAGGATAAACTGCACCTGAACATAACGGCAAGTTGTGCTGAATGCCATGGATCAAAAAAATGGAAACCGGCAACATTCAACCACAGCAAGCTTAGCGCATCATCCGCCAAGCAGTGCATCAGCTGCCACAAAGCTGACCTGCCAAAGGATAAACTGCATCTGAACATAACTGCGAGTTGTGCTGAATGCCATGGATCAAAAAAATGGAAACCGGCGACCTTCAACCACAGCAAGCTTAGCGCATCATCCGCCAAGCAGTGCATCAGCTGCCACAAAGGTGACCTGCCAAAGGATAAACTGCACCTGAACATAACGGCAAGTTGTGCTGAATGCCATGGATCAAAAAAATGGAAACCGGCAACTTTCAATCACAGCAAACTGACTGCATCATCCGCCAAGCAGTGCATCAGCTGCCACAAAGGTGACCTGCCAAAGGATACCCTGCACCGTATTTCGCAGGCAAACTGTGCAGTTTGCCATAAAACTACTGCCTGGAAACCGGCAACCTTTGATCATAACAGGTATTTCAGGCTTGACGGTGATCACAGAGCCAGCTGCGTTACCTGCCATACTGAGCCCGGTAATTATAAAAAATATACCTGCTACAACTGTCATGAGCATTCAGCTGCCCGTATTATCCGGAAGCACGAAAAAGAAGGAATATTCAATTATCAGAACTGCATGAAATGCCATCGCGATGGAAGCAAGGAGGGTAGGGAAAGAGAGGGGCACGACTAAAAAAAAGATTGAACAACGCAAAGATAACGACTACTGCACATATTTCTTTGCCTTGGCCCCTCTATTTATTCCGGAGTAATAGTCAGATTAGACAAGGTCGGGGACTGCATTGTATGTCCGTAAGAGCGGCATGATGAAGAGCTTTTTTCTGAAAATTCACTATATTCTGTCTAGAATAGCCAGAACAGAAAAAAGCTACGTCAAGGAGAATGAGAAATGAAAACATGGCAACTTCAAGAGGCAAAAAATCATTTGAGCGAAGTCGTCAGGAACGCTATCAGTGATGGCCCTCAAAACATTACGCTGCACGGCAAGCCTGCTGCAGTTGTGGTTTCCTATGCTGCTTTTTTAAAAGCAACGGCTAAAAAAAGTCCAAAAGAATCACTTTCAAAATTTTTTGAACGTTCGCCTCTGAGGGATATTGAAATAGACTTTGTGCGAGTGAAAGAAGAGGGCAGAGAAGAGGTGCAACTGTGACGCTTACGCTTGGGTTTCTTCTGGATACCTGTGTTATTTCAGAGCTGATTAAGCCTTCACCTTCATCGGAGGTAATACACTGGATCGACGATCATGATGAAGAGACTTTTTTTATAAGTGTTGTCACTTTTGGAGAAATAGAAAAAGGTATTTCGAAGCTACCGGAAGGGAAGAAAAAAGTAAAGTTGCAAGCATGGCTTTACAGCGAGTTGACCGATCGATTTAGTGATCGTATCCTGGATGTTTCTCTTGATGTTGCACATACCTGGGGCAGAATTCTTGGTGAAGCTGAAATGAAAGGGCGGTCACTGCCGGTTATTGATGCTCTTATTGCTGCAACAGCAATAACAAAAGGATTAACCGTCGTCACTCGTATTACAGATGATATGAAAGAGAGCGGTGTAGCACTCCTTGATCCATGGATATCACTTTATGATTGATTTCTATCGGTTTTATTCTTCCAGTACTTGCCGATATATTGACGTATTATAAAGGCAATATCCGGAATTATTCAGATCATTGAGGCAAATGGGGCACGATCGGGAGAACACGATTGGCTTAGCTGGCGATTTTTTTGAACATCTGCATCAGCCATGATCCGTTGTTTTGTTTCGGTTCACTTTTGACGGGTAGCCCTTCTTTTTCCCAGCGGACAATCCCCTGCTGCATATTGACAGCTTTGGTGTATCCCTGATTCATAAGAAAACGGGTAGCCATCATGCCGCGATTGCCGACGTGACAGGCTATAATCACCTTACGGTCAACAGGTATTTCCTGAAACCGCTTTTTTAATTCGCCTACAGGAATCAGCAGGATTTCGGAAACATCGAATGCTTTTCTTGCAACTTCTCTCGGTTGACGGACATCGACAAGCAGTGCACCTTTTTTAATCATGGCAAGGGCTTTCGTGGGGCTGATTTCCTGGACAGTGCTCATAGTAACTTTTAATATTTGCTTATTAGATCGTTCAGTTCATCATGGTCAGGCAATCATCAGCGATTCGGGATCAGTTAGAGTTTTCGTGTCATGTACGTAACCGCACTCTTTACCTCTTCATCTTCAAGAGTTGCATTGCCACCTTTTGGAGGCATCATTCCGGCTTTCCCATCATATCCCTCTATAGATTTCTTTACGATCATATCCATCCCCCCCTGAGCAATTCTTTCGCTCCATGCTGCTTTATCACCAGGTTTAGGCGCTCCTGCCACACCGGCTTCATGGCAACCTGCGCAGTTAGCCTCATAAACCTTCTTACCCATTGCAATTTTTTGTTCATTCAACGCTACTTCTTTAATGGTAGTTACTTCTTTGTTGATGGATGCCTTCTCAGGGCTGCACGCTCCGAGAAAAGCAAGACAAACAATCAAAAAAAACAGGAACGGTTTCATAATCAGACCTCTATGGCTTGGAGATTAAGCAGACGATTTATATAATGATTTTATACCTATACCGTGTATTGGTATAAAATGAAGAAACAACAGAAATAAAACAACTGATTTTTGTTGCAATCTCATTCTCTTGCACAATTTTTTATAGGCCAGACCGGGTCTGGAGATTTATTATGAGCATACGCCTATAATTGATCGGGTTTTTTTCTGCAAACACTTTAACTCTTGTCCTATTATGAAAAGCGAAATGATCGTAACGTTCGGTGGCGGCAAGAAGGTGAATGCCGAGTATAATGGCTTTACTTTTCATACTGACCAGGCGAAATATGCCGGCGGAGAGGGTTCTGCCCCTGAGCCTTTTTCACTCTTTCTTGCCTCAATCGGCACTTGTGCAGGGATATTCGTTTTGTCCTTCTGCCAGCAGAGAGGCATACCGACTGATGATATCCGGATTGTTCAGTCTCATACGGCCAATGAGTCCGGTCGAGGCATCGCGAAAATTGAGATAGCCATTGAGCTGCCAAAAGATTTCCCTGAGAAATACAAGGATGCCGTTATCAGCGCCGCTAATCTCTGTGCGGTAAAGAAGCATATCCAGACGCCACCGGAATTTGTGGTAACAACCGTAACCCGGTAAAGAGCATCTTTATCAATGAAAAAAGTATTGATTCTTGGTGGAGGTATTGGCGGTGCAGCTTCGGCTATTGCTTTTCGTAAAAAAGGGTTTGAGGTTGAGCTTGTCTCTGAACGGGACTATCTTTTTATCTATCCCCTGGCAATCTGGATACCCGTTGGAAAAGCTCAGTTCAAGGATGTTTCAATTCCCCTTTCGAAAGTGGCCGAGAAGCATGGTTTTGCACTCACAATAGACAAGGTTATTGCTCTTGATGGTATGCATAAAACCATCACTTTTGAGCGCGGTGGCGTTCGTAACTCCCCCGCTCTTGTTGTTGTCGCGCTTGGAGCTTCAAAGGTGAAGCATGAAGGTATTGAGCATACCTCTTCCATTTGCGGCAAACCTGAAGAGTCGCTTGTTCTTAAGGAAAAGATTGAAGAGCTTGTTAAACGAGGAAGCGGCAAGATAGCTTTCGGATTTGGAGGTAATCCTAAAGACACCAGCGGCGTAAGGGGCGGACCGGCTTTTGAGCTCTTTTTCAACCTGCATCATCATCTCAAGAAACTTGGTATTCGGGATAACTATGAGATGACATTTTTTGCACCCATGGCCGAACCTGGTGCCCGGATGGGTAAAAAAGCGCTTGCGGCGATGGCTGCCATGTTTAAAGCAAAAAACCTTACGACGCGTTACGGCAAAAAAATAAAGCGATTTGAAGCGGATGGAATTGTTTTTGAAGATGAGGGCAAGCTTCAGAGTGACCTCTGCATGTTTATTCCTGCTGGAGAAGGGCATGAGTTAATCAGGAAATCTAACCTCCCTCAAAACGAGGCCGGCTTTATTCGTATCGATAATTTCTGCCGGATAGAAAGAGTGTCAGGATGGTATGCTGTCGGAGATGCGGCAGCTCTGGAAGGCCCGGAATGGAAAGCCAAGCAGGGGCATATTGCAGAGCTGATGGCAAACAATTCGGCCAGCAATGCTGCCATAGAGCATTTTGGGGGGCAGGGAGTCATGAAAGGCTATCAGGATCATCTGAATGTACTCTGTGTGATGGATATGGGTGATGGTGCCGGATTTGTTTATAAAAACAGTCTCAGAGAGGTGTTCATCCCAATGCCGGTTGTCGGTCACTGGCTTAAAAAAAGCTGGGGTCACTACTATAAACTTTCAAAACTGTGGCTATGAAAACCAATCGGGTAGGCAGGCCTACACTATGCCGCTCTGTCGTTGATCTACCGAAGGTGACTTGTTTCAAGCCTGCAGGGGTACCGCACAAAGGAATGAAAAGCATTATCCTGACGGTGGATGAGCTGGAGGCTATAAGGCTTGCAGACAAAGAGGGGTTATACCAGGCAGATGCCGCCCTGCAGATGAATGTATCGCGCCCTACCTTTGGCAGGATTCTGGAGGCTGCTCATAAAAAAGTGGCGGAAGCTATTGTTGATGGAAAACAACTCTGCATCCAGGGTGGGGTTGTCCGCTCTCTCTGTGACAGCATCCCGACTGACCGTCCTGACATTTGTGTCTGTCCTGAATGCAGCTTTGAGCTCCCGCACAGCAAGGGTGAACCATGCAGGGAAAGTTCGTGTCCTCAGTGCGGTGCTTCTCTGAAACGTAAGGGAGGATGCATGACCGAGGAACAACCCTAACGTCTTATTTTTCGTTTTATAACTTTTACGTGCTTTTACTATGGCTGACACATGGAACAGTCCGGATAAATTTAACAGAGAAGCTGCCCTATGGGATGAAAATCCTCAACGCAGAGCAGTTGCTCGCGATGTTGCAAAAGCAATCATTGCTGCTACAAACCCAAAGAGCACAACGCATGCCCTTGAATTCGGATGCGGCACAGGGCTTGTTACAATGGAAATTGCGCCACTTGTAAAGAGTCTTCTGGCTGTAGATACCTCCCGAGAGATGCTCTCTGTGCTTCGGGAGAAAATCAAAACATCCGGATTTACAAGCATTGAGACGATATGCACCGATCTTTCTTCACCATCGGACACCATTGCAGCTGATAAAACCTTTGAGCTGATATACAGCAGCATGACGCTTCATCATATCGATGATACCGAAGGGTTTATAAACAGGATATCGAAGCTTCTTTCACCCGGAGGAACTCTCGCTCTGGCTGATCTTGACAAGGAAGATGGACTGTTTCATGACGACCCCCTGGAAAAGGTGCATCACGGGTTTGACCGCGGGGCACTTGCTGATCTGCTTAAGGCAGCAGGACTTGAACAACTATCGTTTGAGACTATTTACACCTTTAATAAAACAAACCGTTCAGGCGCAACTGCAGCCTATCCGGTATTTCTGGTAACTGCGACTAAAATTGATAATACACAACTTCAACATAATGTATAAGCTGAGACTTCCTGTTGTAGCAGGAGTACTTGCAGTCATACTCTTTTCTGCAGGGTGCGGCAGAGAACCCGAAAAGATCATTGATCGAGACGGCAACAGCTACAATACCGTTCAGATCGGCTCCATGATTTGGACAGGAAAAAATCTTGACGTGACACACTACCGGAACGGCGATGTAATTCCGGAAGTAAAGGATCCCAAAGAGTGGGCGATCCTGACAACGGGAGCCTGGTGTTACAACGATAACAAGCAGGAAAATGGAACGACTTATGGAAAGCTCTATAACTGGTATGCGGTAAATGATCCACGTGGTCTCGCTCCGAAGGGGTGGCATGTGGCAACCGATACTGAATGGAGTGCACTCAGTGACCTGCCTGGTGGGATAGAAACTGCCGGTAGTGCACTGAAAGCCTCAAAACTCTGGAAAAACCAGAGCAGTGAGGTAACCCATAAAAGCGGTTTTGAAGCTCTTCCGGCTGGAGCTCGCCGGGACACTGATGGCAAATTTATGCCACCGGGTGAATACAGCAGGTTATGGTCTTCAACAGAATCTACAGCAAAGAGTGCATGGTGCCGGTCACTTGGCTACTTCGATGGCGCATTGCGAAGAGGTATGGCTAATAAAAACATCGGCTTTTCGGTCCGATGCGTCAAGGAATGAGCAGCATTCAGGGGCTCAAATTTTGAAATAAGAATACAAAAAAAGCAATATCACCCTAACTTTTTAATATCTCTCACTATGAATATCGATCGTCTTGTCTTTGCAATTGCTGGTGTTTTTATTCTTTCCAGCGTCTTACTCTCAATCTATCATAACCAGAACTGGCTCTGGTTCACAGGCTTTGTCGGTGCAAACCTTTTTCAGGCAGCATTTACAGGCTTCTGCCCGATTGCTAAAATCATGAAAGCTGCTGGTTTAAAAACCGGCTCTGCATTCAATTGACTGATTCACAGCTTTGTAATTTTTCTGCTCAATCAAAATAGATCAGAGCATCATTTTGAACCATTGAAAACCTGGATTGTCTATGGCAAAGGTTGTAGTTTTAGGAGCCGGTGTGGCTGGCCATACCGCCGCCTCGTTTCTCAAAAAGAAACTTGGCAAACATCACGAGGTCGTTGTTGTTACCCCCAACAGCTACTACCAATGGATACCATCAAATATCTGGGTCGGCGTCGGCCAGATGACTATTGACGATGTTCGCTTTGAATTGAAAAAAGTATATGACCGCTGGGGTATTGTGCTTAAACAGGCAAAAGCTGTTGAAATCCATCCCGAAGGAGACGCTGAAATTCACAAGGGGTATGTGACGATTGAATATACCGATGGAGTAAGAAACGGACAGACCGAAAAAGTTGACTATGATTACCTGGTCAATGCAACCGGCCCAAAGCTTAATTTCGAAGCAACAGAGGGTCTTGGTCCTGATAAAAACAGCTTTTCGGTTTGCACGTATGGCCATGCAGCACATGCATGGGAACACCTGCAGGACAATATCAAAAAGATGCAGGCCGGTCATAAGCAACGTATCCTGATCGGCACCGGACATGCAATGGCAACATGCCAGGGAGCGGCTTTTGAATACATTTTGAATGTAGCTTGGGAGATATCAAAACGGGGCCTCAGTAACATGGCGCAGATTACCTGGCTCTCCAATGAGTATGAGTTGGGTGATTTTGGTATGGCTGGCGCATTTATTAACAGAGGCGGCTATTACACCCCGACAAAGGTCTTTACTGAATCCATTATGGCTGAGTACGGCATCAACTGGATCAGACGGGCAGGAGTCCATAAGGTTGATCCGGGCAAGGTATATTACGAAACTCTGGATGGTGAAGAGCTGACGAAGGAGTTTGATTTTGCCATGCTTATTCCCTCTTTTTCAGGTTCAGGAATGACCGCTTTCGATAAGGGTGGAGCGGAGATCACCGAGAAGATGTTTATGCCAAACAAGTTCATGAAGGTTGACGCAGATTATACGCCAAAACCATTTGAGGAGTGGGAGGCTGCTGACTGGCCTTCAGTTTATCAGAATCCTCTTTTTAAAAATATATATGCACCGGGAATTGCATTTGCCCCTCCGCATCCGATTTCAAAACCGATGACAAGCCCGAGCGGGCGGCAGATTTTCCCTACGGCACCTCGTACCGGTATGCCTGCAGGTGTTATGGGAAAAATTGTTGCACTTAATATTTCAGAACAGATTCAGGGAGCAACCGAGCATCGCCATAAAGCCTCGATGAGCAGAATGGGCGCGGCATGTGTTGTGTCTGCCGGTTTTGGTTCTTTTGATGGACTTGGAGCTTCCATGACCCTTTTCCCGGTTGTACCTGACTGGAATAAGTATCCGGAATGGGGCCGTGATATGAACTATTCACTTGGAGAAGCTGGTCTTGCTGGACATTGGCTGAAAGTAATACTGCACTACCTCTTTTTCCACAAAGCAAAGGGCTATCCTTTCTGGTGGTTAATTCCGGAATAACCTTTTTTTTTGATAAAATCCTTAAATTTTAAACCCTATGGGCACGAATAAAGTCAAAGCATATTACGACGAAGCCTATCCGCCGGTACCGTCGAAAGGCACCCTCTACTGGAGGAAAAACCTGCTATGGCAGCTTGTTCGCTTTGTTGTATTAAATGTTAAGATTATGAGAATTGTGGTGGGCGGACACTCTTAATGAGCTGTAAGCATTGATCCTTAGCTCTTATTAATGCATGTTGTCAAGGTGAAATTATGCTGGATTGTGTTGAATGAGTAAATAATGGTACCGATGACTACTAAAGATATGTTCCCCGATGTGAGCGAGAAGAAAAGAAAATTACAGAAAATAGCAGTGTTTACGTCCGGCGGTGATGCCCCCGGAATGAATGCTGCTATTCGTGCTGTAACACGTGCCGCCATTGCCAATAAGCTAAAAGTTGTCGGGATTCGTCGTGGATATCAGGGAATGATTGAAGGGGATTTTATTCCCCTGAAAGCTTCTGATGTCAGCGGCATTCTTCAACTGGGCGGAACAATGCTTAAAACTGCCCGGAGCAGTGCATTCAGAACTCCGGATGGTCGCGAACTGGCGTATCAGCAATTGAAAAACAATGAGATTGATGCAGTTGTTGTTATTGGAGGGGATGGCTCTTTTACCGGAGCTCTGGTGATGTCACAGGAATTCAATATTCCGTTTGTCGGCATTCCTGCCACCATTGACAATGATATGTATGGAACCGATTACACTATTGGATATGAAACAGCATTGAACTCTGTCGTGGAAGCTGTTGATAAAATCAGAGACACTGCAAGATCACACGGACGAATATTCTTTGTGGAAGTAATGGGCCATGAAGCGGGATTGCTTGCATTGAATAGCGGCATCGCCTGTGGCGCGGAGGTCATTTTAATTCCTGAGTCTAAAGAGCAGCATGAAGAACTGGCAAAGTTTCTGAGTAAAGGATACAAAAACAAGGAAACCAGCGGTATTATTATTGTTGCTGAAGGAGATGAAACTGGAGGTGCCATGAAAATTGCCGAAAAAGTGAGAACAGAACACCCCGATCTGGATGTACGTGTCTCCATTCTTGGTCATATTCAACGAGGCGGAAGTCCTGCCGCAAAAGATCGCGTAAATGCAACGAGAATAGGTGTTGCAGCTGTTGAAGCATTGCTTGATGATCAGAAAAGCATCATGATAGGGCTCTGCAATGAAAAAATTGTACAGGTGCCCTTTAATAAAGCAGTGAAGCTAAATCACAGCATTGACCTCAATCTGCTGGAAATTCAAAGATTGATGAATTATTAGGAGTACTTCTACTCCTAACATATTTGTTTGAGGGAACCAACCTGATTTATTCCAAAGCTTAACCTCCTCTTATAACTTGCAGGAGCTGTTCTTGCCCGGCTTTTCATTGCAGGAACAACTCCCGCCTGTCGAAATTTTCAGTACTGTATAAAGCGGACAAAACCCTATAATCGAGGTTAAAAGCGGAACAAGTCCAACAGCACCCCACCACGATTGATTGATAATACCCAAGACAATAACTGCAATCCCGATAACAATCCGGATAATTTTATCTAATTGCCCTACATTTTTTTGCATGAGCCTGATTTATTTAAATGGTGAGTGATATTGAGTGATAATAAACAGACGCTTATCAAATCAATAATACAACATCACCCATTGATATACAATGCATTTAAATTCCAGGCAGCACTTATCCACAAGAAATCCTTATTAACAATTGCTAATAATAAGGCTTTCGATCAAGCAGAATTATTCACAATTGTTACCTGATATTCACAAAAATGGCTCTTTGAATATTATTAAAGCTCCGCTTATTTCACGAAAACAATCAGCTAAATCGACATCTCGCAATAATCGATTAAACTTTACCGATAAAATGACTTATAAGTAATTTCTGTTTTACATAAAACACCTAATCGATCAATAATTTGGTCATGGTTTGATTATTTCAGTACATTTAAAAGAAATGTATAATTGGAAAGGAACGTTTGACTAATTTAATGACCTATTTAGCCATGAAACGATTATTATTTATACCTAAGTTGAGCGATTCGTAATAATCCAGACAGTTCAGAGCGCCATAAAATGCAAGGCTCTTCGCGCAATTTAGTGGAATGAGGGGATAAAATCGTAGACTGAAGTATTTCAATACCATGCTTAAAGATGCAAAAACTTACGGACCATTACCAACAACTCTTAGGGTTTCCAGCGG
>Ga0118677_10012638_pt1 | contig 12334 bp, 7 predicted proteins | sample AliMusrvi5mmetaG_FD_86154 | JGI IMG/M metagenome (GOLD analysis project Ga0118677, IMG submission 86154)
TCGAACCCGAGCGCGGCACCCGCCTCGCCCGTGGCCCACACGTCGACCAACCGATGGCAAGGATCTTCCTTCTGCAGGATACCAAGATCATAGCGAGGCGTTCCGGCAGAAACCGAGCCCCCGCCGCGGAAACGCGTGCGCTGGTATCGAATCACGGGTTCGATCGCGGAAAGGAGCTTCGCCGTGGTCATGATGCCCACGGTAACGCGCGTCCGGCGAAATACCGCCTCGATTACTTCACTATTGTTGAAATTCGGGATGATCACGCCGTCCTTGATGGTATAACCGCCGATGATCCGGTGGGCCGGAACCTTCAGACTGAAGATCGGATCGTGCGTGCTGGAAAGCTGATGCACGAGCTTGAGGGTCGGGGCACCGCGATCATAAAGACCGGGATCGTTTTCCTCGAGGATGATCATGCAACTGGACTTGATGCGCGGGTCATCGGTATCCACCGACGCCGTCACGAAATTCGCGTAGCCCATGTTGGTGATAAAGCGGCCGCGTTTTTCGACCTGAAGGACCGGCTCCTGGCCTTCCTTCCATTCCGCGACGCGAATGCGTCCCGAGAGCATGCCGGCGTCCACGCCGACATAAGGAAGCGGTTCGGTGAGCGCGAACGAGCCGCGGATGATCTTCCGGTTCTCGCCCGGTTTCGGCGGAACACAGCCTCCCATATATTTGTGCTTCTGCTCAGGCGTCCCTTTTTCATGGATCGGCTCAAGCGCAAGGTTGTTGGCCAAGCTCGCAGTCGCGGCGCCGGCATCCACCCAGCAGAGTTCGAAAGCGATCATGGCAAGCACCAGGTTCTTCGGTCCCGAGATATAGCCCCCTTCTTCCGGCTCCATGAAAGCCGCCGTGATACCGGCCTCATCGAAAGCCAGAAGCATGGCCGCCTTTTCGGGCGTCCAGTCATGGGTATGACGCTGTTTGTCCGCGACCATACGGGCTACGACGCTACGCGCCACCGCACGGGTCGACTGGATCACCATCTGGAGATCATAACGGTCCGTAAACCGCCACATGATCTGACGCACATCGTCCCCGGGAAGCGTGCTCATCATTGCTCTTTTTTCAGCATTTACGGTGCTCATGGACATTGATTCCTTTCGATTGATGTTGTGGACTATGAGATCAAATACTGACTGCGGGTTATAGGACTCAACCCTTCATTTGCGGACGCGTTATATTATTCGTGGAAGGCGCATGAGGCAAGGGAAAAAACTCTAAAAACAGTAGGTGATACATAGTATGTAGAAGGTAGACAGGCCTCAAGAATACCTCCCGAAAACCGGACGTGACCTACCATCTACTACCTACTACTTACTGGCTTTTAAGAGAGTATCTTCTTGAGCTTCTCGGACGAGAGATCGAGCTCGTCCATGAGCTGGTGGAGATGGGCCTCCTGGTCCCGGATCACCTGGGGGATCGCCTGGGGACTTCCCTTCCAGGACCGGAAAAGGGCAAAAAGATCATCCTGGGCTTCGCGCCGGTCCAGAAAGACCTCGATCTTTTTGGCGAGCCTGGCGATGGAGAGGAGTTTCTGAAGCATCTCGGGGTCCAGTTTCGCGATGAACTCCCGGAGACCGTTGCAAAGCTCCTGGCTGAGATAATGGGCCAGCGGCTCCTTATGGATATGGACATCGAGCGCCTTCGCCGAGTCCATGATCCGGTAAATGGAGAGCATTCTCTTGGCCGGAAATCCTCTTTCGCCCCAGTCCTTCACCGCCTCCATCATCCGCTTGCTGAGAGTGTGCTCCGCGGCATAACGGAGTTCTACGGGGATCGGCACGTTGATCGATCGGTAGATCTCATTCATGCGCAGGTTCTCTTCGTAGATTTGCTCGTAAAAGTTGCTGACCTTGGTGATCGTCTCATGGGTCAGAATGCTGATGATCTTCGCGCGATCCCCAAGGCGCAGGTCCTTCAGAGCATAATAGGTCTCGCCGAAACAGGCGTCGATCTTCTTGGAAAGGTCCAGGATCGGCAGCTGGTAGAGAGCTTCGAACAACTCGCGCTCCAGTTTGTCGAAATCCTCCTCCATCGCGAAGGGCTTGACGGAACACCGGAAGTCGTAAAAACCGATCTGGATCACCACGAACACCAGGTCCTGCTCCTCGAGCGTGGTCTGGGAGATGACGCGGACCCGTCCGAAGTTCATCGTGACCGTTCCGAAGAACTCTTTTCGCTGATGCAGGACATGCAGGTCGAAGTTGAAGATCTTCACCAGATCCGTCTTGGGGTCCGGCGCGTAGAAATTATCAAAAATGGAACCGATGGCGTAATAGCTCACGATATGATGAAGGGTGGCCACGGCGGGTTTGACGTACTTCTCATAGACCCCCTGCCCGTCCTTGATCGACTCTATGTTGCTTTTCGCGAGCGCGAGATGCTCCAGGAAATCCCGTTCGAGATTGATACCGCTCACCTCCCGCCCGAGATGAATGGCGCGCGACGCGTACTGCAGGATCTGCACGGTCTCAATCCCCGAAAGTTCCGAAAAGAACCAGCCGCAGCTCGTGTACATCAGCATGAGATTGCGCTGCATCTCGAGAAGTTTGAGACACAGAGTGACCTCTTCCTTGGAAAATTCACGAAGTGCCTGGCGGGCGAAAAATTCCTTCAGGGTCGCGGGGTTCCTTTTGAGGACCACGTGGATATAATCGTCACGGGCCGCCCAGACATCCTTCAGGTATTTGGCGCCTTCCTTCTCATAAATCTGTGCCAGCTCATCACGGAGCCAATCCAGGGCCCAGCGCAGAGGCTTGCGCCAATGCTGGGTCCAGCTTGCGGGCCCGTCTCCCCGACAGCCGCAGTGATCCTTCCACCGCGCGACGCCGTGCGCGCAGCTCCAGGAAGTCCCTTCGTTATTCTCCCCTTCGATCAACCGCACTTCCTGCCGCGGCGGATTCTCCTCGAGAAATTCCCCGTAGTTGACCAGGCGGTAACCGTAACGCGGGATCTCGACATAAGTCAGATAAGCGAGCACCCGGTCGCCGTAGGCCTTGTGGTGACCGTAGGTCTCGCCGTCGGTCGCGATATGGATAAGCTGGGAGCGTTCATGGTCCACCACCGCACTTTCGAGGCGTTTCATGAAGTGCTTCGCGTCGAAGAGAAGATTGTCGAACCCGACGGCCTTGGAGATCGGCCCGTCATAAAAGAAGATGTCGATATAAAGCGAGGGATTGTTCTTCAGAAAATAGCGGTAGGGCTCCTTGGGATCGATGCGCCCTCCGGTGACCTCCTGCCAGGCCCCGCCCTCCAGCGGCCGGACCGCGCGCGCCTGATGCGGGGACAGGATAATGTACTTGATGCGCTCCGAGACCAGCACCTCCAGCGTTTCCTCGTTGCAGGCGGTCTCGGAAAGCCAGATGCTTTCCGGAAAACGGCCGAAACGGGAACGGAAATCCTCGATCCCCCAGCGGACCTGCGTCTTTTTATCCCGCATATTCGCGAGCGGCATGATCATGTGATTATAGACCTGGGCGATCGCGTTCCCGTGACCGCGATGCGCCTCGCAACTGGCGCGATCGGCATGAAGAAGGCTTTGGTAGGTGTCGGGATGCTTCGTCTCAAGCCAGGAAAGGAGCGTGGGGCCGAAATTGAAGCTGGTACGCTCGAAATTATTGACGATCTCGACGATCCTGCCCTTGGCGTCCAGGGCGCGCGCGCGGGAATTGGGGTGATAACATTCGTAATGGATGCGCTCATTCCAGTCGTGGAAGGGGGCGGCGCTGTCCTGCTGCTCGATCTCTTCGATCCAGGGATTCTCACGGGGCGGCTGATAGAAATGCCCGTGAAGACAAATACAAACTTCTTTGGCCATAGTCAACGATTCCTCTCATTGCTTGCTTAAAGAGGCTGTGCCCGATTGGAAATTATAGCACGGCAAGAAAACAGATGGCCCGGATATTTCATTCAACAAAGTCACCATGTCGCAAGTCACAGGTCTGCCTTGCCTCTTGTCACCGCCGCCATGCTTGATACGGATCTCGGCAAGCTTATCCGGTGAAGACCTTCAGACTGAACGAGGCGGTGAGAAGAAACTTCGCGAGATTCCCAGACGATTTCATGCTTCAGATCACGGAAGACGAAAAAAGAGAGATTATCGCAAATTGCGATCACCTCAAAAATCTCAAATGTTCGCCCCAATCGCCTTACGCCTTTACGGAACAGGGAGTCGCCATGCTGTCTTCGGTATTAAGAAGTCAGAGGGCCATTCACGTGGACATCGAAATCATGAGGACGTTCGTCAGACTCAAAAAACTATTGGCTTCTCATGCTGAATTGGCAGGGTTCCTGCTTTGCCTTTCGCTCTCTGCTCCAGGCCCTATGCTCTTTGCGTCGTCAGAACGCCGTCCTTCCAACCCGCTCACCGTTGTTGAAATGGCGGTAATAATTCACAAAGGCCGCCGCCGTGCGGTTCGAGGTACGCGCGCTCCCGCTATTGGAGTACCAAATCCCGCCGCGATTCCCGGAGCCTGCGGCACCGGTGACTCGGCCACCGGCTCCGCCTCCTCCATCATTGCCGGGCCAATAATCCACATCGGCGTAACCGTACATGTTGAGCACTCCATCCCCGTGCCCCCCTGTAAAGGCACGTCCTGTGGAATTTCCTACGGTTACAGTTCTTTCGAAGACACTTCCGCTCAGATCCAAATTGCCATAATAGCCGGCGCCAGCCTGAACGCGACTGGAAGCACCCGTCGCGAAAATCCCGACGCGAAAATAACCTTGCCCCCCATCGCCTCCTGTGATCGTATTAGGCTGGTACATACAGTTGGCATTGGTCGTGGTGCAGGTTTCGGTACCATCCTCCGCGCCGCTGAGTGCGGAGCATTGTGTAATACTCGTCGATCCCCAGGCGTACTCTCCGACTACCGCGGCATTGGGGCCGCGCGCGGCTTTCTCGAATTCCAGTTCCGTTATCGGTCTTAAGGCCGCCCAGTCGGCGTAGGCCATAAGATCCGGCCATGAAAGATAATTCGCAACGCGGGAATCCCGGCCGCCCGTATTAAAAACCACGCGCGTCGGCGATGTGCCGTTCCCCGTTGTCGGGCACTGGATCGTGTTGCGATAATCAGCGGTCGTGGTGTCCGACATCACGAAGTTATTTGTCACGGTAACTCCGGAAATACTGGACGCCACGCGGTTGCCTTGCTGGGTGCGGGTGAGCGTATTTAGAAACCTGACGTACTGCCCCTGGGAGATTTGGTATTTCATGAGATAAAAATAACCGTAGCCTTTCGGGAAGGCGGCCGGGATTGTGAACACGGAGTTAGTGGAATCTTCGCCTGGCTGCCCTCCTGAAAAATAGTTAAAACCATTCGACGTCCCGCCGACCGTCGTCGTGATCGCGCCCTCGCTTGTGATCGCCCAGGGATCGTAGTCTGACGCACCCTGTCTGAAGCTGGCATATAGATTCGAGCCGTCTCCCGCGGAAAAGGCGCCTGTCGGGATAAAGACCATCTCGATCGCGAAGATGCGGACCGTCGTGCCGGGAGCAACCACGATTGTGTCTTTTCCGGAGTCTGAAATGTCCGTGCCGTAATCCCACACGAACTTGATCCCCGTGGTGGAAAGAGTCCCGGTCCCCGAACCGGAGCGCTGTATAAAGGCACCCTTTTTGTCCGTCGGAACCTTGATGTTGATCGCAGTTCCGGAGCCTTGCACGAAACCGGAGGGATTGGGCCCGGCTGTCTTCAGCGTCACGTGCTTCCACTCCCCGGTTCCGCCGTCCTGACAATCCGAAGTGCAGTACTTCGCGAACACCCACGCCGCGTCATAATTCCCCGAACCGTCATTCCAGGAGTTCTTCCACGAGATATTGAACGGGATCTTGATCGTATCCGCGCCGGTATTCTGATCCGAGAGAGCGAAACCCTGAACCTGGATGTCATTGGCGAAAGCCGCCGTCGCGAAAACGCAGCAAAGTGCGATCGCAACGCTCGCTATCCTGAGAGCTCCAGGGAAATTCCCGTCATTCTGACCCCTCGCTTTCTTGCGAAAGCAAGAGAGAGGGAAGAATCTCAAAGCGAGATCCTTCACCAAAAATCGGCTCAGGATGACGGCTGTTTCGCTTTTCCTCGCGCGGGTGAAATTCATGCATTTCTTACAAGAGAGAGAGAGAGAGAGAGAGAGGAACGCGTGAAGAGCATAGACAAAACCTCCTTGTGGATGATTCTCGCATCATGTTGGGTTCTCCTGTTCCACGAACAACGCTCTTAATTCCCGGCTCAGTAGCGGGCATCGCTCCGGATCAGTTTGAGAAGCTCCAGAGCCGAAGCCTCCGGCCCTTTTTGCTCCCAACCCGGAACGCCGAGGCGGGTGCGCATCTGTCCGACGAAAAGCCCTTTCGTGAAAAAAGCCTCAAAAAACTTCCGGGCAAGGACATCATGCTCGGTCTTGTACTGGACGGGCCCGAAGACATTCGAAAAATAGGTGTGCACGAGACCCGTGGTTTTCGTGGTCCCTTTGCTCATCACGGAGCCCTCCCGGAAGGTCTTGAGAGCCTCCTCCGCCGTCTTGAATTGTTCGATCACGGGATGATCCTCATCAAGGTCTTCGAAATTATTCGCGTACAGAACATAATCCACCTGATGCGGCTGGGTGATATTCGCGTACGTCGTAATGGGCAGCGCGATCCTGGAATTGGTCTTCGCCGGGCTCATGATGATGGCGCGGTCGATCTGCCCGAGAGCGTAGCCCGGTTTCAGATCATCCAACCGGAGAAACGCCCCCGTCTCCGTCCCGTATCCTGCCACGGTCCCGTCGGGTTTGAGCTCCAGCGAGCCCATATCATCGGCGATCACGACAATATCCTGGATCTCTTCCGCCCCGAAGCCGCGCATCGCCTCGAGCGTCTCCGATTTCCCGGCGCCGGTATCCCCGATCAAAAGGAGGGTGGCCGGTTTTTTACCTTTGAGATAGATCTTCATGAAAGCGCCGTGGAACGGCATGCGACCGGTCTTGATGCGCTTGATGTTGTGGAGCGTCAGGATCATCTTTTTAAGATACCCGAAATAGCCGAACCGGTCGGCTTCCGGCACTGCTCCGACCAGCATGTCGTTCTTCTCATCGTCGAAGAACACGGTCGGAAAAACGCCGGGCCACTCGAGGGACTTCTCCGTCGCGCCGTAGACGAAGACCGCGTCCGGCTTGCGCTGGAGATCCCCGTCCGAGGCCAACGCGAAAAGGTTGCAGAGCGAAAGTCCCATCTCAAAGAATTTCTCTTTGAAATAGACCAGGATGAGCAGATCTCCCGCCTTGACCGGATAGCACAACCACTCATCGCGCTTTAGCTCACAGCGGCCGAGAGGGTTTTCCGGGATCTTCTCGAACTTGCCTTCGCGCGTGTTATTCAGCTGATTGAGGACAAGCGGCGGATAGAAAAGCACCTGGCGTATGACGGGGATCGCGTTCAGCTTTTCATAGACCCCCACGGGATACGGCACCCGGATGGAGCATGCGATCGCGGCCATCTCGGCGCCGGCAGCCACCTGTCGGTAAATGCGCGGGTGAGTGCCGGTGATATTCTCCTGGATCTCGCGGTATGTCCGCCGGACAAGGTCGGTCAGGTCTTCGATCGTGTCATTGAAGGTGCGGAACGGACGCTTGTCGAACTGTTCGCTTTCCGATTCGCAGATAATGAAACGGTCGAAACTGCGCCAGTAATTGTAGAGATATTCGACGAAATCATTCAGGGCGTCCTTGTCGCGGAGAAAATCGTCGGAGCCGGGAACCACGCGGCCGACCAGATCGACGGACATTTTCTCGAGGAACTCAAAGGTCTGGATCAGAACCCGGATATTGGCATCGTTCACCTCACGCCCGCCGAAGAACTTCAGGAGGACGGACTTGCGGCGATCGAGCGCGGTCAGCGCCCGCTTCAGGATCTCGTAAAAAAGCTCGCTGCGAAGCAATTCCTCGGAAGAATCGCAGATCTGATTCTTCAGACGGATAAAGACCTTTTTTCCCGTGATCTTGAAGGAGCCTACAAAAGATGCCGGCATGAGGGTTCTCCTAACGAAGCGGCCAAGCGGCGGCAATAGCCGCGACTTCGTCCAGCATTTTCCTGCGCTCTTCGACGGTCACGGTCGGCACGGAACCGAAATACTTATGCCCCACCATTTCCATACCGCAGAAACGGAACGTTTCGTTATCAATGATCTGCTCCATGCTCTTGATCCCGCCGGAGGATTCGGCGATAGCGAGCGGTGCCCCCATCGTGCTGAAAGCATAGGCTTTCTTCCCCGGGAGCAACCCCACGGGGCCGGTGGGACCATAGTCGTAAGCAAAACCTTTGCTGAAAACGCGGTCGAGATAGCCCATCGTGATGGAAGGCATGCGGCCCCACCAAACGGGATAAAGGAAGGTCAACTGCTCGGCCCAGCGGATGTGCTCCTGCTCCGCCGCGATATCCGCCGGCACTTTTCCCGCGAGAAGCTCCTCAAAGTCACCGGCCTTGAGCACCGGATCGAATCCGAGCGCATAAAGATCGCGGGTACGGACCTCCTGCCCTTTTTCCTTCAGGACCCGGACCAGCATCTCCTTGATGGCGTGATTAAAGCTCGCGGGATTCGGATGTGCGTAAACGATCAGATGCTTCATAAAGCAAATCTCCTTTGTTCGAAATGCAACCGATTGGTTTCTTTCAGTTCGAGAGGGAATCTGACCGCGCCCGCCATGAATGCTGAGAAAAACACGAACTCAAGCCTCAGTTTAAAGCCGGTCGGCGTTCTTTAAAAACCAGTGAACGGTTTGACGGATCCCTTCCTCAAACCCCACCGCGGGCCGGTACCCCAAAAGCCTTCGGGCTTTGTGTATATCCGCGGAAGTCCTCCGGACATCCCCCGCCCGTTTGGGCCGGTAGACCACCTTGAGGGCCTTCAGACCGAGCACCTGTTTTATCCCCCGGAGACAATCGATCACCCGGGCCTCCGATTGAGATCCGATGTTGAAAGACTCGCCGGAGATCCCCGGTCTTTTCATGGCCAGAAGATTGGCGGCCACCACGTCATCGACATGCACAAAATCGCGGGACTGTTTTCCATCCCAATGAATTTCCGGCGGCACGCCGTCCAAAATGCGTTTGAGAAAGATCGGGACCACGCTCGCGTAGCGGGATCCCGGGTTCTGACGAGGGCCATAGACATTAAAATAACGGAGCGCCACGGTTTCCAGCCCGTAGAATTGCGAAAAATTCCTGCAGTAATACTCCCCGATGATCTTGGACGCGGCGTAGGGGGACTCGGGCTGCGGCAGGTCTGTCTCTTTGGAAGGGAACCGCTCCGTCTCGCCATAAATGGAACAAGAGGAGGTGAAGATCAAACGCTTCACGCCGACCTCCCGGCTCGCCTGAAGCAGCCGGAACGTGCCGGTGACATTCACTTCGTGAGTCTCGACGGGCTGGTCCACGGATTGCGGCACGGAAGCAATGGCCGCCAGATGGAAAACATAATCGATCCCCCAGACGGCTTTTTTCAGATCCCGCGCACTCCGGAGATCGCCTTTGATGAATTCGATCCGGGAAACCAAATGGGAAAGATTTTCACGCTTTCCGGTCGAAAGATTATCCAGGACCCGGACCCGGCAGCCCATGGAAACAAGTCCGTCCACAATGTTGGACCCGATGAAGCCGGCACCGCCGGTCACAAGACAAAACGGCCTTTTTTTCATAAAGTATTTGAGAGGGGTCCGCTCACACCTTCTGGGGAGCATTCGTCGATTCAAAGAGGCACATGCGCTGGACCGTGATACCTTTCAAAAGAACGATCGCGCCGAACCCTGAGCTCACGGCGCCGCCGTTCCAGATCTCGGCCGATTTCTTGTTGAGGCTTTTCCGAAAATCAACAGCCGCATCGGCAAGACGTGTTCCAAGAGTGGAATTATCCACATAATCATACGCCGTGATCAGTGCGGATTTGTCCTCACTCGCCAGGATGATCCCTTCCGGAATCACGACCAGCCGCATCCCCTTCGGGGCATCCCCGACGGAATCCGCGGTAACCTGGATCTCATGAAGCAGCTTGTTGGCCGGGATTTCCGTCACGGCCGCGATCGTCTGGTCCAGAAGAACCTCGAAACCCTGAACACTCTTGAGCTTTTCAAAATAGAACCTCAGATAGGTGAGCTCACGCGGGGTGTAATACGAATGGTTCAGGAATTTTATCACTTTGTCTTTGGGAAAACCCAACGCCAAAAGCGCCTTTTCGTTCATCTTGAAAAGGTCCCCCCGATCACTGTCATTGACCATCTGATCGGCCGCGTTATTGATATTGCTGACGGTCATCACCGCGGACGCGATGAACCCGACGGGGACAAAAAAGGTCGCGACCGCCACGATCCCCCTGCCGCCCATATTCGCCTTCGCCATGGAGTCCAGCTTTGCCTGGAGATTCGGATTACGACTATAGACGTCGACCCCGAGTTTTTTGGCAAGCTGCCGCTTGGTAGAGCTGAAGAAACTGTCGCCTTTTTCCCCAGCTTCCTTTTTCCGGAAAACGCCGCCGATCTTGCCGCCCAATTTCCCGACCCCTTTGCCGATCCCTTCCACGGAATTCACGGGATGAACCGCGAGATTCTTCAGCCCGGTCCCGGTATCCTTGATCGAATCCACCGCGCCCTGCGCAACACCGCTCCCGGCACCCGTACTCCTGTTGAGCTGCTCGATCACATCGATCTCGTGAAAGCATTTCTGGAGATCCGTCAGTCCATGCACGACATAACTGGCGTGGGGGGAAGTGACCGTGAATGTCAGAAAACCCGGGAACTGCGGATTCTCCTGAACGGAAACGATCTTGCCGTAGGCCGAATTTTCCGGAAAGAAATTTTTCGGAAGCCGGAGATTCTCGAGAGTGACAGCGCCGAAGGAAAGTGTCTGGGAAAGCATCAGGCACAGAACGACAAGAAGACCGATCTTTTTTTTCACGGCAAGACCTCTCAAGGGGTTGGTTACGATTGTTTTTCCTGAGGACCAACGGGACCCTGACCCGCTGTCTTTCCCATCATCGGGCACTGTTTCCCGCCCATGGGCGCCGGCATCTTGACCTCAACCTCTTTGACCACGTTCAGGTCCGCGTCGTATTTCATCAGCTTGTTGCCCGCGAGGACGAACACGCCGCCTTCATCCGTCGCGACCATCTGAGCCTTCTCCGCCATGGAACAATTCCTCTGCCCCATCATCCCTGGCATCGGCATTCCCATGCCCATCCCCATGCCGTGCGGCATTCCCATGCCCGGCATCTCTTCCTTTTTCGTCTCGGCAGCAAACGCGGCGGTCGAAACGCATAGCGCCGACACCATCACGCACAACAGTATTTTTTTCATAGAGAAGCTCCTTTGTTGTTTTAGGCTTTTCCGGCAGAACCCAAGACTTTCTCGTTCTTGTGCTTGTACATCGTCACCAGCGCGTCACGCGCGGGACCGAGATACTTCCGCGGGTCGAATTCCGCGGGCTTTTCCTTGAAGATCTTCCGGATCGCCGCGGTCATCCAGAGGCGGCCGTCGGAATCGATATTCACCTTGCAAACCGAGGAAGCGGCGGCTTTGCGGATCCACTCTTCGGGGATCCCGATAGAATCCTTCATGGCGCCGCCATTCTCGTTGATGATCTTCACCGCTTCGACCGGAACCGAGGAAGATCCGTGCAGAACGATCGGAAAACCGGGGATCTGCTCTTCGATCTCCTTGAGAATGTCAAAGCGCAGCATCGGCGGGATCAAAACCCCGTCGGCATTCCGCGTGCACTGGGAGGGCTTGAACTTGTTGGCGCCATGCGAAGTGCCGATCGAGATCGCGAGCGAATCCACTCCCGTTTCCTTGACGAACTTGACCACATCCTTCGGGTCCGTGTAGGTCGAGTGCTCCGCGCTCACTTCATCCTCAATCCCGGCAAGTTGGCCCAATTCCCCTTCCACGGTCACGTCGTTCTTATGCGCGAACTCCACGACCTGCTTCGTCAACTCAATATTCTTCTCGAAAGAAAGGTGTGAGCCGTCGATCATCACCGATGAAAATCCGGACTCGATGCAGGATTTCGCGAGCTCGAACGAATCGCCATGGTCCAGATGAAGCGCCATAGGGATCGGCTTCAGGCCCTTTTCTTTCGCGTAAGCCTTCATCATCTCGATCGCGCCCTTGCCCATGTACTGGAGGAGGGTCTGGTTGGCGTATTTACGCGCGCCGCTTGAGACCTGAAGGATCACGGGCGACTGCGTTTCCACGCAAGCCACCATGATCGCCTGGATCTGCTCCATGTTATTGAAGTTGTAGGCCGGGACGGCATAGCCTCCCTTGAAAGCCTTCTGGAACATTTCACGCGTGTTGACAAAAC
>Ga0118677_10012642_pt1 | contig 12332 bp, 13 predicted proteins | sample AliMusrvi5mmetaG_FD_86154 | JGI IMG/M metagenome (GOLD analysis project Ga0118677, IMG submission 86154)
TCAAAATGAACATATTTTATATATTTTTACACAAAAAATTGTTTATCAAGTATTGATTTGTTTATTTTTAATTATTAATTATATTATTTTATGAAAAAAATTCTTGTAGCTGTTGATTTTTCAAAAGGTTCTATAAGGGCATTAACATATGCTATTAAACTGGCAAATGTTCTTAAATCAGATATTTTAATGACTTTTGTCCTTAAACCAGATAGTAATGACTCATTATATTCAAATTCTCATGATAAGATTATAGAGGAGGTTACCACCCGTTTTGAGGATCTCATTACTTTACATAAAAAAGATCTTAAAGGGGGTAATATCAGTTATAAGATAAGAGAAGGTAAAATTCATACAGAGATTGCTAATCAGGCAAAATACAGTGATTGTGATTTGATTATTACAGGGACTCATGGTGTATCTGGATTTGAAGAATTCTGGATTGGCAGCAATGCCCGCAGAATAGTTACATCAGCTCCTTGTTCTGTAATTACCATCAGATATGATTTCTGCCCTACAAAAACCATCAATAAAATTATTTTACCTATTGATTCGAGCCTTGACACCAGGCAGAAAGTTCCTATCACTTGTGATATAGCAGAAGTTTTTGGAGCTGAGATACACATCGTCATTACTTCTAATTCTGTTTCTGACAAGAAAATAGCAAAGAGTTATGCAAAGCAGACTATAGATTATATCGAAAGCAGAGGGATGAAACCTATTGTTGTTGAAACATCTAAAAAACCTCTTGAAGTCATTGAGTATGCTAAAAAAGTTGGTGCTGACCTAATTTCTATAATGACAGAACAGGAAGTTTCCACCATAAGCCTTTTGTTAGGTGCATCTGCTGAACAGGTTGTTACGCATTCTCCAATCCCTGTTTTGAGTGTTCATCCTAAAGATTTATATAATATTACCGGTGGGTTATAAGATATTTGTTGTTCACTTTTGTAATTCTTTCTGCTTTAAAATCTGAAATTAAATATGAAATTTAAAGTAGCTGCATTTTTCAGTGCATTCTTATTTTTTAGCTTCAGTGCTTTCTCTCAACAAAGTGGAAGTATTACCATTGATAAGGATTTCAAATTAGACCAACTGCTTGATAAATATCTGGTCATAGCAAAATACGAACAAACTATTGAAGGTTACCGTGTGCAGATCTTTTTTGATGCAGGCAATAACTCACAAACTAATGCAAACAATTCTCGAACAGAATTTATGCGCAGACACCCTGAAATTGAAGCTTATATCTCATTTGATTCACCTTACTATAAAGTTCGTGTAGGTGATTTCAGGTCACGACTTGAAGCCCAAAATTTTCTGAACAGCATTATAGGCACTTATCCCAATGCATTTATTGTTATAGGGCAGATCAAGTACCCTAAGATAGACTAGAGTTAGTTCATAATGTTCGTATTCTTCGTTACTCTTATCTTGAAAACAGTCATGCCGACGTTTACAGTCGGGACTCCTTGATTTTCAAGCCTTCGAAAGTCTCGAATCCAAACATTCTGAACTTAACTCTTTGATACCCCTAAACTAAGTTGCATTCAGTTGATTTACTTCTCTTTTTTGTTTATAATTCCTGCTGATGCCTGATGTGTAGGTAATATCAGAATGTCGTTGATGTTAACATGCTTTGGCAAGTCTACAATAAAACCGATTATATGTGATATATCCTCAGGCAATAAAGGTTTAAAGCCTTTATATACATTTTTTGCTTTTTCTGTATCGCCTTTGAAACGGACCATAGAAAATTCACTTTCCACAGCTCCCGGACAAACCTGAGTAACTTTAATCTCATATTTCAGAAGGTCTATGCGCATTGCCTTGTAAGACTGTCTACAGCATATTTTGTGGCACAATAGACATTACCATTAACATACGTTTCTTTCCCGGCAATTGAACCTATATTTATTATCTGAGGGTTGTAGCTTTCCTTCAATAATGGAAGTGCATATTTAGTCATATATAATATGCCTTTTACATTAGTGTCAATCATAATCTCCCAGTCTGAGATATCCCCTTCATCAATAGGAGAAAGGCCTAAGGCTAAGCCAGCATTATTAATCAGAACATCTATTTTATTAACCTTTTCATTTATTATTAAGAATACTTTTTCCACATCTTCTTTATGGCCAACATCAAATGATAAAGCAAGGACATCAACTTTAAATTCAGCTTCAATGGCTTTCTTTATGTCATTTAGAATTTCCTTTCGCCTGCCCGTTAATATAAGGTTATAACCTTTGCCTGCCAGTTCAAAAGCGGTGGCTTTGCCTATGCCCGCTGTGGCTCCTGTGATAAGTGCTGTGGGGTTGTTTTTCATCTTTTTTAAAATTTAATTAGATTGCATTATTGGAGAAATGGAATACTGGAATGATGGAAAGATGGGAGCCTTCCAATACTCCAATTCTCCATTTTGCCAATTTGCCAAATTATTTATTTTTTGTCTTTGAAAGAAAATATTTTATTATAAATTTCATTTTAAATTTAAGTTTATTACTGTCTAAACACAAAAAGAGTAAAAGCACCAGAAAAGGCAATGCAGGAATTTTATATCTAACAATAGCGCCATAAACAGGAGTTGTTAAACCTATCAGTACGAAAGTAAAAATAGTAAAAAACAAGCAAAATAAAAAAAAACTGTTTATCCTGCCTCTTACTTTGAAATTAAAAAGAGTTATCAGGAAAAGTAAAATTAGCAACAGATTTTCAAAGGCAGAGAACAGTGACAGAACAGATTGTTTCATAAATAAATGAGGCATTATGAGGACATTCAATAATGCTTTAGGAACATTTCTCAGTATAGAGAAAAAATCAGGTTTCAGCTTTTCTGCAAAGAAAAGGCTTCCGGAATTCTGATCCAAAGCCAGGTAATAAAAATCATTCTGCTTATTGACCATTATTTTAAGAAGATTATAGTCCGGGAAAAAATGTTGGAAATTAAAACCTATAATTATCATAGAAAAAATGGTAATACCATATTTTAGATATATTTTCCTGTCGCCGGTTTTAATGCACCAGAAATAAGTGAGCAACAGAGGGAACAAAGAAGCCAGAATATAAAATTTTAAGTACGCTAAAAGAATCAGCGAAAATGTTATACATAATAAGCTCAGAAGAGAGAATCGTGATGATAGTTTATCTGAGAAGTAAATAAAAAAGCCCAGGCCGAAAAACAACAATCCTTCTTTAAGGACACCCGAACTCCAGAAAATGACTGAGGGGATAAGAAAAACGGCAATAAAAATCCAGAATGCTTTTAAAGCTACTTTTTTTCTAAAAAATTTGTAAAGTGCTGTCTGTCCAGCTAAAGCAATAAAAGACATGAACACTGTATGCACACTGAAATAGCCGAAAGAAAAAAGTCTTACAATAGCATTAAATCTGATAATAATATGGCTGTCATTATAAATGTTGCTTTCATACTGGCGGTACCAATTATTCATCAGGGTATAATAATGGTCGAAATAAGCTGAATTGTTTTTAACGCCGAAAAGCATCTGAAAAAAATCGAGGGGTTTCTCAAATAAAGCATTAAACATTATCTTACTGTCGTCGAAATACTTGAACACATCAGCCTTTAGCCTGTCGGGATAATAATAAGTATAAACCATAGCAAGCATGGTCCCGAGGAAGACTTTTACAATTAGCACAGCAGGTAAAGCCTTTTCAGGCATCCCTTCAATTCTGAAAAATGATGATTTGAAGATGATGACTATAAACAGACATAAATAAAAAAGCGTGAGGAAAATTTCAATACCTAATGACATATTATCTCTTCCTTTTATTTTTGAATAAATAATTCAGCTTGTTTATATCAGTAAGTGACAATAAAAACATCATTAAAAAAGGCAAAAGTGGCGACTTATACCGCACAATACCACCCAGTGTAGGCGTAGTAATGCCAATTATTAAAAACAGCACTAAAAATGATGACAACAAAAATAAAATCAAATTAACATCACTTTTGTTAACTTTAAAAAAGATAATAGAAAGTATAATTAAAAAAAGAATCAGTAAATTTTCACAGGCAGCTGGCACCATCATCGCTGAGGATATTTCATGTATATCCGGTCTAAAAAGCACATTAAGTATCCCTGATGGTGCAGCCTTTAACACACTTGACAAACATGGATATAATTCACTTATATTAATTAAGCTACCTGAAGGCTGTGTTTTATAAATCTCCCAGAAATCAGTATTGACATTAGCCTCTTCTGTAATAAGAATCGTTGCGTCAGTAATTTTACCATCTTTATATTTATAGGCTTTAATACCGGGTTGCACTTTAAAGATTTTCCTTGCTGAATCGGTTAAAGTCTTTACTATTTTAGTTTCCGGAGGGAAATAAACCGTTTCTTTAACAGCATCATTAATTCTTAAATAGCAGTAACTTCCGCCCTTACTTTCTCGGATAAGTTCACTCTGTTTGTCAGCTAAAATTTTTACAGGATTAGGAAACTTAGGAATAAATGAGATGAGCAGAAGCCCTAAAAAAAGGCATCCATAAAGGCTTAAATAAACAGTTATCTTATGTTTTATTTTTGTTTTTTCGCCAATCCAGTAAGCCAACATGGCAGGTACCAAAGCTGCAATAAGATAGTATTTCAAGAAAGCTGTCAGCAGAAATGATAAAATAAAAATGATGCTATATTGTGTTGTAATTTTATGATGCACCATTTCAAAAAAGCTATATACAAAAAGCCCGAGACTCAGGAAGATAAAACCCTCCTTAAGCACTCCCGATGACCACAAAAGTACTGAAGGCATAAGAAAAACAGAGAAAATAAGTAATATTCTCTTTTCCTTTAAAAATTTATAAAAGGCTTTATAAAGAGCCGTAAGACCTATTAAAGAGATGAAACACATAAAAACGGTATGCACGGTGTAATGTCCAAAAGAAAAGAGCCTTACAAAGGCGTTGAACTGCGTTATCAGGCGGAATGAGTTAAAGAAATTGTTGTTAGGCGTTGCAGTAAACTTCCAGTAATCAGAAGTTTGCAAGGCCCAATATTTTGTATGTTGCACATACCCTTTCAAATATTCTGCATCGGCATTGATGCCAAAAACCAGTTGAAGGTAATGAAGCGGATTGACATAAATGGCATTAAAAAGATATTGACTGTCATCAAAAAACTTGAAGATATCTGCTTCATCCCTGTTTTTGTAATAGTAGGTATAGATGAGAGCCAGCACTGAACCGGCTAATATTTTAACGATAAAAATAAGTGACAGTTCAATTTTACGGATACCCTCAAAATGAAAGAATTTCCATCTGAAGATAATCCAGATAAAAAGGGCAGTATAAAATAAAGTAAGGATAATTCCGACAAACATACCCCAAACATACATAAAATTTCGAATATAATGAAGAGAAGAAAATTAGCAGAAATGGAATAAAATTAATTAAAAAGAATAGCCACAGATTCACAGATTTAAATTCGCCATGGCGAATTTGAAAATCTGAGTAAATAATTCTAATAATATTCTGTGAATCTGTAGCAATAATTTTCCGAACTAAAAAAAATGTGTAAGTTTGAAAAAAAAATGATATGCTGAGGACTTCTTCTTTATGGTATGACACTTTGAACCTGATTTCAAAGCTGAACATATGTCGTATCGCAAATTATAAGCTCAACCTTGGTTCTTATTTATTATCTGTACTTTTAAAGAAGAGCATTAATATCTCAAAACCTGTAAGTCTTTCTATTGAACCTACTTCATTTTGTAATCTCAGATGCCCTCATTGTTCTACAGGCACCAAAACTTTAACGCGTCCCCAGGGTTACATGAGTTTTGATGACTATAAAAAACTTATAGACGAAACAGCCACACACCTTATATATCTGATGCTGTATTTTCAGGGTGAGCCCTTCCTTCATAAGCAATTTGTTGAGATGGTAAGTTATGCCCATTCAAAAAATATCTATACCATGACGTCAACCAATGCACAAACTATTGACGATGCGTTGGCCAGAGCTATTGTTGAAAGCGGCCTCGACAGGATTATTATTTCTCTCGACGGAGTTACTGACGCTGTTTATGCTTCCTACAGAGTGGGCGGTGAGATGCATAAAGTAATTGATGCCCTAACATTCCTTTCGAAATATAAAAATCAGTTAAAATCGAGAACACCTTTTATGGAAGTGCAATTTCTGGTATTAAAGCAAAATGAGCATCAGATAGAGGAGATGAAAAAGCTCTCATCTGAACTTAATGTTGACAAACTATCTTTCAAAACTGCACAGATCTATAATGTAAAAGATAATACCCAATACCTTCCTGATAATCCTGAATTCTCAAGATATACCCTGAAAGCTGATGGTAATTATCATCTGAAGAAAAAAGCCCATAACAGCTGTTACAAAATGTGGTCGTCGGCAGTAGTTACCTGGGATGAGCGCGTCCTCCCCTGCTGTTATGATAAGGATGCAGCCTTTACTTTTGGGAACATCAAAGAAAACAAGTTGATGGATATCTGGAAAAGCAAGCTTTACAATAATTTTAGAAATAGAATTTTTAAAGACAGAAAAGGGATTGAGATGTGTGGGGAGTGTGGGGAATGATGAAGCTTGAAAAATTACTTTTGAAAAATATAGAAAATATAAAATAGCAAAGATTAAAAAAAAATAGTAATATCTTTTGCCAGCCCACACCACTCAGTCCCCTGAAGGGGAAGCCAGCCCAATGAAATTACGCTAATGAGCGTTGAACGTCCCTTTAGGCGTTGCATTGCGATGCACTGAGTTCTTATCGAAGCGAGCTTTTCGAAATGGGTCGTGGCAGGCTAAAAAAATAAAAGTAGCTATTGATGAAAAATTATTTTATACACCCTACAGCTGCTAATAATAATATAGTTTTTAATTAATAAGACAAAGTCAATTAAAACGCTCTTCCTCCTACTGCTGAGGTCACTGAGCTTATCGAAGTGCCTCCTGCTGCTAAAAGTAAAGTTTTTTTATAAGATGAAAAGCCTCTCCCCTACACATTCATGATATCCTTTTCCTTGCCGTCGTAGATTTTGTCTGCTTTGTCAATAAAGCTATTGGTGAGTTCCTGTATGTCGATGACAAGTTTCTTTACAAGGTCTTCAGAAATGCCTTCTTTTTCCAATTTCTTGGCACTTTCGTTGGCATCTCTTCTGATGTTTCTGATACGGATTTTGATAGTCTCAGCTTCATTTTTAACCTGCTTCATCAACTGCTTTCTTCGCTCTTCTGTTAAAGGGGGTACCGGAATACGGATAATAGTACCGTCGTTGATAGGGTTAAAACCTAAGTTTGCTGCCTGGATGGCTTTATCTATAGGAATCAGCATGTTTTTCTCCCACGGCTGCACAATAATTAACTTAGCATCAGGCGTATGTATACTTGATATCTTATGTAACTGGGTCATATTGCCATAATAGTCAACTTTTACACTGTCGAGCATTGAAGGATTAGCTTTCCCTGCTCTTATTTTCTGCAATTCTTTTTCGTAAAACACTATTGCAGACTGCATCTGCTCTCTCGCTTCTTCTAAACAAAATTCTACTTCTTCCATGGTTAAATATTTTAATTACAAAAATAATATTTTTTTAAATCAACTTCATTTTCCAGAAGCACATTAAGTATTTTCTCCCCCTTAACCTTAACCTTAACCTTAACCTTAACCTTCCCTAACTCCCAACAAAAGTCCCTACCTTCTCCCCGTTAATTATTTTCAACAAGTTATCCTTCACGTTAATATCAAAAACCACTATAGGTAAATTATTCTCTTTACATAGTGTAAATGCAGTAAGGTCCATGATGTTAAGTTTCTTTTCATAAGCTTCATCAAAAGTCAGGGTGTCGTATTTAACGGCATCTTTCACCTTTTCGGGGTCGGCATTATAAATACCATCCACACGGGTGCCCTTTAAAATAGCATCTGCTTTTATTTCCAAAGCTCTCAAGGCAGCAGCAGAGTCTGTAGTAAAATAGGGATTACCGGTACCACCCGAAATAATAACAACACATCCTTTGTTCAACTTTTCAATGGCTTTTCTTCGAGACATCAACTGTGTAACAGGACTAATAACGATACCAGATAAAATAACCGATTTAATATTCAATGTATCCAGAGTAGCCTGCAATGCCATACTGTTGATAACCGTTGCCAGCATGCCCATATAATCGCCTTGTACTCTGTCCATGCCATTTTTAGAACCTTGCACCCCTCTGAAGATATTACCACCACCCAACACAACAGCTACTTCAACACCTTTATTAACTATTTTCCGTATTTCTCCGGCATAAAGGTCCAGCTGACTGGTCGAAATGCCATATTGTCCATCACCCATCAGCGACTCACCGCTCAGTTTCAATAATACTCTCTTAAGTTCCATGTATATTTTTTTAGTTAACGAAATTAAATAAAATTAAATTATTGAAAGTTTTTTTGATTATTTATTATTTATATAAAAGAAAAACCACCTGTCTTTTATTAATATCGGGCACATTCTTTTTCCACTCTGCAATAGTTTTTGTTTTAATAAACTCTTCTTCTAATGTCACATCACAAGCAATGCACAATTTTATATGGAGTGAACATGACGCCATAATATCCAGTAATAATTTCTGGTTTCTGTAAGGCGTCTCAATAAATATCTGTGTTTGATTATTCCTTAATATATAACTTTCAAGTTCTTTGATTTTTTTTATTCTTTCAACAGGTTTTATTGGCAGATAGCCCAGAAATGCGAAATTTTGTCCGTTAAATCCAGACCCCATCATGGCGAGCATTATAGAAGAAGGACCCACCAACGGCATTACCCTGATGTTTTTCTTGTGAGCCATCTCAACTATCATCGAACCGGGGTCAGCAATGCACGGGCACCCGGCTTCTGAAATTAATGCCACGTCAAATCCTTTGTCAACAGCCGAAAGAAAAGCTGAATATTCTTCAGGCGTTGTGTGCTTATTTAAAAGATAAAACGTGATGTCATCAAAACTATCAACATAACCTCCGGGTTTTAGAAACCGCCGAGCCGTTCTGATATCCTCTACAATAAAATGCTTGATATCTTTCAAAATTTCTTTATAATCGGGAGGCATGCAAAAAGTATAATTTTTACCACCTAACAAACTCGGAACAAGATAGAGATGTCCTTTAGTCATGATTTAAAAGTAAATTGTTAAAGCTGAATGAATCTAAGTCTACATTGCCTCCAGATATGATGATACCCACCTTTTGTTTACGGGTTAAAGAAATTTTTTTTTCCAACAGACAGGCCAGAGTCACCGCCGATGAAGGTTCAATGATAATCTTCATGCGTTCCCACACCAGTTTCATGGCGTCAACAATAGTTTGCTCCTTTACAGTAACAATAGCATTCACATATTTCTGAATTATAGGAAAAGTTATTTCACCTAACGAAGTTCTAAGGCCATCAGCAATGGTTTGTGGATTAATTGACGGGACAAATTTTTTACTATAAAATGACAGGTAAGCATCGTTGGCCATTTCAGGCTCTGCGGCAATGACTTTTGTTTCAGGTGAAAAATAATGAGCAGCCAAAGCAGTGCCACTTAAAAGGCCTCCCCCGCCTACCGGTGCAATGATATAATCAAGGAAACCAACTTCTTTAATAAGTTCTTTGGTAGCAGTAGCCTGACCTGCAATAATTTTTCTGTTATCGTAAGGATGAATCTCAAAGGCACCTGTCCGGGCAATAACTTCCTTTAATGTAGATTCTCTGGCTTCTAATGTAGGTTCGCAAAAGGTAATAAGGCCTCCGTAACTTTCAACGGCTTTTACTTTAACCTTCGATGAATTAGAAGGCATGACGATATAAGCTTTTATTTTATTGAGCTTTGCAGCTAACGATAAAGCCTGAGCATGGTTCCCTGATGAATGTGTTGCCACGCCTTTTGCTTTTTCTGAATCTGTAAGACTTAAAACAGCATTTAAAGCGCCTCTGAACTTGAAAGCTCCCACTTTCTGAAAATTCTCACATTTGAAGTAAAGTTCAGCATTACAGATTTCGTTTATTGACTCACATGTAAGCACAGGTGTTTTCTTTGCGACACCTTTTATCCTGAGCGCTGCATCAAGGATATCCTGTAATTCAATATTCTGATTTTCTATAGTCATTTCTTATCTATTTTCTTTGCTATAGCCTCACAAGCTTTATAAAGCATCTGAAAAACGTTTTCAAAGTCTTGATCGCCTCCATAATAGGGATCAGGAACTTCAACGACTTCATTTTTATACAATTCACTCATTATTAAGCTGACTTTTTCTTTATCAACATCTTTTTTCGCTCTATAAATAATGTCGTTTAAGTTTTCTAAGTCCATGACAAAAATTTTGTCGAACAAGCGGAAATCCTTATCAACAAAAGGTCTGGCTTTTAAGTTCCTTATATTTATTTCATGTTGAAGTGATTTATTTACAGCTCTCATATCAGGCATTTCACCCTGATGAAAATTAATAGTTCCTGCTGAATCTACTTCAGCATCTAAATTGTATGTATTTATAAAATCTCTCATTATGCCTTCTGCCATTGGCGAGCGACAGATATTCCCCATACACACCATTAGAATTCTTACCATATTTGATATTTGTTATTTGTCATTTAATGCGTCCAGTTCTTTTTGCTTTTTATTAATAAACAAAAAAAGCAGCTCTATTGGCTGCCTTAAAAATGTTTTCTTATAATTATTTACTCAATGAAATTATCTTCTCAATTTCATCCACACATTTGCGGTACTGCTTATCTGTCTCAAGCAGGTTATTGACTGTCTTGCAAGCGTAAAGCACTGTTGCATGATCTTTATTGCCACAATTAGTGCCAATATTCTCTAAGGATCCCTTAGTGTATTTTTTTGCAAAATACATCACCAACTGCCTTGTCTGAACAACTTCTCTCTTACGTGTCGTACTGTTAATAAGATTTATAGACACTTTAAAATATTCACTGACAATTTTTTTGATCAAATCAATAGAAACTTCTTTATCAATTTCCTTAACAATATTATTAATCAGTTGTTTGGTTAAGGCCAGAGTAATTTCTTTTTTGTTAAAAGAAGCTTGTGCTATCAACGAAATGAGCGCACCTTCAAGTTCTCTTATATTTGTAGTGATGGTATAAGCTAAATATTCAATAACCTCGTTAGGAAGCTGTATGCCATCGTTGTGTAATTTCTTTTCGATTATCTTTACCCTGGTGCTGAATTCAGGAAGTGATAACTCGGCAGACAAGCCCCATTTGAAACGTGATAACAGTCTTTCTTCCATCCCTTGTAATTCTGCAGGTGGCTTATCAGAAGTAATTACCAGCTGTTTCCCCGTCTGATGCATATGGTTAAAGATATGGAAGAAAATTTCCTGTGTTTTTGTTTTTCCTACCAGAAAATGTATATCGTCAATAATAAGGACATCTATCATCTGGTAAAAATGCACAAAATCATTGTATGTCTTGTTGTGACAAGCGTCTGTAAATTGATTTGTAAATTGATCAGAGGTTACATACAAAACTGTTTTATCAGGGAAATTATCTTTGGAAAGCATGCCAATAGCATGGGCTAAATGCGTTTTTCCGAGGCCTACAGAACTGTAAATAAATAATGGGTTAAATGATGTCTTTCCTGGGTTACTGGCCACAGAGATTCCCGCAGAACGCGCAAGTCTGTTACAGTCTCCTTCAATAAAATTATCGAAGGTATAAGTTTCTTTTAATTGTGGATTTATCTTAACTTTTCTAATCCCTGGAATAACAAATGGAGTAGGCACTTCACTGTTTTCCAGATTTATAGGCATGTTCACCGACGGGTTAGATGCTCTTCTACTGGTTGCAGCAGGTATGTTGGTAGTCTGGGGAGCTAACTTTTTGGAATTATCAACAATGATACTGTATTCTAATCTGCCCTCTTTTCCAAGTTCACTTTTTATAGTCTTCTTTAATAAGTCGATATAATGTTCTTCTAACCATTCATAAAAAAACTGACTAGGAACTTGAATGGTTAGAACATTGTTCTCAAGTTTTACAGGTTTTATTGGTTCGAACCAAGTTTTAAAACTCTGGCTATTCCCAAGATTATCCTGAATGATTTTTAAGCAATTTCCCCAAACAATTAAATAATCGATATCTTTCGTTTTTAACATCCTGATTCTATTAGCAATTTTTAATTTAGTTTTTCTTTCTATTTTGAAAATAATATCATTCTTCTATATAATAAAAGGAGTCCTGATTTTTTCAACAAAATTCCCTCTAAAATAGTTTAAAAAAAAATTTATTTTCACTTGACTTTTCATATTTATTTTTGTATATGCACCCAAAACACATTAAAAATAATATTTTTCAT
>Ga0118677_10012643_pt1 | contig 12332 bp, 6 predicted proteins | sample AliMusrvi5mmetaG_FD_86154 | JGI IMG/M metagenome (GOLD analysis project Ga0118677, IMG submission 86154)
CTGTTATGAGCATACTGTAATACACGTAAAGGAGGGCGAAGGCGATGCCAACCCCTTCCAATTTCCACAGTTTCATGCACAGGAAAATCAGCCCGACACTGATCATGCCGCTCACCAGTTCGATCGTTGCAAATAACAGGCTTTTGCTTTTGGCAATCAGCACATAACCCATCGGCCAGGTTATTACCCGTAAGAAAACCCCCAGAATTTGCCAGCGGACCACTTCGGCTCCCTGCACAAAGGCACCCGAATAAAAGACCTTCATCACCCAGGGTGCCAGCGTCAAGGTGGCCAGAACGCCCGGCACAGCAATCAGCACCCCCATCTCGGTCTGCTCGTTGATCAGCCGGTTCATATTGGCATGGTCGTGGGCCGACGCGGTCAGGCGTGGTGAAAAATCCGTGCCCATGGCCAAGAGTACAAAGCCGACATAGTAGGATGAGAGAGTCCAGGTGGCGGTGTAGATGCCCACCGCTTCCGTGCCCAGTTGGTGCTGCACGAGAGCCCGCGTGAGATACGCCGTGCCGCTGTTAATAAAGCCCGCCGTGGTTATGGCCATTCCCATGGTTAGCAGGCCGCGCGATTCCGCCAGGGTCTCTTTCCAGGTGACCGTCACCGGCTCCACCGGCACCCGCCGCGCAATCTCGTCGAACGTGTTCATTTCCAGCTTCAGCCCGCACCGCCCCGCCAGCGCCGCCAGATGAATGAACGCGTTCGTCGACCCCCCGATCGCCATATCCACCGCAATCGCGTTCTCAAACGACTGCAGCGTCAGAAAGTCCGACGGCTTCCAGTCGTCCCACACCATCTCGACCGCCCGCTCCCCGCAGTTTATCGCCATCCGCACATGGTTCGAATCGGTGGCCGGTATGGACGACGCGCCCGGCAGCGTAAAGCCCAGCGCCTCCGCCACCGCCGTCATCGTCGCCGCCGTGCCCATCGTCATGCAGAACCCGGGCGACCGCGCGATGCCGTTCTCGATACCGATCCAGTCGTCTTCCGTGATCGTGCCGGCGCAGCGCTCCGTCCAGAACTTCCACAGGTCGGTCCCGCTCCCCAGCGGCTGCCCGTTCCAGTTGCCGCGCAGCATCGGTCCGGCGGGCAGATAGATGGCCGGCAAATCCATGCTGATCGCGCCCATCAGCAGCCCCGGCGTTGTCTTGTCGCAGCCGCCCATCAGCACCGCGCCATCCACCGGCAAACTCCGCAGGGACTCTTCCGTGTCCATCGAGAGCAGATTTCTATACAGCATGGGACTCGGTTTCGCGTACGTCTCGCTGACGGAAAACGCGGGGATCTCCACCGGAAAGCCACCCGCCTTCCAGACGCCCTTCTTCACCGCCTCCGCGCGCTCCCGCAGATGCGCATGACACGGGTTGATCTCGCTCCAGGTGTTGACGATCGCGATCACCGGCCGCCCCGTGAAGTCCTCCTGCCGGAATCCCAGCTGTTTCATCCGCGACCGGTGGCTGAACCCCCGCATATTGTCCGGGCCGAACCAGCGAAAACTGCGGAGGTCTTCAGGTTTTTTCTTGTGCGACATGAGGATCCACCATCATATAGGTCCGCTCCCGGCGGCGGCGCCGCCTGCACCGGAACGGAATCTCTAACCAGATCGTCAAGTTGTGTCGTAAACTACAGGCACCGTGCCGTTCACCGGCCAGATCCTCTCCCCAACGCTGCGTGAGGTCCGTGGTTGCCTCCGGTTCTGAGTTCTCGCCGGCGTTCCGGCGCGCGAACCTTTGCCGTCCTGGCATTCCTTTTTGCCTGCCCGGTGACACGGGCGCAGGACTACCATTTCCGCTATCTCGGCGTCGCCGAAGGGCTCACCAATCTCGCGGTCCGGCAGATTTACCAGGACCGCACCGGCTTCGTCTGGGTCAGCACGGAAAACGGTCTGTTTCGTTTCGACGGCGAACGTTTCGAGGCCTTTGGCCCTTCCCAGGGAATTCCCGCCAACTCGGGCGTCGCCTTTGGAGATGCGCCGGACGGATCCCTGCTCGTCGGCGGGGATTTTGGTCTCTATAACCTCAATGGCAACCATTTCGAAAAACTTGCCCTCCGGCAAAAACCGAACGACGACGTGACCGTCAACTGGGCGCAGGGAATCCAGTCCGACGGGAAAGGCCACACGTTCGTCGGAGCCAGTTCCGGCCTCGTGCAACTCTCCCTCGAACCGGGCCGCAAGTCTTTCGCCGTTCGGCATCTGCCCCAGGTGCCCGGCACATCCGGCCCGGAAGCCTACGGCGTGTTCCCGGATGGTAACGCCCTCTGGTATGGCTGCGGCCTTCAACTCTGCCGGATGGACCAGAGCGGGACAACCGTGATGGGCGCGGACAGCGCTCTGCCCCAGGGAACCTGGCTGGTCATCCGCAAAGACGGCGCGGGCAATCTCTGGGTCCGGGGAAAAAACCTGGGGGTTTTCGAGCTGCCGCGAGGCCAAACCAGATTTCGACGACCGGACTCGCCCGTTCCACCCGAAACTCTGGCATCTGTTCCAATGGTCGATTCCGACGGGAGAATCCTGCTCCCCTCCTCGAAGGGACTGCTCATCCGGGACGAAACCGGCTGGCGAAAAATCGACGGCGCCTCCGGCCTCCACGGCACCGTTTACGCCGCCTTCGAGGATCGCCAGCAGTCTCTCTGGATCGGTCTCGCGGGCCGGGGCCTCGCTCGCTGGCAGGGCTACCGGGAATGGACGAGCTACACGGAGTCGAGCGGCCTGCCCAGCGATGTTGTCTATGAAGTTCTCCCCCGGCCGAACGGGTCGCTCTGCGCGGGTACCGAAGCGGGGTTGTTTTGCGGAACCCGGCAAAACTCCCGCATCGTCTGGAAGGGCATGCCCGGCCTCGTCGATTTCCCGGTTCACAGCGTGAGGCAGGCGCCCGGCGGGGATCTTTGGGTGGGCACCGAGACTCGCGGCATCGCCAGAGTTCATGCAGGCACCGGCGCGGTCGAGTGGTTTGACCAGTCGCGGGGCCTGACGAACATGTTCGCTTATACCGTCCGGCTCGACCGCAGGCAACAGGTGTGGGCCGCCACCGAAAAGGGCCTGTTTGTGGCCAAAGCTCCTTACCGCGCCTTTTCGCGGATTGAGGAGGTGCCCGCAACCCGCTTCTGGTCGATCGCGGAGGGCGCCGACGGCACGCTCTGGGCGGGCAGCGCCGAAGGTCTTTTCGTCAACGTGGACGGGCACTGGAACAAATACACACAGGCCGACGGCCTGAGTGGTCTGGCGGTGCTTGCCGTCTGCGTCGGCCCGGACGGGAAGGTCTGGGTTGGCTATCGCCACGGCGGCGGAATCGACCGTATTTCCCTGACGCCGAAAGGTCTGTCGGTCGAGAAGGGAATCCAGCGGGCAGGCACCAACGGACTCGTCTATTTCCTCGGCTTCGACGCGGCCGGAAAGCTCTGGGCCGGAACCGAGCGGGGCGTCGATATCTGGGATGGTGTCCGTTGGGGCCACTACGATACGAGTGACGGTCTGGCCTGGGACGACTGCAACCTGAACGCGTTCGCGGCGGAGGCGGACGGTACGGTCTGGATCGGCACCAGCGGCGGGCTCTCCCGTTTCCGGCCGCGTCCGCGCCCCGCGGCGCTCCTGCCTCTTCAGGTGTTCTTCACCCGGCTCGTGATGGGCCGCCTCGATCTCTCCGGGCAGTCGAATCCATCGGTCAACATCCAGTCCAATGCCCTCACGGCCCGCTACACGGCGCTCAATGCGCCGCGTCAAAGCGGGGTCGTCTTTCGCTATCGGCTGACGCCTGTCAATTCCGCCTGGCCGGTCAAATCCGCCTGGAAAGAAACCACGCAACGCGAACTGGAGTTTGCCGAACTGGCCCCGGGAAGCTATCGACTGGAGGTGGAAGCCCGCGATCTCGACGGCGTCTGGAACGGGGGGGCGGGCCAGTTCGCGTTCGAGATCCGGACACCGTGGTACCGCGCCTGGTGGTTCATCGCCGTTTGCGCTCTGGCGCCACTGCTCACAGCGGTGGCTATGCTGCGATTCCGCATGCTGGGCGCGGCGCGAAGGGAAAGCGAACTGGTGCGCCTCGTCGAAGAAAGGACGCAGGACCTGCGGCTGGCCAACGAAAACCTGCTGCGCCTGTCCTCCCTCGATCCCCTGACGGGTCTGGCGAACCGCCGCGTCTTCGACGAAACTCTGGGGGCGGAGTGCGCGCGCCTGGCCAGAGCCGGTTCCGCCGTTTCCCTGCTGCTGCTCGACGTGGACCATTTCAAGGCCCTCAACGATTCGCTGGGTCATCAGCAGGGCGACCTCTGCCTGGCGCGGGTCGCCGCGGAACTCAACCGTCTCGCCCGTCGTCAGGTGGACCTCGCGGCGCGTTACGGCGGGGAAGAATTCGCTCTGATCCTTCCGGAAACCGACTTCGACGGCGCGGCACGTCTCGCGTAGGCCGCGCGTCTGGCCATCGCCGATCTCCGGCTGCCGCACCCGGCGTCCCCGGTGGCGCCTTACCTCACGATCAGCGTCGGCTTCTCCACGGCGACGGGGGAACGCGACGCGCAGCCCGATGCGCTGATCGCCGCCGCCGACCATGCGCTCTACCGGGCGAAACGGAACGGACGGAATCGGGTCGAGCCCCTGCGCGAAATCGCCAGCGCCGCGTTCTGAGACGGCACCCGCCTCACGCCCACCCCTTTTGCTAAGCTCGAATTTCATCTCATGGCTAAACTTTCCATCAAAGATCTCGACCTTTCCGGCAAGCGCGTCTTCATCCGCGTGGATTTCAATGTGCCCCTCGCCAACGCGGGCCAGGAGATCACCAGCGACAAGCGCATCCGCGCGTCTCTCCCCACCATCAATTACGCTCTCGAACAGGGCGCGGGCGTGATTCTCGCTTCGCATCTCGGCCGCCCGAAGGGCAAGCCCAATGCCGAAATGAGCATGAAGCCGATCGCCGCGAAACTGCAGGAACTGCTCGGCAAGCCCGTGAAACTCGCGCCGGATTGCGTCGGCCCCGAAGTGGAAGCCATGCTCCCCCAACCGGGTGAAGTGCTGCTCCTCGAGAACCTGCGTTTCCACGCCGAGGAAGAAGCCAACGACCCGGCGTTCTCCGAAAAGCTCGCGAAACTCTGTGACGTTTACGTGAACGATGCGTTCGGTTCGGCCCACCGCGCCCATGCGTCCACGGTCGGCATGATCCAATATGTCAGCCAGGCGGCCGCCGGACTTCTGATGGACCAGGAGCTGAAGTATCTCGGCATGGCCACCACCACGCCGGAACGTCCCTGCGTGGCTATCCTTGGCGGGGCGAAAGTGTCCGACAAGATCGAGGTGATCGAGAACCTCGCGAAGGTCGTGGATAAGGTTCTGATCGGCGGCGCCATGGCCTATACGTTCCTGAAGTCGCAGGGCCACGCGACGGGCAAATCTCTGGTCGAGGACGACAAGGTCGAACTCGCCGCCAGACTGCTCGCTGAATACGGCGACAAACTGGTTCTGCCTGTGGATCACGTCGTTTCGGCCGAGTTCAAGGCGGGCGCCGAGCACGAGACCGTCACGGAGATTCCCGCCGACAAGATGGCGCTCGATATCGGCGAGAAGACGATCGCCGAGTACGAAGGCATCATCGCTTCCGCGAAGACCATCATCTGGAACGGCCCGATGGGCGTGTTCGAGATGCCGCCCTTCGACCACGGGACCGTGTCGCTCGCCAAAGCCGTGGCGGCTTCCGGGGCCATTTCCGTGGTGGGCGGCGGCGATTCCGAGAAGGCGATCAAGAGCGCCGGCGTCACCAGCAAGATCACGCACGTCTCCACGGGTGGCGGCGCGTCGCTCGAATTCCTGTCCGGCATCGAACTGCCCGGCGTCGCCGCCCTCACCGATAAGTAGTGCGATAGAGTATTGCGCATGAGCAGAAAGATCGCCGGCGTTCTCCTGCTGGCAGCATGCGCCTCCGCTTCCGCGCAGGTGGCCACCCTGACGCGCGAACAACTGATGAAGTACACCGAGAGCTGGAAGGGGGAGCGCTTCCCCGACGGCCGGCCCAAGGTGGATGAGAAGTCGATGAAGAAGATGGACGGCCTCTCCGCCGAGGAGATCTGGGCCGTCCTTCCGGGTGAGGGTTACAAGAATCAGTACGAAGGCGATTTCCGCATTCTCCACCCGGAGAAGAAGCTCATCGGCCGCGCCTTCACGGTTCAGTTCATGCCCACCCGGCCCGACATCAAAGGACCCAACGAGGCCGACGCGAAAGCGAAGGGCCTGCGCGACAACGGCAATCAGCGGGCGCTCGACATGTTGCAGGAAGGCGACGTCCTGGTGGCCGATATCTTCGGCAAAATCGAGGGCGGCACGCTGGTGGGCGACAACCTGGCCACGTATATCAATGCGGTGACGCATCGCGGCATGGTGGTGGATGGCGCGATCCGCGATCTCGATGGCATCTTCCCGCTCGACATGGGCGCTTACTTCCGCGGCGTTCATCCCACGCCGATCTCGCAGGAAGTGATGATCACCGGCATCAATGTTCCGATCCGCATCGGGCAGGCGACCGTGCTGCCTGGCGACGTTGTTTTCGGCGACCGCGAAGGCGTCTACTTCGTGCCGCCGCATCTGGTGCAGAAGATCCTCACCAACTCGGAAACGCTGCATATCCACGACGACTGGACGCAGGACAAGTTCCTTCACGAGACCAGTAAGTACAAGTCGAGCGATATTTACACCACGCCCCGGGATCCCGCGCTGAAGAAGGAATACCAGGAGTATCTGAAGAAGAAGCTCGACGAACTGCACGCCAAAGAAGGCAAGCAATAGTCTCCCTGGCCCGATGCCTGCGTAGTAAGGTAAAGGGAAACCGATGGCGACGCTTTCAAAGAGGAGTGGGTGCAGGCTGAGCGCATAAAACTGCTGGTCGTCGAAGACAATCCCGCGGACCGGGAACTGTATCGGCTCTCGCTCCTGAGCACGCCCGGGCGCAAGTATGAACTGATCGAGGCGGAGAACGGCCGCAAGGGTCTCGAACTCTGCCGGCAGATCAATCCCGACTGCCTTCTGCTCGACTTCATGATGCCGGATATGACGGGCCTCGAGTTCCTGCTCGCGGCCCGCAATCAGGGCGGAACTCTGCCCTGTCCGATTGTCATGCTCACGGGGATTTCCAGCGAGCGCGTCGCCGTGCAGGCGATGAAACTCGGCGCTACCGACTACGTCGCCAAGAGCGAGACGGTCGGCGATATTCTCGATCACGCGATCTCCGCCGCCATTGGAAAGCACCGGTTGCAGCAGCAGTTCGAACAGGGCCAGATTGCGCTCGCGGCCCGCGAACGGCTCTATCACACGCTGCTCGAAGCGATGCCGCAGCTGGTGTGGACATCCGACAACGACGGCAAACTGGAGCACGTCAACCGGCGCTGGGTGGAGTACACCGGCCTGACGCCCGGCTCCCACCGGAACTGGCAGGAACTGCTGCATCCGGACGACTTCGAGCGCTCCCGCGATCTCTGGGACCTCGCCGTGGCGCAGCACACGGTGTTCGAAGTGGAGCACCGTCTGCGGCGCGCGAGCGACGGGGCGTATCGGTGGCATCTGGCGCGCGCGGTCCCCATGGAGTATGAGGGCGGTCTGGTCAAGTGGCTCGGCACGTCGACGGACGTCGAGAACCAGAAGGAGGCCGAGCGGGCGCTGCAGCAACGGCAGAAGTGGGAAAGCATCGGACTGCTGGCGGGCGGTATCGCGCATGACTTCAATAACCTCCTTGTCGGGATTCTGGGCGGCGCCAGTTATGTCGCGGACGTGTTGCCGCCGGAGCATCCCACGCAGGCGATGCTGACGAGCGTCATGCAGGCCAGCGAGCGAGCCGCTCATCTGACGCGGCAGATGCTCGCTTACGCGGGGAAAGGCCGGTTCCACGTGGAGCCGGTGGATCTGGCCGCGCTGGTGCCGCAGACCTGTGAACTGATCCGGGCGTCCGTGCCCCGGAACGTGGACATCCATCTGGATCTGCCGGGCGATCTGCCCCGGGTGCACACCGATTCCGGCCAGATGCAGCAGGTGGTGATGAACCTGATCTTCAACGGCGTGGAGGCGATTCCGGAGAACCGCGGCGGCAGCGTGGTGGTGCGCGCCTACCGCAGCGAGGACGCCGGTTCGTACGTGGTACTCGACGTTCAGGACAACGGCTCGGGCATGGACGACGAGACCAAAGCCCGGATCTTCGATCCTTTCTTTACCACCAAGTTCACCGGACGCGGCCTTGGTCTGGCGGCCGTCCAGGGCATCGTGCGAAGCAGCGGCGGCTTCATTACGGTCGACAGCGTACCGGGGAAGGGCAGCACCTTCCGGGTCTTCCTGCCGCTTGCGGCGGCGGTGGCCGGGCCCGAGCGGACGGCCGGTTCGCGCCGCGTGACGGCGGCGGCGAGCGAGGGGATCGGCGGGACGGTGCTGATCATCGACGACGAGCAGCTCGTCCTGGAGATCGTCCGGGTGACGCTGGAGCGTGCCGGGGTCCGGGTTCTCTGCGCGCCGGACGGCGAGACAGGACTCGCCATCCTCCGGGAACAGGCGGGCGGGATCTCGCTCGTGCTGCTCGATCTGGGCATGCCCGGCATGAACGGCCGGGAGGTGCTGGCGCGCATGCGCAACGCCGGGTTCACGGTGCCGGTGGTCATCTGCAGCGGCTACAGTGAGCAGGAAGTGTATCGGCAACTCGACTCGTTCGAGATCGCCGGCCTGGTGTCGAAGCCGTTCACCTCCGCGCACCTCGCGAACCGCGTCAAGGCGGTGCTGGACTCGCTGCCGGTCAGGTAATCTAACAGCTTGGACCGCTTACAACTGGTACTCCTTCCCGGGCTGCTTTGCGACGAGACGGTATGGCAACCGCAGATCGCCGGGCTGCGCGACACCGCCGAATGCCGTGTCGCCGACTACGGGGCGCTCGACTCGATCCGCGACATGGCGGAACTGGTGCTGCGGGACGCGCCGGAGCGGTTCGCGCTGGCCGGGCACTCGATGGGCGGGCGAGTGGCGCTCGAAGTCTACCGGACGGCGCCGGAGCGGGTGTCGCATCTCGCGCTCTTCGATACGGCCTGTACGCCGCGGGTTCCGGGGGAAGAGAAGGGCCGGTATGCGTTGCTTGAGATCGCGCGGCGCGACGGCATGCGCGCGATGGGAATGCAGTGGCTGCCTCCGATGCTGCAGCCGGGGCGGATGGACGACGCGGAACTAGTCGAGACCATCCTGCGCATGTTCGAGCGCAAGAGTCCGGCCATTCAGGAAGCGCAGATCACGGCGCTGCTGAACCGTCCGGACGCCCGGGACGTGGTCGCCGGCGTGCGGTGTCCGGCGCTGCTGCTGACGGGGGAGCAGGACGGGTGGAGTCCGCCGGCGGTGCATCGGGCGATGTCCGAGGCCATTCCGGGGAGCACGCTGGCGGTGATTCCGGAGTGCGGGCACATGGCGACGATGGAGCGCCCGGAAGCGGTCACCGCAGCCATGCGCGCGTGGCTGATGTCAAAGAGCTGAGGACGGATTGCCGGTCCGGTCCGATGAGCACCAACCGCCAGGGACAGACGACGGGCGGATTGGCGTCCAGTACGATGTCCGGCAACCCCCCGTGGCGGGCCAGACGCGTGAGCAGGATCTTCTCATCCCGCACTAAGTGCATTACAGGGAAGCCCGGCAGCGGGACTTCCGCGAGGGCGACCCAGCCGACGCCGGGTTGCTCGGTGACGAAGGGGAGTTGCAGGTCCGCCTTCGGGTCGTGTGGGAGGTCGAACTCCGTCGCTTCGTCGGCGACGAAGACGCGTTCCATGCCGGCGGCGCGGCCGATGACGTAGCGGAAGGCGACGCCTTCGTTGGAGACGCGGACCTCGACATCGAGGCGGCGTCCGAGGGAGCCGTTCTGCATATAACGACCGGTGAACGACTGGTAATCGGAACCCTGCGTGCGGGCTTCCGAGAGAAGGCCGACGGTCTCGCCCAGGAGAGGCTCCTGTTCGTAGATATCGAGGCCGAGGTACGAGGTGTCGATCAACACCTTACCCTTCACGCGCACCTGATAAGCGAGGCGCGAAAGGTTGCTTTCGGGCTGTCCATTGATGAACAGGTGGAACTCGATACTGCCATCCGGAGACGCCACGCGGCGTTCGTCCTGAGCGAACGCCGCGTGGGTAACCAGAAGGTGGGTGACCAGAAGAATGAGAGCGGCTGCGAGCCGCATTACGCGAGCGTGAAGCCGGACTTGGAGAACGGCAGCGAGCGGACGCGTTTGCCGGTGGCGCTGAAGATGGCGTTGGCGACGGCGGGCAGGATCGGCGGGAGAGCCGGTTCGCCGATGCCGGTCGGGGAGAACGTGGACTTCAGGTAGTGGATGTCGATCTCGGGCGGCGTTTGGGCCAGCCGGACCATGCCGTGTTTGTCGTAGTTGGTCTGGACGACGCGGCCCTTTTCGACCGTGATCTCCTGGGAGAACATTTCGGAGATGCCGTCGACCACGGCGCCCTGGGAGAGGTTCTCGGCGCCGCTGGGGTTGATGATCTGGCTGCCGACGTCGCCGACGACCCAGACCTTCTCAATGCGGACCTTGTTGGCGGCGTCCACCTTCACCTGCGCGACTTCGGCGAAGTAGCCCTGGTGGCTGAAGTGGAAGCCGATGCCGAGGGCCGAGCCCTTCGGAAGAGTGGTTTTGCCCCAGCCGGAGCGTTCGGCGACGAGTTTGACGACGCTCTTCATGCGGTCGGGGTTGAGTCCGGGAGGCGCGAAGCCGCCCCGTCCACCACCGCCGGCGGGAGGCGCGGGCTGGGGGATGGCGGAATCTAGCAGTTCGAGGCGGAAGGCCACGGGGTCTTTGCCGGCGGCGTGCGCGAGTTCATCGATGAAGGACTGGATGACGAAGGCGAACGCGTTGCTGGAGGGGGCGCGGAGGGCGCCGGTCCGGATGCCCAAGGGCTGGACGGAGGCCTGCAGGGAGTAGTTGGGGACGAAGCGCTGGGGGAATTCCGTCGGTCCCATGGCGGCGGACTGAGCGAAGGTATCGCCGACTCCGAAGCTGACGAAGTGGTTCTTCCAGGCAACGATTTTGCCGTTGGCGTCGACGCCGGCCTGGAGGTGCTGCCAGCCGCCGGGACGGTAGTAATCGTGGGTCATGTCGTCTTCGCGGCTCCAGAGGAGCTTCACGGGGACGCCGGCCTGTTTGGCGATGTAGGCCGCTTCCACCATATAGTCGTTGGTGAGCCGCCGGCCGAAGCCGCCGCCGCCGCGGACCATGTGCACCTTCACGTCCTTCGTGGTGATGCCGAGGGTGTCGGCAACGAGCTGACGGCCGCCGCCGGGGGTCTGGCTGTTGGTCCAGAGCTCGACTTTGCCGTCTTTGAAGATAGCGGTGCAGTTCTGGGGTTCGAGCGGGGCGTGGGCGATGTGCGGATAGGAGTAGGTCGCTTCGACAACCTTCGCGGCGCTCTTGAGGGCGCCTTCGGCATCGCCATCGTTACGGAGGGAGCGCTGGGGTGTGCCGGCGATCATCTCGGCGGCTTTGGCGGCGTGGGCGGTGCTGGAGTCGGTGGCGCGGGGACCTTCCTCCCACTTCACGACGAGCTTTTTGCGCGCGGACTGGGCATGCCACCAGGTTTCGCCGAGGATGGCGATGCCGTTTTCGAGGCCGGGATCGCGGGGGATGACGGGGTCGGTGACGGGCGGGCGTTCGATGACGAACGCCTGCTTGATGCCGGGCATCTTTTTGATGTCTTCGATGTTGCTGGAGACGACTTTGCCGCCGAAGACGCCGCACTTTTCGAAGACGGCGTAGAGCATGCCGGGCGTGGTGACGTCGATGCCGAAGATCGGCTTGCCGAGGACGATCTGGTGGAGATCATAGGCCTGGTGGGAGGTGCCGATGATCTTGTATTCGGACGGATCTTTGAGTTTGAGGGTGGAGAAGTCCGGGGTCGGCATGCCCACGAGTTTCGGGGCGAGTTCGCCATAGGTGATGCTCTTGTTCGAAGACGCGTGGAGGACTTTGCCGGAGCTGGTGGTGAGTTCCGAGGCGGGGACGTTCCACGATTTGGCGGCGGCGGAGACGAACATGGCGCGGCCGGCGGCGCCGACCTGGCGCATGGGATTCCAGTTGTTGGGCGTCGCGGTGCTGCCGCCGGCGGACTGGCCGACGTATTTGGTGTCGTCGAAATCGGCCTGTTCGAGGCGGACGTTCTTCCAGTCGACGTCGAGTTCGTCGGCAATCATCATGGGGAGCATGTTGCGGACGCCCTGGCCGACTTCGGGGTTCTTGGAAACGATGGTGACGATGTTATTGGGCGCTACGGTGATGAAGGCGCTGACCTGGGGGCGCGGGGCAGGGGCTCCGCCCCCCCAGGTC